>ERZ1740062.388-NODE-388-length-25816-cov-7.023757_pt1 | contig 25816 bp, 20 predicted proteins | sample MGYA00581741_ERZ1740062 | MGnify/ENA primary metagenome ERZ1740062 (study PRJEB43018, sample SAMN04849747) | marine metagenome | isolation source: floating plastic debris | place: Pacific Ocean | collected 2008-09-01 | study: EMG produced TPA metagenomics assembly...
GTCACCTCGACGGTATCGGGGGCGACGTCCTGGTTCTCAGCGGTACCGTTCGGGACCGGCGGATAAATCACATCGAGGGGGGCGGGGGCCGGCGGCTTGCCGACGGTGGACAGCGACGTCGGGGAGGGGGCGTCCGTCTGCTGCCCGGTCAGCTCGGTCGCCAGATATCTTTTCCAGGTGACAAGGGCGGGCTCCTGGAAGAGGTATTGCGTGGCCAGGGCGCCGACGCCGAGGGCTGCCAAGGTGCAACCGCCCAGGGCCAGACCAAGGCCGAGAACTGTCCGGGTGGATTTTCGCAATTTTCGGGTCCGCTCCCAAGAAATTCCGACGGACCGAGGGAGCCTCCCTCTTCAGGGAAAGCCTAGGACGTCCGCGCGTAGTCGTCCTGCAGGCGGATGATGTCGCGTTCGTCGAGCGTGTCGCCGAACTGCACCTCGACGATGATCAGCTGCTCGCTTCCGGGATTGTGCAGGCGGTGGACCGCCCCGCAGGGAATGACCACGTAGTCACCCGGCCCGACCCTGGTGGTGCGGTCGTCAACGGTGGCCTCGCCCTGGCCGGCGACGACCACCCAGTGTTCCGAGCGGTGCTCGTGATACTGCAGGGAAAGCCGGTGCCCGGGCTTTACCTCCACCCGCTTCGTGATGAAGGTCGGGCCGATGTCGACCACCCGCCAGGTCCCCCAGGGGCGTTCCTCGTAGTCGCCGACCGCATAGCGGACGACGCTCGGTTTTTCCGATACCTGCTCCATGATAGGCGCCCCGCTTTATGAAAAGGGATCCCTCGGCTCCATGCCTGGGAGACATGCTCGCCTGAATGGCCGAAGCAGGTCAAAACATTAGTGAACCTGCTTTTGCGGCAGTCGCTGAGCAAAAGGGGAAGGGGCTGCGCAATGGGGTCAGAGGCCAGCCCGCGCCGCCCGACAGGCACGGGGGCAGAGGTCCCCGGTGCCTGGAAGGTCGGGCCAGGAAGGTCCGTCAGGCCAGCGGAGCGGGTTTCCGGCGCCAAGCCACCACGCCAAGACCGCCCAGGCCGAGCAGCATGAGGCCGAGCGTCGCCGGTTCCGGGACGGCCGTGACGATGACGTCGATCGACACGTCGGCAACCAGGTTTTCGCTGTTGTCGTAGGCCGCGAGGGAGATGGTGTAGATGCCCGGCACGCTCGGATCGAAATAGTCGTATATGCCTTCGTTGAAGAACTCCATGTTCCAGGAGTTCTGCATCACGTTGTTGGCGGCAACCAAAGCGCTGAAGGTGCCCGCGTCGCCGCCGGCGGTCGTGCCGTCCCCTTCCGCAGTGCCGTTGGTCCCGAAAGCATGATCGGGAACCGCAGGGGTTGTGCTCAGCAGGGCGATCTCGAGATTGTGCGTGCCCGGGCCCGGATCGAAGTCGATCGTCAAAATGTAAAAATAATCGGCCGCGAGAGTGGAGCCGGTGCCGTCGGCAGAGGAGTTGACCGACCACTCGAAACTCCACACCGGCGTGGTGGGCGAACCGGGATCGAAGCTGAAGCCGCTTGGGGCCGCGCCGGCGGCGAAACTGTAGGTGCCGTCACCGTTGCTGTTGAAGGTGTTCTGGGGCTGATTGCTCTCGTCGAAGCGCAGCTTGGCCCGCAGTCCCAGCTCAAGCGGTCCTTCCTGGTTGACCGTGAAGTGGCCGTTGGCATTGCCGGAGCCGAAAATGATATTCGGCGTCACGTTCTGATCATAAAGAACCACGGCCTGGGCCGTGCCCGCCGCACCCCAGCACAGCATGCCCGCGAAAGCCGCAATCAGACTGCCAGACTTCATGATAACAGTTCCCCATCGACGCCTATACCGATCATTTGTTCGGCATTTTGTCTACTTTGCAAGCTTCGGAGCGAAATCGCAAGGCGCGATGTTATTAACCATACTTGCTTTATTGGTTTACGCCGAACTGAACGGCAGGGCCTGCAGGCAAGAACCGGGAAGGCTTCCGATTGAGGCTGCGCGGCGGCGCCATTGACCTTTTGCCCGCGGCCGGGTTTGGCTAGGGTCGCCCAAGACGGCACCCGCGGCAGACTCGGGCGGCGTCTTGATTCTCTGAATTTTTTAACAATTGGCGGACGGGATCGAACGATGAGCAGAAGCCTCACAGACGGCGGGCGGCGGATGAAAGCGCGCGTCAGGCTGCTCTCTTTGGGACTCGCCGCCTTTTGTGTGCTGGTGAACCAGCCGGTCCTTGCCAAGACCGGCCCGGAGGAGTCTCGCGCCTACTACGAGACCGCCGCCAAGTATGCGCAAGGGGGGGATCTGCGCGCGGCGGTGATCGAGCTGAAGAACGCGCTGCAGAGCGATCCGGGGAATGCCGAGGCGCGCCTGCTTCTCGGCGAGGTCTATGTGAAGCTCGGCAATGGCGGCGCCGCCGCAAAGGAACTGGGCGTTGCCGAGCGCCTGGGCGTTGCGAAGGAGCGCCTGGTTGCCTTGCAGGGACGGGCCCTGTTGCTCCAAGGGAAATACGAGGACGTCCTGGATGGCTTCCCCGAGGCGACTTACGGGGCGCCCCTGGACCTGGAGGTCCTGCTGCTGCGCGCCGACGCCCATGCCAGGCTCGGCCAGTGGGAGCTGGCGCGGCAGGATTATGATAATGCCGCCCAGAAGGCGCCGCGGGACGCCCGGGTGCCCCTGGGCCTGGGCCGGGTCGAACTGGCGCAGCGGGATTTTGCGGCGGCCGAGGCCCAGGCGACGGCGGCGCTGGAGCGCCAGCCTGATCTGACCGAGGCGCGGTTGCTCCAGGCCGACGCCCGCCGCCTGAACGGCAAGCCGGAGGAATCGGTCGCGGCCTTCCAGGCGGTCCTCGCCGAACCGGGCCTGTCGGCGGGGGGCCGTATTCGCGCGGGGGTCGGCCTGGCGAGTGCGCTTCTGACCCTCAATCGGGACAGCGAGGCACAGCAGGAAATCGATGCCGTCCACGCGATTGCGCCCGATATCCCGTTGGCGGCGTATCTGCAGGCGCTGATCAAGGTGAGGCAGAACGACTACGCCGCTGCCCGGAAAGCGCTGGATGCTGCCGCGCCGGGCCTGGACGGTTTCGCACCGGCGCAGTTCCTGTTCGGCGCCGTTTACTACCAGGCCGGCGAACTGGAGACGGCGCGGTCCTGGTTTGGCCGCTATCTGCGCGCCAATCCCGACAATCTGCAGGCACAGAAGCTGATGGCCGCAACGCTGCTGCGGCTGCAGGCGACGGACGAGGCCGTGGCGTTGCTGGAGCGGGCGAAGAGCCAGACGCCGGATGATCCCCAGATCCTGCTGCTGCTCGGTAACGCCTATCTGAGCAGCGGACGCGCCACCGAGGCCGCCAGCCTGCTGCAGCGCGCCGCCGAGCTGGCGCCGCAGGATCCGCGTGTGCTGGGCCAACTCGCCATCAGCCAACTGGCAACGGGAGATCGCGACGAAGCGCGGGCAACCCTCAATGCCACCTTTGACCTGGGCGCCGACGCCAGCGCGGTCGGCTATGCCTTGGCTTTCGCGCATCTGCGCGCCGGCGCCTTCGAGGATGCCTTGACGGTGGCGCAGGACCTGCGCCAACGGTTCCCGCAGAGCGCGATCGCGGCGAACCTGGAAGGGGCCGCCTATGGGTCGCTCGGTAAGCTGGAAGAAGCCCGGTCGTCTTTCGAGGCGGTGCTGGCGATCGATCCCAATTTCCAGGAGGCCCGCGCAAACCTCGCCGCGCTGAAGGCGCAGGCCGGTGACGACGCCGGTGCCGAGGCCGAGTACCAGACGATCCTCTCGGCGCAGAAGGACAATCCGGCAGCCATGATGGGCATGGCCGCGCTGGCGGATCGCCGCGGCGACCGCCCTGCCACACAGCGCTGGCTGGAGGAGGCCATCGAGGCCGATCCGAACAACCTCAAGGCATCGCTCGCCTTGGCTGACTACTATGCAAAGGGCGGAGACACGGCAGCGGCAATCAAGGTCATGGAAGGCCTGGCGGTCCGGCAGCCGACCAATCCGCAGGTGCTGCTGGCACTGGGCCAGGTGCAGCGCCGCGCCGGCGATGTCACGGCCGCCATGCGTACTTACGAGAGGCTGTCGGAAGTCACCAACGGATCGCCGGGGGCGCGGCAGCTGCTGGCCGAAGCGCAACTCGCCGCCGGCGACTTGAAGGCGGCCCTGACCTCCTACGAAGGCCTGAAAGAGGCCGCGGCCGAGGATGCGGCGGTGTGGAACAATCTTGCCTGGCTGTACCAGCAGTTGGGAGACGAGCGCGCGGCCGCCCACGGCGAGCGGGCGCTGGAGCTGGCGCCCGGCCAGCCGGCGATCATGGATACGCTCGGGTGGATTCTGCTGGACGACAAGGACCAGCTGGCGCGCGCCACCGGCCTGCTGAAGCAGGCGCACGAGGCGGCGCCGGGGGCACCCGACATCACGTTCCACTATGCGGCGGCCCTGCATAGAAGCGGTGACGACAAGGCGGCGCGCGCTTTGCTGCAGCCGTTGCTGGACGCGGGCCAGCCGTTCTCGTCGCGGGCCGAAGCGGAGGCCCTCCTGGAGCAGCTCGGCTCCTGAGGGCCCTACAGGCCGAAACGGCGCTGACGCTGCTGATAGGCGCGGATGGCGCGCAGGAAATCGATCTTGCGGAAGTCCGGCCAATCGATGTCGGTGAAATAGAACTCGCTGTAGGCGCTCTGCCACAGCAGGAAGCCCGACATGCGCAGTTCGCCGCTGGTGCGGATGATCAGGTCGGGGTCGGGCAGGTCCGGCAGGTAGAGGTGCTCGGTGATGGTTTCGGCGGAGATCGCCTCGATCGCCGCGGCCGGGTCTGGCGCCTCCAGAACCCGGGCGCGCAACAGGGACCGCAGGGCATCGACCAGTTCGGTCCGGCCGTCGTAGGCAGCGGCGATCGTGAGCACGATGGCGTCGTGATCCTTCGTCGCCTCCTGTGCCGCTTCGATGGCGGCACGGGTCTGCGCCGGCAGCAGGTCAAGGCGGCCGGCGGTGCGCACCCGGATGCCATGGCGCCGGACGAAAGGATCCGTCGACAGCGCGGAGATCTTGTTCTGAAGGGCGGCGAGGATGCCGTCTACTTCCTCGGGCGGCCGCTCCAGATTCTTCGTCGAGCAGACCCAGAGCGTGACCGCGGGAATGCCGAGCGTGATGCAGCAGTCCAGCACCGCGTCCAGCTTCTCCGCGCCCAGGGCGTAGAGCGTGTGGGGATCGGCGATGCGCCGGCGCCGGCCGAAGCGGCGGTTGCCGTCGAGGATGATGCCGACATGGCGCGGCCGCTCCGCTTCGAGAATCTTCGCGGTAAGCCGGCGTTCGTAGATGCGGTAAAGACCGCGCTTGATCCAGTCCCGCAGGGCGCCCAGGAAGCGGCGGTCCCGCCCGGCGGCGGGCCGCTGCGGTGCCTCATCAGCGGCTTTGCCGCCGTTCGCCGGGCCCGCGATGTCCTGCCGTTGCGTCACCACAGGCCGTTTTTCCCCGTGTTTCGTGTCTTCAGGCTTCAGTTTCCGCCGCCGTCCGGCGCCTCTTCGACCAGCGCGGCGTAACTCGGATCGGCGGCAAGGCGGTCGACCAGGGCGCGCAGGTCCTGCGAGCGGTCAAGCGGGCAGACGAGGATGGCGTCGTCCGAGGCGACCACCACGATGCCCTCCAGGCCGAGCACGGCGAGCGGCACGCTGTCGCTGCGCAGGTAGCTGTTCTTGCTGTCCAGGGCGATGACGGGGCCGTCGAGGCGGTTGCCGTCGGCGTCCTTCGCGGCCACCTGGTGGAGCGCCTCCCAGGAGCCGACGTCGGACCAGCCAATGTCGATCGCGACGACGGCGCCCTCGGCGGTCCGCTCCATCACCGCCTTGTCGAAGGGAATGCTCGGCTGGGCGGCGAAGGCGTCCTCGTCGAGGCGCAGGAAATCCTCGTCGTCCCGGGCGCCGGCAAGGGCGCGCCGGCAGGCGTCGAGCACGGCCGGCTCGTGACGGCCCATCTCCTCGATCAGACGCGCCGCGGAAAGCAGGAACAGGCCGCTGTTCCACATGTACGCGCCGCTGCTCAGATAGCGCTCAGCCGTTGCGAGATCGGGCTTCTCGACGAAGCGCCCGATCCTGTAACAGCCGGGACAGTCCGCCAGCTCCCCGTCCTGCTTGATATATCCGTAGCCGGTCTCCGGGCGCAGGGGGTGGGCGCCGAAGGTCACGATCCGGCCCTGCCGGGCCGCGGCGGCGGCCAGGTCGATCGCTTCATGCAGCCCCGGCAGGTCCTGAATGAGGTGATCCGACGGCGCCAGCAGCATCAGGCTGTCGGGGTCGTCCTCGGCCAGCAGCAGTGCCGCGATGGCCGCCGCCGGCGCCGTGTTGCGCAGCACGGGCTCCAGCACGATGGCGCGCGGCACGACGCCCATCTGCTGCAACTGTTCGGCGACGAGAAAGCGGTGGGCGCGGTTGCAGACGAGAAGGGGCGGGGCAAAGCGCGCCGAGGCGGAGAAGCGCTCGACCGTCTGCTGCAGAAGGGTCTGCGGACCCGCGAGGCGGACGAAGGGCTTCGGGCGCCACGGCCTGGAAAGCGGCCACAGCCGAACGCCGCTGCCGCCAGCGAGGATGACCGGCCGGATGAGAGGCAAGGCTGCCATGCTTTCTGTCCGATCGCCGGTTCCGGTCTCCGGCCTTTTGCGGGGCCGGCATTGTTTTCAAAGCGCGCGGTCTCTAAAGCGCGCGGCGCAAAGCCTGGCTGGGCCGTCGCTTCAGGACCGGTGCCGGGTCAGTCAGGCGGGCAAGATGGTCAAAAGAACGTTTCCGGGACGATCAGAATGTCACCCGGCAGCAGCGCCACGTTGGCGGAGATGTCGCCGTCCTCGAGAAGGTCGTCGAGGCGCACGCGATATTCCTTCGGCGCACCGTCCTCCATGCGAACCAGCGTCGTGTTGTTGCCGTCGGCGAACTCGGTCAGGCCGCCGGTCTGGATGACGACGTCGAGCACTGTCATGTTGGCCCGATAGGGGATGGCCCGCGGCTGCGAGGCTTCGCCGACGATGCGCACCTGCTGCGGGAAGGTCCCGACGAAGCCGCCGACCATGACGGTCACGAGCGGGTCCTGGATGTAGACGGCAAGCTCGGACTCGATCTCGCGGGCGAGGTCGCTGGGGTTCTTGCCCTCGACGTAGAGGTCTTCGATGAGGGGGACTGAAATACGTCCGTCCGGCCGCACCGCCACCGAGGTCGTCAGTTCCGCGTTGCGCCAGACGAAGATCGTCAGGGAGTCGCCGGAACCGATCTGGTAGAGCGGTGGCACCTCCGGCGTCGCCGCCTGGGCCGCCGGCACTTCGGGCTTGCTCGAACAGCCGACCAAGCCTGCTGCCAGCAGGACGGCGCCAAACAATGAAGCGAGTGACCTGGATCCCCGACTGGTCATGTCCCGACTGGTCATGTGATGACCTCCCCCAAACCCGAATTTATGAACGCACCACGCCAGCAACCATAAATAGGAGCGCTCGAGACGACAAGTGGAGACGGTCGTCCAGCGACCGGGTCGCCGACGGAGTGGCCCGGTGACTGGCCCGGTGACTGGTCGGGGGGTGTCCGGGCCGCGGCGCAACCACGCGGCGGGCACGCCAAAAAACCCGCAAGGGGTTGGCAAAAGGACAATATTCTCTGAGATCCGGCCATAGCAGGCGTTATCGCGGCGCGCCGAGTTGCGCGCCGTCCCGCCCTTTACCCAAATTTCCGCGTGGAATTGTCGTGTTTACGGCAAAACGTATTCGATCAGAACCCAATAACCCGAAATAGAACCAACCACCAAAGTCGATAGCGCCAGTACAGAACGAATACGTTGTACGGAGATCGGACGAAATCCTGCCGTCCTGTAAATCTCGTTCAATGACATTGTAACATCTCCCTCTTTGTCTTCATGACAAAGGAATTGACCGCGCGGGAACACGGGGCACGACTAGGGAATGAATACTTCCCTCGGCCACATGTGACGGTGGAGATAAAAATCTGCCTTGTAACCCGCGTCTACAGGTTTCTACACATTTTGATTAGATGTGTTATTCACCTGTTCCCTGGTCGCTATGTTATTTCTGTGCTTGGACTTTGTCAATAATTTGACCCTGGATATTCTTGGTTAAACCATTTGCGCAAATACCCCTCTGGGAGGTGGAGAGACCGTCTGCCAACGCATCCAGAGGCAGCATTGATGTCCTGCGCATTAACCATCTTGAATCCTGCTGCCCCTACCTTTCCGGAAGCCGGAGATGGCGGCAGTCGAGCCCCGGGTGGGGCCTGCAAGCTGTATGGACCCGTTCGATTTCCGGTGCGTGGCATATATCATAAGTTTTTATTTCCCAAGTATTTCATCGCGAAGACGAACGGGGGCGCGGCGAGGCGGCGGAGAGCGGAGAGCGGGATCGGCGAGACGGTGCGGCACTGTTCGCCGGATACCGGGGATTGAGAAAATGAACCTTCGAACCTCCCCGTAAGATGACGTGAGGCGCCTCGCGTTTACCATTATAGAAGAGGCGCGGCGGCCACCGCACCTTGGGCCACTGAAAAGACAGATAGGCAACTCGGGGTTGCGATTTGCGGGGGGATTTCTTGAGGCGGGATAGCTGCGGTTGCGGTAGAGTTAAGAAAGTTTCCCTATTATTCTCGGCTTTCGTGAATGCGATGAACCAGCGGGTGAATTTCGTCGCGGAAGAAGGAAACAAATGGTTGGGTGCTGCGTTCTGTCTTTGAGGGATATGCCCCGGTAGAATGGCGGGGACGCGCATTCTGGCCCTAAATCATCGGTTTTTTGACATATGGCAGACGACAGAGTCCTCATTACCGGCGGAGCCGGTTACATCGGCAGCCATACCGTCCTGGCCTGCCGGGATGCCGGCTATTCTGTCGTGGTGATCGACAATCTGTCGAAGGGGCTGCGCCGGCTGGTGCCGGAGGATGTGCCCTTCCACCAGGGCGACGTCGGCGACCCGACCCTGCTGGCCGAGGTGTTTTCCCGGCACGGCATCTCGTCGGTCATCCATTTCGCCGCCGACATCGTGGTGCCGGAGTCAGTGGCCGCGCCGCTTTCTTACTACCTCAACAACACCTGCAAGACGCGCTCGCTGCTGCAGGCCTGCGTCGACCATGGCATCTCCCGGATCGTCTTTTCGTCGACGGCGGCGGTCTACGGCCAGCCGGAGACGATCCCGGTCGGCGAGACCGCGCCGACGCAGCCCGCCAACCCCTACGGCACCTCGAAGCTGATGTCCGAATGGATGCTGCGCGACGCCTCGCGGGCCCACGCCCTGCGGTATGTGGCGCTGCGCTATTTCAATGTGGCGGGCGCCGATCCCGAGGGGCGCACCGGCCAGGCGACGCCGGAGGCGACGCATCTGATCAAGGTCGCCTGCGAGGTGGCCAGCGGCAAGCGCCGGGCGATCGAGGTTTTCGGCGACGATTACGACACGCCCGACGGGACCTGCGTCCGGGACTACATCCACGTCAGCGACCTGGCGCGGGCCCATGTCGGCGCGCTGGACCATCTGCGCGGCGGCGGCGAGAGCCTGACACTCAACTGCGGCTATGGCAGGGGCTATTCGGTTCGCGAGGTGTTGGACGGGCTGGAGCGCATCATCGGCCGGCCGGTGCCGGCGCGCATGGCGCCGCGGCGCCCCGGCGACGTCCCGGCCCTGGTGGCGGATGCCTCGCGCCTGCGCCAGATCTTCGGCTGGGTGCCGCAGCACGACGACCTGGATTTCATCCTGCGCACGGCCCTGCAATGGGAACTGGGAGCCGAAGCGATCGGATGATGCGGGCGAACGGTCAGGCCAGGCGTCCCCCGGCCTGTTGAACAGGCCGGTGCGGATACCGGGCGTATGCGGCGTTTCATCGGCTGCATGACAGGGGCCGGTGCGGTAGGTTCCCGGTGGGCCTGTTCGTTTGTCGGATTATGATAATTTTGGAGACCCGAGCGCCGCGGGTGCTTGGGGCAGGGGTTCATCTTAAGGCTGTCGCCGGCTGAGACTGTAGCCGGTCACATCTGAGTTTAGGGCGGATGTTTCTCAAGTTACCTCAGAACTACTTCGCACGCCCCTTCGCCTTTCTGCTGATCGGCGAGGCGGCGGTGTTTTTTGCCGCCTTCTATCTGTCGCTGGGGCTGCAGCTTGGCGTGCCCTACGGCTTCGCTGCGCTGTTCACAGGCTATTTCTGGGATGGCCTGATTTTCTGCCTGGCCGGGGTCGGTTCGCTCTTTGCCATGGGGCTGTACCACGGCCGCAACTCCTCGCGCTTCTACGACGTCTTCATGCGCACGATCCTGGGCTTCGTGCTGGCATTCGTCGCCCTGTCCGTCGTCGCCTATGTCTGGCCTTCGCTGTCCATCTGGCGCCAGACACAGATTATCGGCCTGCCCGTCTCGCTCGTCGGCGTGTTCCTGTTGCGCTATTTGTTCCTGCGTCTGGTCGACAACAACCTCATCGCGCGCCGTGTCCTGGTTCTCGGCACCGGCGAAAACGCCGCACAGATCGAGGAACTGGAAGAGTCGAGCGACAGCTGCGGACTGCAATGTGTCGGCTTTCTCGACGTGGAGGGGAATTCGGGTCACGTCAGCCGCTCGCGGATCATCGCGCCGCCGCCATCGTTGCTGACGCTGTGTACCGACAAGGAAGTGAGCGAAATCGTCGTCGCCGTGCAGGAACGCCGCGGCATGATGCCGATCCAGGACCTGATGGACTGCAAGCTTTCCGGCATTCCGATCTATGACTTCATGACCTTCATGGAGCGGGAGACCGGGCGCTGCGAGCTGAACGGTCTGAGGCCCAGCTGGTTCATCTTCGCCGAGGGCTTCACCGGCGGCGTCATTCAGCAGGCGGTCAAGCGGGGGCTCGACGTGGTGCTGAGCGTGGTGCTGCTGATCATCACCCTGCCGATCGTCGGCGCCACCGCGCTGGCCATCCGCATCGAGAGTCCGGGGCCGGTGTTCTACCGGCAGGAGCGGGTGGGGCTGAACGGCGTCATCTTCCAGATCATCAAGTTCCGCAGCATGGCCGTCGACGCCGAAAGACACGGGGCCGTCTGGGCGGCGCGCAACGACCCACGGATCACTTCGGTCGGCCGCATCATCCGCAAGGTCCGCATCGACGAGCTGCCGCAGATCATCAACGTGCTGAAAGGCGAGATGAGCTTCGTCGGGCCGCGCCCGGAGCGCCCGGAGTTCGTCCGGGAACTGACCGGCAAGGTGAGCTACTACAGCGAACGGCACCGCGTGAAGCCGGGCATCACCGGGTGGGCCCAGCTGCACTACATCTACAGTGACTCGATCGAGGGCGGGCTGACCAAGCTGCAGTACGATCTTTATTACGTGCGTCACTACAGCCTGCTGCTGGATCTGTTTATCGTCATCCAGACCGCCCGCGTCATCCTCTGGCCCAGCGGCGTAAGGTAACGGCGGCACCCGTGCCGCGGCGACCGGTGGAAGCGACATGATGCCCTCCAGACAGCAGGCGAGACCGCGCCACCTTCTGCACGTCTTCGCGAGCTTCGGCGCCGGCGGCGTGCCGATCCGGATCTGCGACGTCATCAACGGCCTGCCCGCCGGATTCCGCCACACGGTCGTCGCGCTGGACGGCTGCTTCGACGCCCGCCGGCGCCTGGCCGCCGACAGCGCCGTCGCCTTCCGGAACCTGGAACTGCCGCGCTACAACCTGTGGCGCAGCCTGGCGCAACTGCGCGCGCTGGTGCGCGAAGAACAGCCGGACCTGCTGCTGACGTACAACTGGGGCGCCATCGAACCGGCGCTGGCGAACCGCCTGCTGGGCGCCTGCGCGCACATCCACTTCGAAAGCGGTTTCGGCGTGGAGGAGGGCAGCGGCCAGCTGTGGCGGCGCAATCTCTTCCGCCGCGTGGCGCTGGGCGGTGTGCGCAAGGTGGTGGTGCCTTCCTTCACGCTGATGGAGATCGCCGCCAAGGCCTGGTCGGTGCCGGTCACGCGCCTGCAGCAGATTCCCAACGGGGTCGATCTGCAGCGCTACGCCGGCCAGCCGGGCCACCGCGAGGGGGCCGCCGCCTTCGGCCTGGCGCCCGGCACCACGGTGATCGGCACGGTGGCACCGCTGCGCCCGGAGAAGAACGTCGGCCGGCTGCTGGAGGCCTTTGCCGCTTTGCCGGACAGGCAGGCCTGCAGCCTGGTCATTGCCGGCGACGGCGCCGAGCGCGGCAAGCTGGAAAGCCTGGCCGCTGCGCTGGGGATCGCCGGCCAGAGCCGCTTTCTGGGGCATGTCGAGGACGTGCCCGCGGTCTTGCGGGCGATGGATATCTTCGCGCTGTCATCCGACACCGAGCAGATGCCGAACAGCCTGCTGCAGGCGATGGCGGCGGGCCGGCCGGTTGCGGCCACCGACGTCGGCGACGTCGCACGCATGGTGGCGCCGGATAACCGCGCCCTCGTGGTGCCGCGGGATGCGGAGGGTGCGCTGACCGCGGCGCTGGCCGCCCTGGTGGGCGACCCGGCGCGGCGGCAGAAACTGGGGACGCTGAATCGCGAGCGCGTGGAAAGCCACTACAGCCTGGACGGCATGATCGCCGCCTATGCCGCGCTGTTCGGTGAAGGGTAGGGCGTCATGACGGCCGAGATCGCCGCTGCCACGTCTGCTTCCCCGTCCGGTTCGGAATCGGGTTCGAAATCGGGTTCGAAACGGGGCGCTCCTCTCAGCATCCTGACGTTCAGCACGCTCTATCCGAACACCGTCAAACCGCAGCACGGTGTCTTCGTGGAGAACAGGCTGCGCCAGCTGGTCGCTTCCGGCGAGGTCGCGGCCCGTGTGCTGGCGCCGGTCCCCTATTTTCCCTTCACCGCCGAACGCTTCGGCGCCTATGCCGCCTATTCCCAGGTGCCGCGCCACGAACAGCGCTTCGGCCTTGAGATCGACCATCCGCGGTATCCGACGATCCCGAAGGTCGGCATGAGCCTGGCGCCATGGCTGCTCTATGCCGCCGCGCGGCGGGCGCTGGCCGGCCTGCTGCGGGCGGGCCACCGCTTCGACCTGATCGACGCGCACTATTTCTATCCGGACGGGGTGGCCGCGGTGATGCTGGGGCGGACCTTCGACCTGCCCGTCGTGGTCACCGCGCGCGGTACCGACATTAACCTTATTCCCGATTATGCCATTCCGCGGCGACTTATCATAAACGCGGCGCGGCAGGCGGCCGGGCTGGTGGCCGTCAGCCGGACGCTGGCGACAAAGATGGCCGCGCTGGGCATCGACCCGGACCGCGTCACGGTGCTGCGCAACGGCGTCGACGCGGCGGTATTCCGGCCCGTTACGCCCTTCGCCGTGGACGGCGCGCCGCGGCCGGGGCCGCTGGCCCTATCGGTCGGCAACCTGGTGGCGCTGAAGGGCCACGACCTGGTGATCCGTGCCGCCGCCGGCATTCCGGGGCTGCATCTGTGGATCGTTGGCGGCGGTCCGGAGCGCGCGGCGCTGGAGGCCCTGGTCCGCGATCTGGGCCTGGGCGACCGGGTCCGTTTCCTGGGCGCGGTCCCGCCCGAGAAAATGCCCGCGGTCTATTCCGCGGCGGATTTGCTGGTGCTCGCCTCGGAACGCGAGGGCTGGCCCAACGTGCTGCTGGAAGCCATGGCCTGCGGGGCGCGGGTGGTGGCGACCCAGGTGTCGGATGTGCCCGATTTGGTTAACACGCCTGCCGCCGGGTGCTGGGTTGCCGAGCGCAGCGCCGATGCGCTGAGCCGGGCCATGCGCGCGTTGCTGGCGGCCCCGGTTGCGCGGTCCGAAACGCGTGCGCATGCCCAGGGCTTTTCCTGGCAGGCTACCACCAATGGGCAGATCGCGCTGTTCAGGGAAATCCTGGATCAAAGAAATCTTGCGCCGGCGGGGCGCAGATGATGCTTAGACGATGATAACGCTATGGACCTAAGATGGTCGGGCGGAAAAGGACTTGATGGCCGTGCGGAATTTTCGTGAACTCGCCGGCAACAGGGATAGCCGGCTTGCGGTGGGCATAAGAAAAAATTCCCACACCGGATGCTCATCAGTCGTGTCGCGGCTTAGGCGCGCGACAAGCGGCCCGGCAAATCGAAGCGCAGCGTTATGGTCATAGAGAATCGGAGTCAGCCGGCGTGAGCGAAATCTTTCAGCTCTTCTTTCACTACGCCAACGCCCTGTGGCGGCGCCGGTGGGTGGCCTTGCTGTGCGCCTGGCTGGTTGCCATTCCGGGATGGCTGATGGTCGCGTCGATGCCGAGCATCTATGAGTCGTCCAGCCGCATCTACGTCGACACCTCCAGCGTTCTGCAGCCGCTGCTGCGCGGCATCGCGATTCAAAGCGACCTGCAGTCCCAGGTCCAGCTGATGAAGCAGACCCTGCTGAGCCGCCCCAATCTCATGGAGGTGGCGCGCAAGACCGACTATGACCTGACGGCGACGAGCGAGGCCCAGATGGAGGCCTTGATCAGCCGTCTGCAGAGTCAGATCTCGATCGCTTCGAACCGGCAGGACGTCTTTTTCATTTCCGCCGAAGACACGAGCCCCCAGCGTGCCCATGACCTGGTCCAGGCCCTGCTGACGCTTTTCGTGGAAGGCAACCTGGGCCAGACCCGGAAGGATTTCGACACGGCCGAAGGGTTCATCGAGCGCCAGATCGCGGAGTACGAAGCGCGTCTCGAGCAGGCCGAAGACAAGCTCGCGCGGTTCAAGCAGAAGAATATCGACGTCGCCCTGGGCCAAGGCGACTACCTGTCGCGCGCGACCGCCGCGACGCAGCGGAAGGAAAGGCTCGAGCAGGATCTCAGCGTTGCCGTCGCACAGCGAAACCTCCTGAACCAGGAGCTTAACGGCATTCCGGAAACCCTGCCCTCCGAACTGGCGAACAGCGGCCCCCCGGACAACACCGAATTCCGCATTGTGGAACTGGAGGCGACGCTGCGGGAACTGCTCGCGCAGTACACCGACAAGCATCCCGATGTGGTCAAGACGCGCCGCCAGCTCGACGCTCTGCTTGCCAAGCAGACGGAATCGCGCGAGGCCCTCGAAAAGTCCGGTGCCGCGGTCGGCGCGGAGAGCGAGAAAAAGGCCTACGCGACGCCCAACCCCATGTACAACCAGGTCAAGCTGCACCTGATCGAGGGCGAAACGCAGATCGAGGATCTGCGCCAGCGGGTGGCGACGGCGCGGGCCGAAGCCGATGGGCTGGCGGCAAAGGCGGAAGAGGTTCCTCAGATCGAGGCGGAATTTCAGCGCCTGAACCGAGACTACGGCATCATCAAGGCACGCTATGACGAGCTGCTTTCGCGTCGGGAATCCGCCAGCATGTCGCGCAAGCGTGACGCCGTCGGACAAGACGTTCAGTACCGGCTGATCGATCCGCCGATCATCCCCAGGCAGCCTGTCGGACCGGACCGCCCCCTGTTTCTTACCGCGGTCCTCGGCTTTTCCCTGGCTGCGGGCGTCGGGGTGGCCTTCCTGCTGGTGCTGATCGACACGAGTTTCTCATCGGTCGCGGATCTGCGCAGCCATACCGGTTTGCCGGTGTTCGGCTCCGTAACCGACTCCAGAAGGCGCGTGGTCCGGCGCCTGGCGAGCACGACGATGCTGGGGGCCGGTTTGGTGGCTCTGCTCGGCGTGTTCGGCCTGCTGGTGGTCATGGAACGCCAGTACGGGCTGGATACCATCGTCGGCGCGGGTTTCGGACCCGATCTGGTCAACAGGGGCGCGGGCCTCGTCGTTGAGAAGGCGTCCGAGTTGCTCAACTGGGTGCGCAGCAGCGCAAGATCCTAAAACAATCCAAGCAGGCAAGGCCCCCTATGGATCCCTCCGACACACGCGATAAATCGTCCGGCCAGAGCCGACCGTCTCTCGTCGAACGCGCCGCGCAGAAGATGGTGGCCCGCCGCGACAGGGCCGAGGCTGAATCGGCTGCGCCTGCCTCTAAGGCTGCCGGGTCGGCCCCGGGGTCTGCGGCGCCTGCGCCCGCACCCGCACCCGCACCCGCACCTGGAACCGGCACGCAGTCTGAAGGCAGGTCGGATGCCTCGCGTGGCGCGCCGGCGGAGGACATCTCGGTTGTGCTGGACGGTCTGGACCAGGGCCTGGATCAGAACAACGAGGTTGCGGAAGCTTTCCAGGATAGGGCCGGCCAGAGCGGGGCCGGCAGCGCGGCAGCGCCCGGACCGGAGCGGACGCCGCCTTCCGGCAAAGCGCGACGGGAGTCCCGTCTCGTGAATATCGACGTCTCCCAACTCAATGCCCGGAACATCATAACGCCGGGCTCCAAGCGCAATCGCATGATCGAGGAGTTTCGCCTCATCAAGCGCATGGTGCTGAGCCGGCGCTGGGAAGCCGGCGACGCGCCCGGAAATGCCATCGTCGTCACCAGCGCGCTGCCCTCCGAAGGCAAGACGACGACAGCCATCAATCTGGCGATGTCGATCGCGGCCGAAGAGGACTCACGGGTGCTGCTGGTCGACGCGGACTTCATCAAGCCGAACGTGCTGAGCCAGTTGGGTCTCGTTGCCGGCAAGGGTCTGATTGACGTCCTCGAAGATCCGCGCATGGATATCGCCGACGTCATGCTGAAGACCAACATCGGAAAGCTGTCCCTGATTCCCTCCGGTACGCTGCGCGATCGTTCGACGGAATTGTTGGCGAGTACCAGAATGGACGAGCTGATTACCGAAATGGCCAATCGCTACGAGGACAGAATTATCATCTTCGACTCGCCGCCGGTTCTGGCGACCACCGAGTCGGTCGTTCTGGCGTCGCATATGGGGCAGACCGTTTTCGTCGTGCAGGCAAACCGGACGAGGCGCGAGTCCATCGACGGCGCCTTGGATCTGTTGGGGAGGCGGGAGAACATCGGGCTCGTGTTGAACCGGACAGGCTCCAAGTTCGGCAATTCGGAGTTCGGGGCGCACTACGGCTCCTACTACTACGGCTACGGCACAAAGGGCCAGAGGTGAGCGGGACGGGGGCCGAGGGGATGACCGGCGGAGAAACGGTTCTGGAGAGGGCCGCGTGACTTTGTCGTCTTGGTGCGGGGCTTTCCGCTGCGCGGCGGCGCGTGAGATCGGGGCAGGGCGGTAGGCACAGGTCTCTCGTTTTCAACATTTGGCGAGGCTTTCTGAAGAAGGGGCGGTAGCATGTTGCGAAGGGAGAACTCCTCGACGCTTTCAGTTGTGGTTCCGGCCTACAACGAAGAGGACGTTCTGGAGGCGTTTCATACCCGCCTCGCCGCCGTTCTCGAGCAATTGCCTCATCGATCCGAGATCATCTACGTCAACGACGGCAGCAGCGATTCGACCCTGTCCATTCTGCGCCGGCTTCGCGGCGCCGACAGGCGCATCGGGATCGTCGATCTCAGCCGCAACTTCGGGAAGGAAATCGCTTTAACGGCCGGCCTGGACCAGGCGGTCGGGGACGCCGTCATCGTTATCGATGCCGACCTGCAGGATCCCCCGGAGCTGATCCCCGATCTGGTCCGGGCATGGCGGGACGAAGCTGTGGATGTGGTCTATGCCCAAAGGATTGCGCGCGATGGCGAGACGCCGCTGAAGCGCTATACCGCGTCGATGTTCTATCGTCTCATGGTGCGCCTGGGTGAAGTGCCGATCCCGGCGAACACCGGCGATTTCCGCCTGTTGAGCCGGCAGGCCTTGGACAGCGTGAAGCAACTGCGCGAGCGGCACCGCTTTATGAAGGGCGTCTTTGCCTGGGTCGGCTTCAGTCAGAAGGCGGTTCCGTATCACCGCGACGCGCGGCTGGCGGGCAGCACCAAGTGGAACTACTGGAAGCTTTGGAACCTCGCGATCGAGGCGATCACCTCGGCAACGGTGGCGCCGCTTCGGCTCGCCAGCTACCTGGGCATCGTTATCGCGCTGCTGGCCTTTGCGGCCGGTACCTGGGTGGTCGTCAAAACCCTGCTGTACGGCGATGACGTTCAGGGCTGGCCGTCGCTGATGGTCGCCGTCCTCTTCATGGGCGGGGTTCAGCTTGTCTGCCTGGGCATCCTGGGCGAGTACCTGGGGCGGATCTTCAACGAGACGAAAGGGCGGCCGCTGTACCTGCTGCGCGCGGTCGCGCCCTCAACCCTGTCGACGCCGTGGGAGGACAGCAGCGCCGAAGTGGCGCTTGAATCGGGATCATGACCCCGCACGAGACCCGCGGTGCGCGACCGCAACGCCGGGGCCGCTTCGACATGGCCATGACCGCGGCCAGCGTTCTTTCCCTCCTGGCCTATCTGGCTTTCAGCGAGGGCATTCACAATTTCCTGCGCGGGCTGTGGCAGACCGTGCAGCGCCTGTCCGGCGGGGCCTAGGGTGATCGACGGCGTGTGGCTTCTCGCGTGCGGCGCCGTCGCGGCCGCGGGGGCGGCAAGCGCGGCCGCCCCGGACGACCGCCGGGCACGCCTGTTGGCCCGGCTGCTGCTGTTCTTCGCCCTGCTGCTCGGGCCGCTGCTGCTGCTCGGCATGGTCCAGCAGGCGACGGGCCGGCCGGCCAGCCGGCGGGACGCCGGGGGCGCCGCCGCCTTGCCCTGCGCGGCGGGGCTGTGGTGGGGCCGGGCGCGCAGCGGCCGGGCGCGGTGGAACCGCGAAACGCCGGCGCGGCAGCCCATCAGCCGGGTGGCGCTGGCCGTCGCCGCGCTGGTCGCACTGCTCTACGTTTTTTTGGGCGCGATGCTGCTGACCGGCTTCCCGCGGGGGTTCGAGGTGCAGGCCTACCATCTGCCCCTGGCCGTCAACATCTTCCGGGAGGGCGGCATCGACCTGTGGGACAATGCCTTCATGCATGCCTATCCGGCCAACGCCAGCCTGTGGGACGGCATGTTCCTCGATGCCTTGCCGGAGAAGATCGCGTCGGCGGCCAATCTGCCCTTCCTGGCGCTGGCGGCGGTGGCGAGCTATGTCCTGTCGCGGGCCGCGGGCGCCGACGGCAGCCTCTCGCTGCTGTTCTCGGCCGGCCTCGCGACGATCCCGGTGTTCAGTTTTTCAGCCATCGAGGTCGGCGCCGACGTGGCGGGCGTCGCCTTCATGGTCATCGCCGTCTACTTCGCGCTGGCCCGGCCGCTGTGCTATCCGTCCTGGCCGGTTCTCGCCGGTCTGGCAGCGGGCCTGGCCTTCGGCTTCAAGAGCCTGCACCTGATCCCCATTGCCGTTCTCGGCTGCCTGCTGCTGTGGCACGGCGCGGCGGCAGAAGGGCGCCGCTTCTCGGTCCGGCAGTTCGCCCCCGCGCTGACCTATGGCCTCTGCGCCTTCGCGGTGGCCTTTCCCTGGCTGCTGCGGAACTGGATCGCCACCGGCAATCCGCTCTATCCGGTCTACTACCCCGGGCTGTTCGATCTGCTGGGCTGGCCGGGCGCACCCGACATCGATTTCACCAACCGCTCGGAAAACCAGTTCGAGTGGGTCACGGCGCCCTGGCAGTGGCTTGTCTATCCCTGGGTCGAAGGGCACTTCCTGGGGCAGAACTTCAAGCACAGCTCCGGCTTCGGCGCCTTCGTCGCCGCGGTGCTGCTGCCGGGACTGCTGCTCGGCGGTGCACGGCTGGCGGCGCGGGGCCGGGAGCTCGCGGCCGGGCGGCGGGCGATGCTGCTGGACCTGCTGATCCTGATCGTGGCGATCACCGGCGCCTGGTGGGTGCTGGACGACCGCCAGCCGCGCTATGTGATGGCGGCGATCGCCCTGGCGATTCCCTTCTGCGCCTGGGCCGCGTCGGATATCGGCGGTTCGCTCCGCCGCCTGTACGAAGCCACCGCCGGCGCCGCCATCCTGCTGATGGGCGCCGTGGTCTTCGTCGCCCTGGGCATCGAGACGGGCGGGCGGCTGCTCCAGAACGCCGGGGCGCCGCGGCACGCCGTGCTGGAGTACCCGGCGGTGCTGGACCGTCTGCCCCAGGGCGCGACGGTGCTGAACCTGGCGGAGCGCACGGCCAACTACGCGGCCTATGGCCGCCAGCTCGGCAACCGCGTTGTCGGCCGGTGGTCGGCGCGGCTGACCTACCGCGCGCCCGACGGCGTCTGGCAGCTGCCGGCCGAGGCGCTGCAAAACCCCGGTATCGATTACGTCTACGCCCCGGCGGCGGCGGAGATCCGCCCGCTCGGCTGCATGACGCTGGAGGAGATCGACCGGATCGACCGCAACCCTTTCAACGGCGTCGCGCTGCCCGAGCCCCGGGTCGTCTATGCCGCGCGTCCCTGCGCGCAGGCCGGCACCGCCGTGGCGCCGCAATAGGCCGGCGATGCTACGGATCGACACCAGACAGCTCTTCCACCTGGGCATCCAGTACGTGAAGTTCGGCGCCGTGGGACTGGCGGCCAGCCTGGTCCACGTGACGGCTTTCGCGGGGCTGATGGAAAGCGAAGCCGTGCGGGCGTGGCAGGCCAACGTGCTGGCCTTCTCCCTGGCGGTGGTGCTGTCCTACGTCGGCCATTCGCGTTTCACCTTCCGGCAGGCGGCCGGGGTTGAGACCGCCGGCCGCCCCCCAGGCGAGCGGCGCGCCTTTGCCAGGTTCATCGTCGCGGCGGCAACCGGCCTGGCGCTGAACTCGGCCGTAGCGTTCCTGATCGTCGACTACTTCGGCTACGCCTATGTCTGGGCCATCGCGGCGATGCTGCTGGTGGTGCCGCTGGTGGTGTTTCTCATCGCCAAGCTCTGGGTGTTTGGCGACCGCCGCCAATGACCGCCAATGACCGCGCGGCGGCGGGATGGCGGGGAGTCCGGCGTCACGGTTTGCGGGCGAGGCAGAACACGCTCAGGCCGAACAGCCTGTTGTGGGAGAACCACGGCAGCTCGGCCGCGCAGGCGGCTTTCAGCACGCCGTTGACCAGTGGATGGTGCCGGCGAAGGCTGCTCTTGGGGGCCAGGGCGCCGCGCTGCACCAGCGCCCGCTCGGCCAGCCGCTGGGCGGCGGCGAGGGGAAAGACCGCCGCGAAGTAGTAGGCGCCGCGCATTACCTCGAGCCCCGCAGCGGCCACGCAGGCTTCGAGCGACGCCAGGGTGTAGCGCCGCTTGTGCTCCAGAAAGACGTCGTGACCGGAAAACAGGAATTGGAAGGCGGGCACGGTGATCAGGAAGCGGGTGCCCGGCGCGACGAGGCCCGCATAGTGGGCGAGCAGGCCGGCGTCGTCGTCGACGTGCTCGCAGACATCCATCATGAGGACCAGGTCCGCGGTGCTGGACTCGATGGTGCGGCGGAAGCTCAGCGGCTTGCCGTCGACGCGCAGCGTCTGCTCGTCGTGGTATTCGGGATCGACGCAGACCGCTTCCTGCGCGCCGTTCGCGAGCAGCAGCTTCGAGAAGACCCCGGAGCCGGCCCCGACGTCGAGGATGGACGCGGGAGGCGGGCCCTGCAGGAAGCGCCGCAGGGCCCGGCCCTTGGCGGCGTAGTACCAATGCTCGGCGATGTGGTCCCCGAGGATGTCCTCTTCCTTGATGTCCATGCGCGGTGGTCCCCCCAGGTCCAGGTGCGGCCTAGCCGGCCGCGATGCGCCAGAGCCGGCCGGAAAGCTCCACCGGGCCGCCGAACTCGTCGACCGCCTGGATGGTGCCGGGGCAGCCCGCGGAATAGTCGTCGCCGCAGATCACTTCGGCGCCGACGGAGCGGGCCCATTCGATGTCCCGCTTCACCCCTTCGTAGGAGTGGTCGGCGTCGGTGAAGACCATGGCCGGCGGGCCGCCGTCCCACGCGGCGAAGAAGGCCTCCTTGTCCTGCTTCAGCAGGGTGAGGGCGCCGCTGGCGGTGACCTCGGCGAGGGCAGAGGCGGTAAGCCGGTGGTGCTCCTCGGGCGTCAGCCCCAGGGGGTTCCACGAGAAGCGGTCGACGGTGATGACCTGCTGGCCGGGCCTGGCGTTCTCGCAGAGGATGCGGGTCGAGCGCCCGAACAGGGTGCCGATCTCCACGATGGGCCCCGCGGACGTCAGGTCGCGCACGAGGCGGCCCAGCAGACGGGCTTCCGCGACGCCGATCTGGCCCCTGGTGAAGGAGGGGATGACAAGGGCTTCGACGAAGTGCGCCTGAAGCTTCTGATAGAGTCCCAGGCGGCGCAGAACGGTTCCGATCACGTCTCTTCCTTTCGCAGCTCAGCAGGCCTTGCCGCGGGGCCGCCGCCCCGGCCGGGCGCTACCTTAGCAGCCTGCGCGGCGCAGAGGCGAGAAGATGCTGGCCACCCGTCAGCGCTTGGTGCGCGACTGCTTCAGGCGGTCCAGCAGATGGCGTCCCAGCGAGAGGACCTCCTGCCAGATGAAGTGCCGGGTGAGCGCGATGCCGAGCAGCCAGAGGACGGCACAGGACGCGACGATGAGGAGCAACTCCGGCAGCGTCATCGACTCCCGGCCGGTGAAATGAAAGACCGCGGCCGGGATCGAGGCGACGACGGCGATGACGGCGGAGCGGAGGTAGAGTTTGACGTATGTCCCCAGCTTGAATTCGATGACCGATTTCACCGCAAAGAAAATAAGGGTCAGAAAGATGACCGAGATTACCACTCTGGATATCGCAAAAGCGTTGAGGCCGAGGGGGGCCGCATAGGCCGTCAGGGCAAGGGAAATCAGCACGCCGACGCTGCGGACGGTAAAGACGCGCCCGACCTGGCCATGGGGGACCAGGACCTGCTCAGGCTGGGGCAGCATCGCCAATACCGCGTTGGAAAGAAGAACCCACGGAAATATCTCGCCGGCCGGCTGCCAGTTCGGGCCGAAAACGAGAACAATGAACGGCACGGAGATCAGGCTGAGGGCGAGGAAGGGGGGCCAGACGATTGCCGTGTTCAGCGCGGTGAGCTTCTCGGCGGCGGGCCCGATGGAACGCCCGTCGCGGACGTCCTTTGACCATGCGGGTGTGAGGACGCGGCTGATAGGACCGAAAATTCCCTGGCGCAGCAGGCTTGGGACCTGCACGGCTCTGTTGAACTGAGCCACTGCGGCCGGATTGATGAAGACGCCGAGGAAGAATGTGATTCCTTCGGAATTCACCGTTCCAAAAAGCGAACTGACCGCGAGGAGCCCCCCGAAGTGAGTGATCTTGCGCCAGTGGACGAAGGAAGGCCAAAGCAACGCGTAGCGCGGCATTATGGCCATGCAACAGATGGCATGGAGAAAGCTGGTGGTCAGAAGGCCCCAGGCCAGAGCCATGTAGCTGGCGCCCGAGTAGGCCAGGGCAACGCTGACGAAGGAGCCGGTCGCAGAGGTCGCCAGACCGATATTGTGCAGCGCCTGAAACCGCATCTCTCTGGTCAACATCGAGAACGCCGGGGCGCCGAAGGGAGCGACGAAGAAGTTCAGAGAGATCAGGGATATGACGTCGGCGATGTCCGGACGTTCATAGATGCCCGCGATGAGGTCGCGCAAAAGAAACAGGGCCAGGCCCAGCGACCAGGAGATCACCAGCATGACGCCGAAGGCGGAGCGGATCTTGTCCAGCGTCAGCTCCGGTTCGCGGATGAGATAGTTTCCGATACCGAAGGTTCTGAGCGACGTGAGAATCGCGGAGGCCGACATGGCCAGGGCGAAAACGCCCATCTCATCCGGGGTCAGCAGCCGTGCAATGATAACGGAGGCCGCAAGCTGGATGCCGTACTGCAGGAACTGCTCGCTGAACGTCCAGGCAACGGAAGTGCGGATTGACACCAATGAGGTCCTTTGGGATTGAAAGGCTGGCCGTGACAGTCATCCCCGTGGCCCGGCCGGCCGCTAGATTTGCATGAATTAGTGTTTGCGCCGCAAGCATTTACAAGTGATTTTCGATCCAACGCCTTTCTACTATGATTGGTGTCTTCCTGGGAAGAATTGCAACGGATCGGTGCGCGTCAGTATGGCCCGGAACCATCGAAAGATCCTTTTCGTGCCGGATTGGCGGGCGGGCAACCCCTATCAGTCCATGCTGGCCGCCGCGCTGGGCGAGCAGGGCTGTCAGGTCGAATTCGCCGACTATCCCAAGGCGCGCCTGCCGCTGCTGCGGCTGTGCCGGCAAAGACCCGACTGCGGGGTGCTGCATCTCCATTGGGTCGCGGAACTCGTCGCCGCCCACCTGTGGTCGCCGGGCCGCCTCATGCGGTATTTGAAGCTGTTTGCCCTGATCCTCGATCTGCGGCTTTGCCGTTTGCTGGGCGTGCGCGTGTTCTGGACCATCCACAACCTGTTGGCGCACGAGAGCGGTGACGAAGCCTGGGAGCGGCGGATCCGGCGGCTGCTGGCGGCCCATGTGACCGGCTGCTTCGTCCACAGCGAAAGCGCCTTGCGCCTGCTGGAGACGGAGTACCGGACGGCCCTTGCCGGAAAGACGACCATCGTGCCGCACGCCAGTTACATCGGACAGTATGCCGACGCCGAGCCCTCTGTGGTGGCGGACCTGCGGGCGGCGTTCGGCCTGGAGGATCGCCCCTTCGTCTACCTCTTCGTCGGGGCGCTGCGCCGCTACAAAGGGGTCGAGGCACTGGTCAAGGCCTTCCGGGACCTGCCGGACACCGACGTCCGGCTGGTCATTGCCGGCCCGAATTTTCCGACCGAGGCGTCCGATTGGCTGGAGGCCGATGCGGCCGCGGACGACCGCATTGTGCTGCGCAAGGGCTTCGTGCCCGACGAATTGATGACGGCCTATCTCGCGCTGGCCGACGTCGTCGTGCTGCCTTTCGCGCGTGCGCTCACCTCGGGCTCGACCCTGCTGGCGATGTCGTTCGGCAAGCCTCTCATCCTGCCGGACTCGGCGCGGGTGTTCGACGTACCCGGCGATGCGGGCGCGCTGTACTTCGGGGAAGGGGAACTGCCGGCCGCCCTGAAAGCAGCACGGCAAGCGGACCTGAAGGCGATGGGCCGCTATAATCTCGCGGAGGCGAAGACAAGAACCTGGGCCCGGATGGGAGAACTAACCGCTACTGGGTATGCAGGTCCGGGGTCGAGTCTTGATAGGGATCCGCTGTGATCCACGCGCGGTAAACCTGCGCCCCGCAGATTCATGTTTGTCATTTGTGATCTTTTGGTGAGTCGAATTTCAAGGGATGAAGGCGGAATTTAGATGTGAAGATCTATTTTTATCGCGCCGAAGAAGAAAATTTTGGAGATGAGTTAAATCTTTCGATTTGGCCAAAAGTTTTTGGCGACTACATTGATGGAGACGGGCAATATTTGTGTGGAATTGGGTCAATTCTGGACAGTCGCCTTTGTGACCTTGATGGGAAAAAAATTATTTTCGGAGTGGGAGCCCGAGGGCCCGGAAACCCGATTGTGTTCGACGATACGTTCGATGTGCGTTTCGTCCGCGGCCCGCGCACGGCAGCGCTTTATGACGGTGTCGAGTTTATTACGGATCCAGGGATACTGATTGCCGAATTCAAAGAGGTCCAGCCTCGGGGATCGGCAATAGGGCTTGTTGGATATTTTCGCTCAGATCAGACCGTTTGGCGTGAAGTTTGTTCTGAAATGGGAATGCAGTACATTTCGCCAAACGATGATGTCGAAACTGTTTTACAAAGAATTTCTGAGTGTAAGAGGGTGTTTTGTGAGGCGATGCACGGTGCGATTGCTGCTGATGCCTTAAGAATTCCCTGGCGGCCTGTATCAGGTTTTAATGCGGTTCATGAGCATGAAACACACAAATTCAAATGGGAGGATTGGTGTCATTCCATGGATTTGGAGTTTGATCCTCTTAAACTTCCGCCGATCTGGAGACAATCGAATCTGAGAAGTAAGGTCGCGGCGAGTATCAAGAGAAAGTATGTATTGCGCAAAATAGATAAAGATATAAAGGATGATAGTTTCTTTTTGTCGGACAATAAATTATTTAGAATCAAGGTGCGTAGAATTTTGTCCGAAATAAATGATCTTAAGCGTGATATGTAGGTGTGCTTCCTGGTTTGTGCTTCAACGGTTTTGTTGTTCTGATTTATG
>ERZ1740062.389-NODE-389-length-25659-cov-5.146618_pt1 | contig 25659 bp, 17 predicted proteins | sample MGYA00581741_ERZ1740062 | MGnify/ENA primary metagenome ERZ1740062 (study PRJEB43018, sample SAMN04849747) | marine metagenome | isolation source: floating plastic debris | place: Pacific Ocean | collected 2008-09-01 | study: EMG produced TPA metagenomics assembly...
AGGCCAGCCTCTCATCAGGGGCCAATACATTCTATGCCGAAACAAGGAATACCGTGAACGGGTGTACCAGTAGTACACGTACCGCCATCACCATAACACAGAACCCATTGCCAACCGCACCTGGCGTGACATCGCCAGTGGTGTACTGTGAAGGGGACACCGCTTCGGCCCTGGCCGCCACGGGAACGAACCTGTTGTGGTATACCGTTTCAACCGGAGGGACCGGAAGTGCCACCGCACCTACTCCTTCCACCGCTTCAGCGGGAACGACATCGTATTACGTGTCGCAGACCAATGCCAATGGTTGTGAAGGGCCACGTGCACAAATCGACGTGACCATCAATGCACTGCCTGTTGTTGTAGCCAATGCGACAACCCTTGCCATCAATGCCGGAGAACCTGTTACACTTACAGGATCTGGAGCAGACAATTATGTTTGGGATAACGGCGTAACTGATGGAGATACCGTATTTCCATTAACCGATACCACCTATACTGTAATCGGAACTGATCTCAATGGTTGTCAGAATACCGACAGTGTAACTATTACTGTTGCTCCTACCTCAGATTTAAGTTTAGGAAAAACAGTTAGCAACGCAAATCCGAACGTAGGAGATAATGTAACGTTTATCCTTACAGTAGATAATGCTGGACCTATTGATGCTCCAGCGGGGACTATTGTGAATGACATGCTTCCTGCAGGATACACTTTTGTTTCAGATACGGGTTCTGCTGCCAATGGAACGTACAATAACACCTCGGGAGACTGGACACTTCCAGCCATTCCTGTAGGAACTTCAGTAAGTATCAACCTTGTTGCCTCTGTTAATGCACCAACCAATGTTGCTGGTGAATACGAAAACATTGCACAAGTAACCAATGCTGCGCACTACGACCCGAATTCGACTCCTAATAATGATGATGGAGATCAAAGCGAAGATGATGAAGACAGCGCGTTAACCATACCACAAGTAGCTGATTTGGAGCTTACCTATTCCATTTCGGATACCGATGCGAACCCTGGTGATATTTTGACTTTGACTTTATCTATTGCCAATAATGGTCCAAATGACGCTTCTGGCGTTACAGTGGAAAGCAATATTCCTTCTGGATTTACTGTCAGTGCCGTGAATAACGGAGGAGTTCAAAGTGGAAATACTATCGTTTGGTCAGGATTGACCGTCCCAAGTGGAACTACAACGGTATTGACCTTTGACGTCTCCGTAAACATTCCTGCAAACTTGACGGATGAATATGTCAGCACAGCACAAATCATGCAAGCCGACCAGTTTGATTCAGATTCCACTCCAAATAATGATGATGGAGATCAAAGCGAAGATGACGAGGATAGGACATCGATTACTTTAATCCCTGCAGATTTAAGTCTAACCAAAACACTAAGTGGTGGCTCCCTTACCATGCCCAACGCTGGAGACACTGTTGTATTTGAACTTACTCTCGAAAACAGTGGCCCAGGATTGGCTACCTACGTTACCATAGTAGATACGCTCCCGATAGGCTATACATTGGGAACCGTGAACAACGGAGGAGTAATAACAGGTAATACCATTACTTGGTCCTTTGGTACCGTTTCTGTTGGAACGCAAGTGGTGAGTTATGAAGTTACCGTAAATGCTCCAACCAATTCTGTGGACGAGTATCGTAATGTAGCTGAAGTCACAACTTCAGATATGTTTGATCCAGATTCAACTCCTGGAAATGACGATGGTGATCAAAGCGAAGATGATGAAGTTAGCTTCTCTATCGACACACCAACCGTGGATTTGGAAGTTGTAAAGACCGTAGATAAAACAGAATCGTTCTTTGGCGATACGGTAATCTTTACCATTCAAGTGACCAATAACAGCTCCTATGAAGCTACCAATATTGGTATTGAAGATGAGTTGCCAGGCGGTTACGAGTATGTTTCATCCACAGCACAATCAGGCAGCTATGATGAAGTGACCAGCACTTGGGATATCCCAAGTATTGCTCCTGGAGCTTCAACTTCACTTGAAATTACTGTAAACGTTACGGAAACAGAGGACTATGTAAATGTCGCCGAGCTGATATATGTTGACCAAATAGACCCAAATATGGCCAACGACCGCGATGAAGCTACTTTGGCAATTACGCAATCCGAGTGTTTGACGGTCTACAATGAAATTACACCAAACGAAGACGGTCTGAATGATGTATTCTTTATTGAATGTATTGACCAGTACCCCAATAACATGCTACAAATTTTTAACAGATGGGGAACCAAAGTCCACGAAGCCAAAAACTACAACAACGACTGGAGCGGAACCACGCAAAACTCCATGAACTTTAGTTCAAGCGAGAAGCTACCCGTCGGAACGTACTATTACATTTTACAATATGGCGATGGACAAACCAAAACCAAGACCGGATGGCTGTACATAACCAGATAAGAAAAATCATGACCTTGACCTATAAAATACCAACTGTTTTATTCTTGTTGCTTGCGGCGTTTACCAGCCAGGCGCAGCAAGATCCTCAGGTAACGCATTACCAATACAATACCATGACGGTAAATCCTGCCTACACAGGTTCTCGTGTTTTTGCCACGATTACCTCTTTATACCGGGACCAGTGGGCTGGAATTGATGGTTCACCCAGAACCATGACCTTTGGTATTGATACACCAGTAGGAAAATTTGATGGCTTGGGACTTTCCATTGTACAAGATGGTTTGGGTCCATCTGAAGAAACCTATATCGATGGAAACTACGCCCACCAACTTATTTTGAACAATAGAGGGCATCGACTCGCTCTTGGTTTAAAAGCTGGTATTCGATTCTTCAGTTTAGATTGGTCCAAGGGACGATTTCGAGACGAAGAGGCCGTTTTCAACCAAAACATTGAAGGGAAGATATTACCCTCGATTGGCGCGGGTGCCTTTTTCTACACCGACAATTCGTATTTCGGAGTTTCTACACCAAACTTTTTGACCAATCAGCACTACGATGAAATTCAAGAAGCCGAGGCTACCGAGCAAATTCACCTTTTTATTATTGGAGGATATGTATTTGATCTCAATGCAGACCTCAAGTTCAAACCTTCCTTTTTCGTTAAGCAGGTTTTCGGTGCACCAGTTGCTGTAGATATCTCGTCTAACTTCTTGCTGTACGAAAAACTGAATTTTGGCGTTAATTATAGATGGGACGAATCCATTAGTGGTTTGTTCAGCTTCCAAATTAGCGATAGGTTCAATCTAGGCTATGCCTATGATTTCAACGTAAACGAACTCAACAATTACAATAGCGGGACGCACGAAATTTTCTTGCGTTATAGCATTCTAAACCGACTAAATCGACTTAAATCACCCAGATTCTTCTAACCTCATGGCCATGAAAAAACACAATTTATTCTTTTACATACTCTTCGGTATATCCGTTGTTCATATGGCTTTCGGGCAAGAAGACGAACGTTTTCAGCAGAATGTCACCATCGATGCGGATAGACCCATTTCACGTATCGAAATTTTTTATGACGATGATGTGAATGCTGTAGAGGAAGAAACCAAAGTAAAACGCAAAGACCCTATCAATAAGAGTAAATTAGTTCAGAAAGCCAATTACTTTTTTGATAAAATGTGGTACGCCAAAGCCGCGGAATACTATGAGATGGCCTTGGCCAAAGGCGAAGAAACCTATACCTTTTCATTGTTGGAACGAGCGGGCGATGCGCATTACTATACGACCAACATGAACCGGGCCCATCATTGGTATTCCATTTTATACGACCGCTATGATGAGCAAATGGACTCAGAGAATCTGTTCCGATACATGAACGCCCTTAAGGGAACTGGCAAGTATGCTAGGTCTAAAAGGATTTCGCGTTTGTACAATCGAACGATGGATGCAGAAAGCAGCTCGGCGAAAGAACAGGCTTCTCCGGAGGTATTGGAAAGCAAGTTGGATGAAATCTTGAACACCAAAAGAAATCTAAAGGTGTACAATCTTCCAATCAATTCTAAATATTCGGATTTTGGGCCTACTTTTTACTGAGACCAAGAAGTTGTGTTTGCTTCCGCTAGGGAAAACAAAGGCAACAAATCCAAAATTGATAGACGAAACAATCAACCTTTTCTGGATTTGTACACGGCTGAAATTGATTCCATCCTTATGGATTTCAAAAATCCGGCTCGGATATCAGACGCTGTAAATTCTAAATTCCATGAAGCAGGTGCTACTTTTTCACCTGATGGTGAGACCATGTTTTTTACCAGAAACAACTACAAGCGAAAACTCAAACGAGATAAAAAAGGTGTCAATCACCTAAAAATATATCGATCCCAAAAGGTAGATGGCGAATGGAGTGAAGTACAAGAAGTTCCTTTTAATAGTGATAATTATTCTACCGGACACCCTGCCATGAGTCTTGATGGGAAGCGGCTGTATTTTGTTTCAGACATGCCAGGAAGTATCGGAAAGACGGATATATTCTATGTAGACCTTTTAGAGGATGGTGGATACTCATCTCCGGTCAACCTAGGGCCTGAAGTAAATACAGTCGAAAGAGAAATGTTTCCTTTTGCCACCACCGATAGGATTTACTTCTCTTCAGATGGGCATCTAGGCCTTGGTGGATTGGACATTTTCTATGCGCAAATTAGCGATGAACAATTCTCCAAAGTTAAAAATGCAGGGAGGCCTATTAATAGTAATAAGGATGACTTCTCTTATGTTTTCCAAGAAAAGACCGGTTTGGGCTACTTTGCCTCCAATCGCGATGGTGGAAAAGGAGATGATGACATCTACGGATTTAGAGATGCTGTTCCTGTAGCAACGAAAATGTTCCAGATTACGGGTACGGTTAAGGATGAAATCTCCAAAGATGTCTTAACAGGAGTTGATGTAGAGATTTGGAACGAAACCGAAGAACAGCTCATTACGAAGGTACAGACGGATGAAGAAGGTAAATTCGTGTTGGACAATTTGGAAGAAGGCCAACAGTATATCGTGAAAACCAAGACCAACTTCTATGTGGATAACCAACAAACCATTATTGCGCGTGAAAACACCGATGTTGAGATTGCGTTTCAAAAATTGTAAGATTAGATTGTAGAAGAAGTAGGTGTTCTTAAGCTGAAACCAAACAACATCTATTTCGACTTTGATAAATCCGTTATCCGAGATGATGCTTCAATAGAGCTAGATAAATTGGTAGATGCGCTTAGGGAACATCCTGACATGGTTATCAAGATTGAATCCCATACGGATGCAAGAGGTAACATGCACTACAACAAAAAGCTTTCTGACCGCAGAGCAAAAGCTTCTAGGGATTACATTATTTCCCAAGGTATTGATGCCAGTCGAATTGAAAGTGCTATTGGTTATGGTGAGGAAACCCTCCTTAATGGATGTGTATATGGGGTAGAATGTTCTGAAGAAGAGCACGAACTCAACCGTAGATCTGAATTTATTATCGTAAAAATGTAAAGAACAGAACCAATAAATAGGAAAACCCGGCGCGATGCACCGGGTTTTTTTGTTATAACCTGCTTGAAACATCAACTTATCGATAAACTGCATCGACCAACGGAAGACCGATATGGGTCATTCATCGAGGAAACTATGTGTTTCGCAGCTTGCTGAAGCTGATTTCGTTTTTCATCCCCCTTTTGGTGCGCTTTATCATTTAGATTCTGGAATGTGTCAAAAAACGCCAAAATTTGCTATGTCTTTAAATCTTAAAAGCTGACTTATGAAAAATTTATTACTTGTTAGAGAAATTTACATGGAAGGGTTTCGCAACCTTGGAAACTTGATTGTCCAAAAATATTTCAAGATTTTTTCTTGGTTTTGTTTTGCGATGTTCTTCGTTGTATTATATGCATTCGTATACAGAATTTCAACCGGATTTGCTTTCGGATAAAACTCAATAATAATGCTGACTAAAAAAGCCGCTGTTAGAGCGGCTTTTTTATTTTGTATTTAGCAGTAAACGTAACCCTTGCTAAGATTTCTTTTCGAATTCAACAGTGCGTAGTATTGCCTCCAATTCGAACATATAGTCCCGTTTCAAGGCTGAAGGGGCAAAAGTAAACCCTTCCAAAACCAATTTTCGATTGTTCTCCTTATCGTTGATGATATAGGTTACGAAAGGTCCTGCCATAGGGTATCCGCTTATCTCCCAGACACCTCGGGCTTCTGCTGCTTTCTTTCCTCCTATTTCGGTGGGGAATACATAAGGTGCAAAAGCTTTCTCCGTAATCATAAACGTTTTCTTTCCAGGCACGTCTGGTCCAGGGATATATTTTTCACCAATAGAGTCCCGCATCCGGATAATGTCGCGCACAAAAGTGGAGTCCGCAGAAAACGTATCCTCAGGCATTGCATACGCCAACAAATTCATAGTCCCTTTTGGAATTTGGATATCCATCCAAACAAAGTTCTTTTCTTGCTTTCCAACCTTATATAAGGAGGGAACTTTCAGTGTAATACCCAATTCCTCAACAAAAGCGGTTTCCTTGCTTAGAGAGCGTAAAAAACGCTTTTGGGCCTCTTTGATTTCAACTCGTTTAAAAGAGGCTACGGCCTGTGCGGCAATTTTGTCGAGATTATCACTAAACTCATTGAAGGTTTCCCCTTTTACCACTGCTACCTTTTGAGGTTTGGCATATACGTCAGTTTTTACATGTGCTAGGGAAAGCGAGTCTTGTTCCACAAATAATACGCTTCGAGAATGCGTAATGGCCCCTTTAAAAACTTGTGGCGGAATCTGGGTAATGCTAAAAATAGGTTCCGGTTGTGGCAGCCCCAATACTTGAGCAGCGAAAATTTCACGCACCTTGTCACCAACCGCACCTTGCCATAGTTCGGTATCCATGACCACCATCAGGGAGTTTATGCCGCCGGTTGATTCAGGGAGGTAGCGTGTTTTGGTTTTGGAATTATTACAGGAGTACAGGGCCACTAGGAGTAGGGCCGCGAGATAAAAACTGAACCTTTTCATATAGTGTTAAATTTACGAAGAACAATCGCACAATTTCAATTTTGTGCCTGGTTTTAGATTGTTACTGCTAAGACCGTTCCATTGTCGTAAATTTTCAACGGAAATTCCAGGATATTTTCTAGAGATGGTCCAAAGGGAGTCCCCACTTTGAACAACATGGACCTTGCTGTTCGGGTTTATTGGTTTTGCCGTTTTCGATTTGGCCGCAACACTTTTCTTCGAAAAATAAGGTTTACGAGGGTATATGGTTAGCCGTTGTCCTATTCTAAGGTTGTTACTGCGCAAGCCATTCCATCTTTTGATTTGGCTTACACCTACTCCATATCGTTCCGCAATTTTTCCCAAATAATCCCCACTCCGCACTTTGTAGCGAACCTGATTTTTGGTTTCCACCAATTGCGGAAGCGGTTTTTCTAGCGAATCCAACTCTTTTTTGGCGAAAGCATAAATCGCTTCTTCATTGGTAACGAAAGTGCCGATTTTGGTAGTGGGTAATCGTAAGGCGTAATTTTTTCCTTTGATTTTTGGGATGACATTGAGTTTGTACGCTGGATTCAACATTTCCAATTCTTCTTTGGAAATGTTCACCATCTTTGAAATCTGGTCGAACGTAATAGTGTTTTTTACATGAACGGTATCCGTATCAAAATAAGGTCGTTCCACTTCTTTAGCCTTAAATCCATGCTCTTCTGCATATTCAAAAATGTAGAGTGTAGCCAAAAATGCAGGCACATAACCCGCGGTTTCACGCGGTAAATTTCTTCGAATATTCCAATAATTCTTATAGCCACCAGAACGTCGAATGGCTTTGTTTACATTTCCTGGTCCGGAATTGTAGGCGGCCAAGGCTAAGTCCCAGTCTTGGAAAATATCAAAGAGTTTTGACAAATACTTGGCTGCTGCTTTGGTTGCCAAAATAGGGTCATTACGTTCGTCCACATAACTGCTCACGTCAAGACCGTACATTTTTCCCGTACTGAACATAAATTGCCATAGTCCTTTGGCACCCACGCGAGATCGTGCTCTTGGATCCAAAGCAGATTCTACTATTGACAAGTACTTTACCTCTAAGGGAATGTCTTGATTATCCAATTCTTGCTCAAACAATGGAAAATAGAACTGACTACTCGTCATCATTCGTTGCATCAATCCTTTTTTACGGGTAAGGAAAGATTTAATGACGTTTTCCAAAGAAGGGTTGTACGCAATATTGAAAGGAGTTTTTTCATTTAAGCGTTCCATTCGAGCTTTGAGTGTGTCCGTGGGTAGTTCTGTCAATATTTCCAACTCCTTGTCATCATCTTGCTGCACAGCGGCATACATTTCAACAAAGGCATCTTTGTTTTTGTAGAGCTCTTTTAGCCACAAACTATCATATTCCCTTGCTTCTTTAAGGTCTGCTAAATTTATTTGAGGTGGAAGTGTTTCGTTTGGAGTAATGACTTCACCATCTAGGGTTGTTTTTGGCAAATCAATCTGTCCCTCAACAGCTTTGCTAGGCATGGAATCCTTGACTTTTGCAATTGCAGGAATGTCAAGTTTCTGTGGTGTAACTTGCTTCGTAGAATCGCTTTCTTGTGCGAGACACACAAAACCTAGCAGGGCAAAAATGCCTGTAATGAATGTTTTACATCCAAGCTTCATTTTGGTAGGGTTTGGTTCGAACCAAACGAAAATGGTGTTTTTTTTCGAATTTCTAAAGCCATCTGACCTAAACCTACGTTAAAATAGGCTTGACCGTATAAAGAACAACGATGGTTTTAGTCCAATATTGCTGCAATTCCCGGTAGTGTTTTCCCTTCCAAACTTTCGAGCATTGCACCACCTCCCGTAGAGACATAACTTACTTAGTCTAGAAAGCCAAACTGCTTGACGGCCGCAACGGAGTCTCCGCCGCCAACCAATGAGAAGGCCCCATTTTGTGTTGCTTCATCAATAAAATGTCCCAAGGCGATGGTTCCTTTTGCGAAATTCTCCATTTCAAAAACGCCTACAGGGCCATTCCAAAGGATGGTTTTCGATTGTAGAATGACGGATTTGAAGTTTTCGAGCGTTTGCGGACCTGCATCCAAACCTTGCCAACCATCTTGTATTTGGTCTACGGCCACTATTTGCGTATTAGCGTCGTTGCTGAAATCATCTGCGGCAAGTACGTCAACCGGCAAATGAACTTGTACCCCTTTCTCTTCTGCTTGTTTTAAAATAGTTAAGGCAAGTTCCATTTTATCATCTTCACAGATGGAGTCTCCGACCGAGCCGCCCTTCGCTTTCACAAAAGTATAGGTCATTCCTCCGCCAACAACTAGATGGTCTACCTTATCCAGAATATTCTCAATAATTGTGATTTTAGATGATACTTTTGCACCACCGAGTATGGCCGTAACTGGTTTTTCTCCGGTCTCCATCACTTTGGCAATGGACTCGATTTCTTTCGCCAACAAATAGCCAAAACACTTTTGGTTTGGAAAGAACTGTGCAACCACCGTTGTAGAAGCATGAGCTCTGTGGGCCGTGCCGAAAGCATCGTTCACGTAAATGTCCCCATTCTCTGACAACGCTTTTGCAAAAGACTCATCTCCTGTGGTTTCTTCTTCGTGATATCTTAGGTTTTCTAAAAGCAATACTTCGCCCATTTGTAACCCGGAAACCGCCTCTTGCACTTCCTGGCCAATACAATCAGATACAAACTTTACTTGAACGCCTATGATATCAGAAACAGTATCTACAATATGGCCCAAAGACATGTCTGGGTTCACCTTTCCTTTTGGGCGGCCCAAATGACTCATCAACACAGCTGCTCCGCCATCTTCGAGCACTTTTAAGATTGTGGGCTTTGCAGCATCAATACGACTAGTGTCGGTCACATTGAAATCCGCATCAAGTGGAACATTGAAATCCACTCGTATCAAGGCCTTTTTATTGTTAAAATCAATATGTTCAAGCGTTTTCATAATCCGGTGTTTTGACATCGCCAAATGTAAAGATTTCCCGCTTTTATCTTTCTTTGACTCGCCTATATTTTAAAGGGATTCAAAAAATAGTTTTCATTTGTTATGTTACGAATATCTTTGGCCTATGCAATTTTCGCAAATCCTAGGACTCGCTCATATCAAAAACCATCTAACGGCCACGGCTGACCGAGGTCGTGTTCCCCATGCACAGCTTTTTGTAGGTCCTGAAGGTTCAGGGGTATTGCTCATGGCTTTGGCTTATGCACAGTATTTGTTGTGTCAAAACACCGAAGGAGAAAATCATGGTGGGAACATGGCTTGCAACACCAAGTGTGAGCAATACTCGCATCCTGATTTGCATTTTGCTTTTCCGGTAGCCAATTCCGATAAGGTAAAGTCACACGCAGTAAGTGACCTTTATTTGAAGGAATGGCGTGGATTTTTGAAGGAACAGCCTTATGGAAACTTGTTCGATTGGTATCGCTGGATTGGTATCGAAAAAAAACAAGGTCAAATTGGAGTGGATGAAGCCCAAGACATTGTCAAAAAGCTTTCTTTAAAATCCTACGAAGGTGGCTATAAAATCCTAATCATTTGGATGGCGGAAAAAATTAACCAAGCTGCTAGTAACAAACTTTTGAAACTGATTGAAGAACCGCCTCAAAATACGGTACTCTTGCTTTTGGCCGAAGACGAAGAACAAATTATCAACACCATTCGCTCACGTTGTCAGGTACTGCATTTTCCAAAACTTTCGGAACCCATCATTGTAAAGGCTCTCAAAGAGAAGGGCATTCCCGTGACCGAAGCTATGGCCATCGCACAAGAAGCCAATGGCAATTTCAACAAAGCACTTGATTTGGTCAACAAAGACTCCGAAGATTTGGTGTTTGAAACTTGGTTTGTACAATGGGTGCGAAGTGCCTTTCGCGCGAAGGGGAACAAGTCCGCCATTCATGATTTGATGGTTTGGGGCGAAGATTTATCGAAGACGGGAAGAGAGGTTCAAAAACAATTTTTACATTATTGTTTATCGCTCTTTCGACAAGCATTATTGTTGAACTACGGTGCAGAAGAGTTGGTATACATCAAAATACACCAGGCTGATTTTGACCTAAGGCGATTTGCGCCTTTCGTTCATGAGAATAACATTCTGGATATTGTTTCAGAGCTGGAGAAGGCTATATTCCATATTGAACGTAACGGAAATGCAAAGTTGATATTTACCGACCTTTCCATTAAATTAACCCGATTGTTGCATAGTAAAGCCCAATAATATGACTTTTGACGCCCTCACGCTAGCCAAACTACTTCTTTTACTTTTTTTAGGTATTGTTTTTCTGCAAAGTGGTATCGATAAAATTGTGGATTGGAAAGGAAACTTGGGATGGTTGAAGGGCCATTTCTCGAAGACCTTTTTCGCGAGTCAGGTTCCGTTACTTTTGTTTTCCATTTTGATTTTGGAATGTATTTCCGGAATATTGGCCATGATTGGTATCGTGACAATCTTCTTAGGAAAAGCTAGCGCCATCCCCTTATATGCGGCAGGCTTATCAGCCGTTTCACTGCTTTGCTTATTGTTTGGGCAACGTTTGGCGAAGGATTATGAAGGCGCCAAAACCATTGTTATCTACTTGATGCCCACTATATTTCTGTTGTATTTATTGCAATAAAAACCCATCTTAAAAGATGGGCCCTTTATTAGTTTTTGTACTTGTCATTCAAAATCTTCAGGAGTGCTTCCGTGAGGTTTTTGCCATCCTTGCCATATAGTACACTGCCGCCTTCACCACCACCTAATATATAGGTGTATCCGTTGGCTTCTCCGTAGGATTTAATTTCTCGCTTTACCTTATTTACGAGAGTGTCCATTTCGGTTTGGCTGTTTTTTTGCAACAATTGCTCTTCTTGTTGAAGTTGTTGCGCCACAAACTGTCCTCTTTGTTGCAGCAGAGCATACTCTTCTTGAGCAGTTTTATTAGGAAGGGATTTCGCTTTTGCCTGAAATGCTTGAAGCTCCAATTGAAATGCCTGAGACATGCTATCTCGTTTTTTGGTAAGCTCTTCTACCTTCTTATTGAATTTGGATTCAATTTCTTTTTTCTCCTCATAGCCATCCATAAGCTCTACGTTATCCACGTATCCTATTTTATCCTGTTGGCAGGAAATCGCAAAAAGTGCTACTATCGGAATTATCAGTTTTTTCATAACTACACGTTTGTCGCGCAAAAATAGAAAAGCTTTGCATATCAGCGAGGAATTCTTACTGTATTCTTTTCTATTGGCAATCTCTATGGGGTTTTGATTTATTCATTGGAAACGTCTATTTAGACTGCTTAATTTAAGCCCATTTCCAAGGAAAATCTTTTTCTAGTCAACCAAACAATCGTGTTAAGGGAAGAAATTGGCTCAGAAACGCTTAAAATGTCTATTTCTTCTGAATCAAGTAAATCATGCTCGAATATTCTCCTGTGAACAGGGCATGTAGATTAGAGTTGAGGCCTTTTAGAAAAGCCGTTGGCATTCGGAGAAAGTTACCCTTATATTTTTCGGATAGCAATGAAACATAAAAGGCGTCGTAGTGCATTGGTATTTCCTTTATGACATGACAATGCTGCTTTTCAAATATGCTTCGGATACTATTTCTTGAAAAATGCCACAAGTGGCGAGGTACATCATAAGCTGCCCAATACGTTTTATAGTGCCGAGCATCCCAACTTTTATAATTAGGAACAGCAATCACCAAAAGTCCATCATCTTCCAATACCGACAAAAGCGATGCAATGTCTCCGTCCAAATCAGGTAAGTGTTCAAGTACGTGCCATAACGTGATTACATTAAAAGATCTATCCTTAATTTGCTCCAAGGTATTAAAGACCGAAAGCCCCTTTTGTTTTGCTTTTTCCGAAGCTAAAGTATTTGGCTCCAGCGCAATAGGGTCATAACCATTCAACTGTGCAAACTTCACAAAATCTCCTGTCCCCGCGCCAAAATCCAAAAGCGCTTTTCCTTTAACTTTTTGATTTTCAATTACTTGTAGCTTTTTCCGAAGATTTTTTCGCTTTACTGCAGCATATAACACCTCCAAAAGGTTACGTTTCGCGTCGGTATGCGAAATATAATCGGAACTGGCATAGTAACGGTCCAGATTGTTCGGTATAGGTTCTGTTCTCCATAAATCCCGTTCCTTTTCATACTGCAACTCGAAGCTTTCTCCGGTAACCGAAAAATCTTTAACTACCATATTCTTTTTGGATGTGCTCATTGCTTCGAAGGATAAGCTAATATTATAGAGCAAACAAAAATAGAAATCCTTGAGCTTTCAAAAAAAGCAAATCTACTTATACAAACAAAGCTCTCTAAACTGAAATTTCGATTTGAAATCAGAGAATGTTTCACGTGGAACAGAACACTTTTACCTGCCGAGATGCACCAAAAGAACACTTACGTCAGACGGAGATACTCCACTAATCCTAGAAGCCTGTGCAATAGTGACCGGCTGAATGCTTTGCAACTTTTCTCTTGCTTCGTAAGAAAGTGACTTGAGTCGAGTATAATCAAACCCATTGGGTATCCGAACATTCTCCAAACGAGTGAGCTTGTCTGCGTTGGCTTTCTCTTTTTCGATATAGCCTGAATACTTTACTTGTATTTCTGTTTGCTCCAAAACCTCTTCACTCATCTCATGCTCGTTTACAAAACTGGCTACAGATTCTAGCGAAAGCATATGCTCCATGGTCACTTTTGGACGGGCAAAAACTTTGAACAATTTATCTGATTGCTTTACCGTAGCAGAATTTACTGAATCCAAAATAGGATTCATTTCTTCTACTTGATAACTCGTCTTTTTGAAAAAGGAAACCAATTCCTCAGACTTCGCCAACTTTCGTTCCATGTTTCGCAAGCGCTCTTCGGAGGCCAAACCTAATTCATAACCTTTTGGTGTCAAGCGAATATCTGCATTATCCTGACGCAAGAGTGTTCGATATTCCGCCCTTGACGTGAACATTCGATACGGCTCCTCAGTTCCCTTCGTAATCAAATCATCAATCAGAACTCCAATATAGGCTTCGTCCCTTTTTAGTATAAACGGTTCTTGTTCGTTAATCTTTAAATGCGCATTTATGCCTGCCATGAGCCCTAGTGAAGCCGCTTCCTCATATCCTGTTGTTCCATTAATCTGACCTGCAAAGAAAAGGTTATTAATCAGCTTAGTCTCCAAGGTGTGTTTCAGTTGTGTGGGTGGAAAATAATCATATTCAATAGCATATCCGGGTCTAAAAAACTTCACCTCTTTAAAACCTTTCACTGACCTCAGCGCATTGAATTGTACATCTTCGGGCAAAGACGTTGAAAAACCATTTACGTATACCTCCACTGTATTCCAACCTTCTGGCTCTACAAAAATCTGATGTGCATCCTTTTCAGCAAAGCGATGTATCTTATCCTCAATTGAAGGACAGTATCTCGGGCCAATACTTTTAATTCGGCCGTTAAACATTGGTGACCTATCGAATCCTTCCCGAAGCAAGTCATGCACCAATGCACTTGTATGCGTCATGAAGCAATCCCTCTGTTTCGACAATTTTGGAACTTCTTGATACGTAAATTTGCCAGGTTCCTCATCACCAGGTTGCACAATCATTTTGGAATAATCCAATGATCTACCATCCACCCTGGGAGGAGTTCCTGTTTTCATTCTGCCACTATCGAAACCAAAGTCTACCAACTGCTCGGTTATTCCGGTAGCGGCTTTTTCACCAGCTCGCCCTCCTCCAAACTGCTTCTCTCCAATATGAATCAACCCGTTGAGAAAAGTTCCATTGGTCAACACAACAGACCTCGCTTTAATATCCAAACCAAGGGAAGTTCTGACCCCAACAACCGTGTCACCATCCACAAGAAGTCCAGAAACCATTTCTTGATAGAAGTCAACATTGGGGGTTTCTTCCAAAGCTTTACGCCATTCTTCTGCAAAGCGCATGCGGTCGTTCTGTGCTCTAGGGCTCCACATAGCAGGCCCCTTTGATTTGTTCAACATCTTAAACTGGATGGCTGACAAGTCTGTCACAAAACCACTATATCCGCCTAGAGCATCAATCTCGCGAACAATTTGCCCCTTAGCGATTCCGCCCATGGCGGGGTTGCAAGACATCTGTCCGATGGTCTGCAAATTCATGGTAACCAACAGAGTTTTTGAACCCATGTTGGCTGCTGCTGCTGCTGCTTCAGCTCCAGCATGGCCACCTCCAACAATTATAACATCATATATATTATCAAACATATCTATTGTTCCACGTGGAACATTTTAATACACTCTTCTTCTTTCTTGCGCATTACTTTCTTCTCCTCTGGAGTGTCATCCTTATACCCTAGCAAGTGAAGCAAGCCGTGTGCCATCACGCGCTTCATTTCCTCTTCCATTGAACAGTCAAACTTAGTTGCATTATCTTCAACCCTGTCTACAGAAATGAAAATATCTCCAAAAACCATATTTCCTTGAACATGGTCAAATGTTATGATATCGGTGTAGAAATCGTGATTAAGATGCTCAAGATTCACCTCGAGAACACGCTCGTCCGTTTCAAACTGATAAGTCAACTCCCCAACGACATGGCCCTCTTTTACCACTATTCTATTTAGCCAATGGGAATACTGCTCTTCTTGTGGAACCTGCCAATTTGTATTGTAAATGAACTCAATCATTTTGATAGTAATCCTTTACCTTGTCTGCGTAAATTTTTTGCAAAGGTAAGGCTTGTCTGTTCAAACTTTCAACTCCACTGCCCGACCTTTTGAAGATGTCAGGTTTCGTCAATATAGGATTCACAAACTCCTTTCTGCCGGTTTTGCTTTCTCTTTCCTTTCGTTCGCCTTTTTGAATGTTGGCATTCTTTAATTTGAGTAGTTCGTACTCAATCTGTAAAGCCCTTTGTTTCGTCTGTTCCGTAATACCATTCTCTAGCAACTCCTTTTCGAACTCCTCCATTTGTTTAACAATCTTTAGTGCTAAACCCTTTTTATCCTTTTCGATAATATCGGAAAGCTGTTGTTCCAATCCCTGTCTTAATCTTTGCTGTTGTTTATATATTTCAAACAGCTCTTCCATTCCTAGCTCATCTCCTTCACCGTTGGCACCACCTTTTCCTTCCCCATTCTTACCTTCGCCGCCTTGATTACCCGATTTGGAGCCCTTTCCCTGCTTTGAGTCCTGACCGCCTCCATCTTCACCTTGACCTTCTTTTCCATCACCGCTTTTGTTACCCTTCTGTCCTTGTTCCCCTTCGCCACTTTGTTCTTCACCTTTTCCCGAGTTACCCATCTTTTCTCCGATACTTTGTTGACCCTTAATAATATCCGGCAATTGAAAATCGCTACCCTGACCTTGTCCTTGACCAGAGCTCATACTTTGCTGCATATTATCCAAAACGTTAGCAAGAAAGTCGCTTAGTCCATTCGTTGCAGTTAGTACATATTGCTGATAACTAGCTCCCTGATACAACTGGTTTTCGACCATACTTTCGAGAGACTTATCAACATTGTAGTATACGTCTTCAATTCTGTCATTTACAAATTCCGACAGCTCAGGTCTTCTCAGTGATAAGGAAAAAAGGCTGTCGTCGACATGTTCAAATAAATCCCTTAGCTCTTTTTGGTCCCGAACCATTCTTGAAAATTGGGAAACTTCCGTATTAATTTCTGTAATGTTGTCAAACAGGCCCTCTTGTTTAAATGAGAAAATAACCAGATTGTCCAGAACCTGTCGTAGCATTTCTGCGTCTTCTGCATTCTGTGAGCCCCCTGAACCTGAAGCGGATTGCTTCAAACTCTCTGACATTGCTTTCATTTTTTGTGCTGCAGACTTCTGCTTCTTTTGCGCATTGGTATTCCCATTTTCCTCGGAGGAACTTTTATTCTCATTAAGCTCTTTCAGCGCATCCTGCTGGTCCTTTTTTATCGACTCTTCTTCCTTTTTGTCAGCACTTAACCCTATTGGCTTTTTTAACTGCTTGTTATCCTCCTTTAGTTCTGAAAGCTCCTTGGCAATTTCATCGAACTTTTCATTTCTTTCCTTTTGCCCTTCTGCGCTCTTCTTCTTATCAGATTCTCCCGTTAACTGTTGCTGCTTTTTCGCTTCCTCCTCCAGTCTGCGTGACAACTGATTCATTTTCTCCGTTACGTAATACCGTTTTGTCAACTCCAACAATTGTTCGAGATTGCGCGTAGATGAACCCTGCTTTTTGGATAAATCATCTAGCTTACGCTTTAAATCTTCTTTCTCTATTTTATCGGCAATCTTTTGAAGTTCTTCCAAAGCTTTGGCATTCTCGCGTGCTTGTTTTTCCTGCCGTTCCAATCGCTCCTTGAGCATTTTTTCGAACTCCTTATTGTCTTCTGAGCCTTCAATACCTTCTTTCAGATTTTTCGTAAACTTCTCCATCAAATCTTCCTGCTGCAATTGCTTCTGTAAAAACTGTTGCAACTCCTCTTTTCCCTCGAAGCCTAGTTGTTTGCCTCCTCGTTGTTCTTCTCGCAAGTTTTGTAACCGTTCCTTTTGTTCTCTAAACAAATCAATGGTTTTTTCACGGCCTCGAATTGATTTTTCCTTAACCTCTAACTCTTTGTCATTCAGCTCTTTAACCCCCAAAACCTTAGTTGTGAACACCCTACTTTTACTAATTTTACCGCCATTTACAGCATCATTGTCCTTAACCTCAAAAAACAACTCATACTCTTGATTGGATTTCAGGGACAAACCTGACGGAAACGTATAAAAGAACTCTTCGTACGTTCCCTTTTTTATACCCAACTCCAATTCTTCTCGAACCTTTGGATTATCCCTTGGATAATAAACCAATCTTAGGCTACTCAAGCCATGGTCATCACCCAACTTTCCTCTGAAATACATGGTATTGGGTACAACAGAATCCATCTGGTTTTCAATATTGATGCTCGGGCTTTGATCTTTTACAACATCCAGCAGATAAGTTGTGGTTTCCCGGCTTTTGATATCCTCATTACTGGACAGCACCTTATAGCTATAGCTTGAACGTAAACGCCGTTCCATTTTGAAAATGCTTCCTTCCTTTTGAAACGCCAAACTGGTATCCTGTCCAACCATCTCCATTTCATCGACTGCTTTACCCGTAACCGTCCACACTACTCGCGTACCTTCGGGTACAACCGCATCACCCGTACCCAAAATAACCTCAGTGTTTTTGTTCAGATACTTTGGGTAAATCATTTCCATTTGAAAGTCGGCTATGACTGGTGTTTGTTTCACCGATACCGAATACGACTGTGATTCCCATCCGTTTGCCTCCAAATAAAATTGTGAACCATTACTAGGGCGCTCAATTCGATAACTGAAGGTGTTATTATCAGCTCTCATAACCCTAGTGTTATCGTCCAACACGAGATTAACATTTTCAGGTACAAACTCGCCTTCTGTCTTCACCCTTACTACCAGTGGTTCGTTATCACTTACCACTAAAGAATCAGACAATAGAATAAACCTAAACGGCGCGGGTCTTTCAAAACTCTTATTGAACTGCACCACCCTTTTATGAGAACCGAAAAATTCACTCCAATTACCGGAAAACAAAACAACAGCAAGCAGTCCTAAGGGCAGTAGCAAGTACTTCGACCTCGATAAACCATCCTTCAATGATACGGCCTGCACAAAATTCACAGCCCGCAACCTGTTCGAACGTTGTTCGATACTCGCCATCAACAGCTCAGATTGCGAATCATTCTCAGTCAACTCCAATAAGTTGAGTAATCTATCTCCCACATTTGGAAAATGGCTTCCAATAATTCTCGAGGCCTGTTTCTCGTCAATTCCGCTTCTGAGTCGCATTAAGCGCCCCAATGGAATTACAATGAAACGATATAGCAACAACAACTCCACCAACAAGAAACATACAAACAGCACAAGCCTTCCGCTAGAACCCAACCACAACCAATGTTCCAAAGACATGATTAGCATCCAATAGGTGACGCCCACGGCCAAAAACAACAGTATACCTTTTATGAGAGCATTGGTGTAGTACTTGCTTATAAAACGATGCAGCTTGTCTATAATGCTGTGAAAACCCTTCAAAATCAAGTATATTTAATAGCAAGATACAAATGTGCCTATATTGGTTTTCAAATTAATTGTTAAAACGCCGCTATGAAGGATATAAAATATCTCGCCGCCTTAACCATTCCACTTTCTGCTCTCATAAGTCTATCCTTCAAAGGATATTGGAGTTACTTTACTCCTTTCTATGCATTTGTAATGATTCCCTTTTTGGAACTACTGCTTCCTCAAGATACTAGCAATCTGGAAGAAGACACAAGACAAGAAAAAGCAAAAAGTCGACTATTCGACTGGATGCTTTACCTCAATGCCCCCATAGTATACGGTATTCTCATTTACACGCTAATCGATATCTCTACCACTTCCTATGCGCTTTATGAAATTATTGGCCTAGTGCTTTCCGTGGGAATCGTTCTCGGTGTAAATGGCATCAATGTAGCCCATGAACTTGGTCATCGCCAGCATACCTGGGAACGCCATCTGGGTAAATTTCTATTGTTACCTTCCTTTTATATGCACTTTTATATCGAACATAACTTCGGACACCACGCGAATGCTGCCACCGAAGAAGATCCCGCAACTGCTCGCTATAACCAGACCGTCTATTCATTTTGGTTTACCTCTGTTTTTCGACAATATCACAGTGCTTGGGTCTTACAACGTAAGCTTCTTTCTTCTTCGAAGAGAAGATTCATTAACACAAACAATGATATGCTTTGGTATACTTTGTTTCAATTGTCTTATTTGGTGATTGCTTTTCTTCTATTTAAGACACAAGGGTTGTTGTTCGTACTCGGTACCGGCATCATTGGCTTTCTTCTTCTCGAAACCGTAAATTATATAGAACATTATGGTCTGCGTCGTAAGCGATTGGAATCAGGGCGTTATGAACGCGTTCGTGAATGCCACTCATGGAATAGCAACCACGTCATCGGTCGCATCGTGTTGTACGAACTTACCCGCCATAGTGACCACCATTATAAATCTTCCAAAAAATATCAGCTGTTGGATTATCATGACATTTCCCCACAAATGCCTTTCGGTTATCCGACCTCCATGGTACTTTCGTTCTTTCCGCCCCTTTGGTTTTATATCATGAATCCAAGGGTTCCGAATCAAATGAAACCGGAAACCTTTTCTATGGCTTAAGCCTTTTATACCTTTACCGAAAAGTTTAGTACATGGCCAATGTTAGGGTGCGTTTTGCCCCAAGTCCCACAGGACCTTTGCATATTGGAGGGGTTCGCACTGCGTTATTCAATTACCTGTTTGCCAAACAACATGGAGGCTCCTTCATTTTGAGAATCGAGGACACCGACCAAACCCGTTTTGTTGAGGGTGCTGAAAGTTATATCCAAGAAGCCCTTCAGTGGTGTGGCCTATCGTATGATGAAGGCCCTAATGTGGGAGGAACATTTGGCCCCTACCGGCAGAGTGAACGCAAACATTTGTATAGGGCTTATGCCGAAGAGCTTATTGAAAAAGGTCATGCTTATTATGCTTTTGATACTCCAGAAAAACTTGACTTTCATCGCAAAGACCATGAAGCCAAGGGAAAAACCTTTATTTATAACTGGCATAATCGATTAAAGCTGACCAACTCGCTATCCCTTTCATCAGAGGAAGTTTCCCAGAAACTTTCCAATAATGATCCCTATGTGATACGCTTTAAGTGTCCTCAGGACACAATCTTGACCTTACAGGATATTATCCGAGGGACTATCGAGATTGATAGCAACACTTTAGATGACAAAGTCATTTTCAAAAGCGATGGTATGCCTACGTATCATCTAGCCAATATTGTAGATGACCATCTAATGGAAATTTCACATGTAATCAGAGGGGAGGAATGGTTGCCTTCCTTGCCGCTGCACTATCTGCTATACGATGCCTTCGGATGGACCAAACCTGAATTCGCACACCTTCCTCTTATTATGAAACCCACTGGAAAGGGTAAACTGAGCAAACGTGATGGCGAAAAAGGTGGGTTTCCAGTTTTTCCGCTGCAGTGGAAAGAAAGTCAAGGCTATCGCGATGCGGGGTACTATCCTGAAGCCGTCGTTAACTTTCTCGCTTTGCTTGGGTGGAATCCCGGTACGGAAAAAGAGTTTTTTTCTCTAGAAGAGCTAGTTCAAGAATTTAGCCTAGCGCGTGTTAACAAATCCGGAGCAAGATTCGACCCCGATAAAACGGTATGGTACAATCGACACTATTTGCAAAAACAAAACAATTCTGTTCTGACGGAACAATTCATGCCGTTACTACTAGAAAAAGGCATTTCCCGGGATGTAGATTACGTAACATCCGTGATTAATTTGGTCAAAGAACGGGCTGACTTTGTAAACGACCTTTGGGACCTCAGCACATACTTTTTTGTAGCTCCTGATAGTTATCCTGAGAAAGCAGTCAAGAAACAATGGAAAGAGCATACTGCTGAAATTATGAAAGCAGTTTCCAATGTTTTGGTATCGGTCACCGACTTTTCTTCAGAAATGGTCGAAACTCAAGTGAAAGATTGGATTGCCGCTGAAGAACTCCCTTTCGGAAAAGTGATGCCACCGCTCCGTCTAGTTATCGTAGGAGACATGAAAGGCCCACATCTTTTTGATATCATAGCTCAGATTGGAAAAAATGAAAGTCTATCTCGGATACAAATGGCAATTGAACGACTAGGCTAAATTTGCCCCACTTTCTGTAACTGTAACAAAATCAATCTTCGGACGACCCATATTCACAAAGAGTTTTGTACATTTTGAATAAATCCTAAAAACATAAATAATGAACACTTATAGTTTAATAATTGGAGCAATTGTTATCGCTGTTATTTTTTGGTCCCTTGTATTTATTGTAAAACAACAAACAGCTGTGGTCATTGAAACCTTTGGAAGGTTTACAAGCGTGCGTCATTCAGGTATTCAATTTAAAATACCTTTTATTCAACGTATTGCAGGAAGACTCAGTCTTAAAATCCAACAACTAGATGTGATGGTTGAAACCAAAACACTCGATGATGTATTTGTAAAAATCAAGGTTTCCGTTCAATATTTAGTAATACGAACCAAGGTCTATGATGCTTTTTATAAATTGGAATATCCTCACGATCAAATCACCTCATTTGTTTTTGATGTGGTCCGCGCCGAAGTACCCAAGATGAAATTGGATGATGTTTTCGTTAAAAAAGATGATATCGCCATTGCAGTGAAACGTGAACTTCAAGAGTACATGTCCGAATATGGATATGACATCATCAAAACCCTTGTTACTGACATTGACCCCGATGCACAAGTAAAAGCCGCGATGAACCGAATCAACGCCTCTGAGCGTGAAAAGATTGCTGCACAATTCGAAGGAGATGCGGCCCGCATTTTAATTGTCGAGAAGGCAAAAGCAGAAGCAGAAAGCAAGCGTCTACAAGGGCAAGGTATCGCAGACCAGCGACGTGAAATCGCTAGAGGTTTGGAAGAATCCGTAGAAGTGTTGAACAAGGTTGGCATCAATTCGCAAGAAGCATCCGCCTTGATTGTAGTTACACAACACTACGATACATTGCAAGCCATTGGTGAGGAAACCAATAGCAATTTGATTCTTCTACCAAATTCTCCACAAGCGGGTAGTGATATGCTCAATAACATGGTCGCTTCTTTCACAGCCAGTAATCAGATTGGTGAAGCCATGAAACAACAAAATAAAAAGAAAGACGACGGCACTAAATAGTAAACGTCGTTTTACAGGGGCTTTAAGAACAAATTCTTGTTTTTAAAGCCCCTGTAGCATTTTTTTATGATGTTCGAGGGTAGCGTGTTTCCATGCAAAAATATTGCCTTAAAAGGGCCTTTCTAGAGGCCAACAATATAAGAAATACCTATTGGTTTAATTTGAGTGATAGCTCATTTCTATATAAATGTTTAGCAGCTCTGCTCAAGCTTCGCCCAAGTATCTCGAAGGGTAACCGTTCGATTAAATACCAGAGCTTCCGGTTTGGAATCCAAATCAACATTAAAGTACCCTAGTCGTTGAAATTGAAAACGATCACCAATTTTTGCATCCTTTAGACTAGGCTCCATAAATCCAGTAACCTTTTCTAGTGAATCCGGATTTACGAACTCCATAAAATCCTGGTCTTTATGTGCATCTGGGGTTGCATCTACGAAAAGCCTATCATAAAGTCGAACTTCTGCTTGAATAGCGTGTTTGATAGAAACCCAATGCAGCGTGCCCTTCACCTTTCGCAAACTTTCTTCCGTACCGCTGCCGCTTTTACTTTTGGTATCGTAACTACATTGTACCTCAATCACATTCCCATCTTCATCTTTGGTGCAACTTTCCGCTTTGATGATGTAGCCATTTTTCAATCGAACTTCTCCTCCCAATTTTAACCTGAAAAACTTTCGATTCGCTTGTTCCCTGAAATCCTCTTGCTCGATATAAAGTTCTCGAGAAAACGGAACCTTTCTAAAACCCGAGCTTTGATCCTCTGGATTATTTTCTGCATCGAGCCACTCTTCTCCATCTTCCGGATAATTGGTAATAACAACCTTCAACGGATTCAATACCGCCATCACTCTTGGAGCAATTTTGTTCAAATGGTCACGCACATGAAAATCCAACAACGAAACGTCTACGACATTTTCCCTTTTGGCGATTCCAATCGTTTCTGCAAAGTTTCGAATTGATTCTGGAGTATATCCTTTTCTGCGCATCCCTGAAATAGTAGGCATGCGTGGGTCATCCCAGCCTGTTACCACGTTTTCTTCCACCAAACGCAGCAGTTTTCGTTTACTAACTACAGTATGACTCAAATTGCGACGTGCAAACTCGCGTTGTTTTGGCCGAAGCTTATCTTCCGATACCAACTGGTCCAAAAACCAATTATACAGCTCTCGGTGTGGCAAAAATTCCAACGTACAGAGCGAATGTGAGACCTGTTCAATGTAATCGCTTTCGCCATGAGTCCAGTCATACATTGGGTAAATACACCAATCGGTATTTGTTCTATGATGCGGTTTGTGCAAAATCCGATACATTACAGGATCGCGCATCAACATGTTTGATGATTCCATGTCGATTTTCGCTCGCAAAACATGTTCTCCCTCCTTAAAATCCCCATTCTTCATCCCTCGGAACAAGGTGAGGTTCTCTTCCACACTTCGATGGCGATAAGGGCTTTCCGTGCCAGGTTCGGTAGGTGTGCCTTTCTGTTCGGCTATTTCCTCTGACGTTTGACTATCCACATATGCCTTTCCCTTCACGATAAGCTCTTCGGCCCAGTCATATAATTGCTGAAAATAGTCCGAAGCGTAACGCTCTGATTTCCAATTATATCCAAGCCAATCCACATCGCGTTTAATCGCATCGACGTACTCTTTTTCTTCCTTAGCGGGATTGGTATCATCAAACCTCAAATTCACCGGTGCACCATAGCGCAGGCCTAGTCCAAAATTCAAGCAAATAGAACTGGCATGGCCAATATGCAAATAGCCATTTGGTTCAGGAGGGAACCTAAAGCGCAATTCATCGTTGGAGTAGCCATTTTTCAGGTCATCTTCAATGATATGCTCGATAAAATTCAGTGATTTTTCAACGTCTTCCATGTCTTGCCTTTCCTCGGTCAAATGCACAAAAGTACCACTCTTTACAATTTTGATGCATTAAAGTGTATACAAAGAAAGCCATTTCACAACAGTTTTGGTGTTGCGCACAACAATATCTTTCGTTTGGCAAGTAAGTAAGGCATATTTGTTATTAGAATACTACATGAAAAATTGAAGCCGCAAGGCTTCATGAACATCTTAAGGGGCGCAACAACAAGGCAACATTGCCTACAACCTCTTAAATACTAGCACAGATGAAAAAAGTCAGTTCAATCCGTAGTATTCTCTTCAGCACTTTGATGCTATGCTTTTTGGTGCATTCCACCACAGCACAGGTACTCAATCAACCCGTTGCTGCAGACAATCCAAATTTAGCAGGAAACTCCGCGTGGACCGCGGCATGTGCCTCGGACAGTTTCAACGAGTATTTCGTGAATTTCACTTGGAGCCCTCCCTTGGTTGATAGCAACAATGAGTTTGTTCTAGAGCTATCAGATGCCGATGGAAACTTTGGTTCACCCATTGAATTGGCCAGGCTAGCTGACAAAAACACCATATTCGATTTTGAATTCCAGTTTGCCGTACCCAATACGGTGAGAGGTGAAAACTATAGAATGCGGGTTAGAAGTACTAGTCCCGCAAAGACAAGTCCTGCATCTGACCCGTACCCCATGCATTACGTGGATTACGATTCTCCATTGCTTATTAGCCGCGATGGAAATGGCATTATTCCACCTGGAGGAAATATTCAGCTTTGCGCAGGTGAAAGCTTGGTTTTGGCTACGCACAACATACCAAATGCCGAAACGTATCAATTTAACTGGTATCGAAGTACTTCACCTCTAAGTGAAAAATCCAACGAACTGACGATTACTACCCCCGGAACGTACTGGGTGGAATTGGATTACGGCGCAGTGTGTTCTGGTTCGGCCAACACCCTTTCAAATACCATTACCATAAGCAATGGCACTAGTTTGGGTATCGCCCTCAACGAACCCTCAACCATTTCTCTCTGTACCGGAGATAGCCAAACCTTATCCGCAAACGTAAG
>ERZ1740062.390-NODE-390-length-25646-cov-15.504787_pt1 | contig 25646 bp, 19 predicted proteins | sample MGYA00581741_ERZ1740062 | MGnify/ENA primary metagenome ERZ1740062 (study PRJEB43018, sample SAMN04849747) | marine metagenome | isolation source: floating plastic debris | place: Pacific Ocean | collected 2008-09-01 | study: EMG produced TPA metagenomics...
TCTCCCCCAAACCCCCGATTGGGAGGACGGTTGCGTCCCCCAAACCCCCTCCAAAGCCAGAAATATAAAAATGTCCTAACATATCCTAGTAGTGCTATAAATTGCAGATATTTAATTTTCCCCAGATATTAATTAGAAAGTGGTAGAGGAATAAATGGATTGTTGAATCCTTAACCGCTATTTTTTGTGTTTAAATCATTTGAATACTTAGAGAAATCGTTGTAGGGTGACATCTGTATGGATGCGACGATATCAATATGTCAATATTACAATCACAATCACAACAATTACAGTTGAAAAATCATTTCGGTAATCATTTACTGGTTGGTGTTTCTGGTACTCAATTGAATGATGCTGATAAGCGTTTACTTAGCGAATTAAAACCTGTTGGTATTGTGTTCTTTGGAAAAAACTTTCTTCACAATCAGCATTATGAAGTTTGGTTAGAAGGTTTTCAAAAACTTAATCAGCAAGTACGGGAATATGCTGAGCGGGATGCAATGTTAATGACTATTGACCATGAAGGTGGTAGAGTGATTCGTCCTCCTTTACCAATTACTCGTTTCCCTTATACTTATCTTCAGAGGAATAGAGCGACTGCGGTGGCTGAAGCTATGGCTTTAGAGTTGAAATCTCTTGGTATTAATTTATCATGGTCGCCGGTTGCTGATATCTTTTCTAACCCGACAAATCCGATTATTGGACCCCGTGCTTTTGACACTACACCGGAAACTGCTGGTAAAGGAGCGATAGAATTTTTTAAGGGACTTCGAGATTCCGGAATTATAGCTTGTGCGAAACACTTTCCCGGACATGGAGATACAAGTACCGATTCTCATTTAGAGTTACCAGTTTTAGACTTAACTATAGAAGAACTCCGCAGTCGGGAATTAATACCTTTCCAAATGCTAATTAAAGAAGGTATTCCTATTATAATGACTGCTCATATTCTCTTTCCTAAAATAGATAAAGATGTTCCTGCAACTTTATCTGAAACAGTCCTCACAAAAATCCTCCGGGAAGAATTAGGTTTCCCAGGAGTGGTAGTATCAGATGACTTGGATATGAAAGCTGTCTCTGATATGTATGCTCAAGGTGGTGTGGTTGCAAAGACATTTCATGCAGGTTGTGACCTATTTATGGTTTCAGGTAACTTACCCGCATCATCCCTTGAAAAAACTTATGCGATCGCATCGGATTTTACTACTGCTTTGAGTAATGGTAGCTTGGATGAATCAATTGTGGAAGCTTCTAGGGTTAGAATTGAGAGTTTGTTAAATTCTACTCCCCAATATTCAGTGGAAATGCTTGATAAAGATACATTATTAAAGCATGCATCCTTAGCGATTGAATGCAGTTATGGTACATAATCGCAGAGTAGGGGTTTAGCATGCTAAACCCTTACACTCCCAACAAGAGAGGGCAAGAGTGTAAAAGGAAAGGAGTGCTCAAGCAGAAGATAGGACAACCCGAAAACCGAAGAGGCCGCTGTCGAAGGCACGATTGACTGAAAAGTACCTACCCCGATAGGCACAACGACAGAGCCAAGAGCCGTTGACCCAGGAACCACCACGCAACATCCTTTGAGAACCATTATCATTATCAACCCATGCACTACCATCAGTAGGAGCACCATTATAATTCTTATGCCAAGTATCTTCACACCATTCCCACACATTTCCATGCATATCGTATAAACCAAAAGCATTAGGTGGAAAACTTCCTACATCCGTGGTTTGTTCTCTGTATTCCCCTTTCGGTGCATCACCATATGGATAATTCCCATCATAGTTAACTAAATCAGGAGTAATAGTTGCTCCAAAATAGAACGGTGTAGTTGTACCAGCACGACAAGCATATTCCCACTCAGCTTCACTGGGTAATCTGTAATTCCTTCCCGTCTTTTCGCTAAGCTTCTTACAAAATTCCTTCGTATCACCCCAAGACACTTCTTCTACAGGTCGATTACTTCTTTTAAAGTAAGCAGGGTTTTTACCCATAATTGCTTCATACTGTGCTTGGGTAATTTCGTACCTACCCATATAAAACCCAGGAACCTTTACTTCACGCTGGGGACCTTCATCGTCATTTCTCTCTGCTTCCCCTGCTGGTGAACCCATTGTAAAGGTTCCTCCTGGTATCTGCACCATCTCTAAGGTGACACCATTTCCCAGGTCTTCAGCAACGTACTTTGCTTGTAAATTACGACGGTTGTTGATAGTTCCTTTTGCATCGACGGTAACCGTTTCAAAGTCAAAGCTTTGTAGTGATAATCCTTGAGGAACTGAAACAACATCTGAAGAAACTTGAGGAGCTACAACATCTGAAGAAACATCTGAAGTTGACGAATTATTTTCAGAATTACCTGTTAATAAATTACCAGCAAAAACGGTTATACCCAATCCAGAACCAATCCAACCTAACCTCTGAATAAATTTCCGACGTGAAGGGTTAATAAGTGTTTTTTGATTTATTTGTTGATTATTATTTATTTGATTATTATTTACCTGATTATTCCCTACTTTTGAAGAGTAGACAGGATTTGCTGAAGGATTAGTGGCTGTTTTAGGTATAGGTTGCTTTCTAAATTTTTGAGGAGTTACTGGTATAGGAGTTGATGGTTGAGGAATTGGTGTTTGAGGTATTACTGGTTCCTTCAATAATTCCAACCATTCCCCCATTGTTTGGGGACGATTTTCTGGTTCCAATTCCATCCCCTTGAGGATTGCATCATTTACTCTAATGCTGAGACTGGGATTAAAACTTCTGGGTGACTGTAACATCAACCCACTGACGCGATTTGTGGCTGGATTGGGGAGATTTTTCGTCACCAAAAAATATAAGGTCGCTGCTAAAGCATAAACATCAGTATAAGCTCCCCGCTTCGCCACTGTTTGATATTGCTCAATGGGTGCGAAACAATGGGAAAGGTAAGGTGTGTGTAACCTGGTTTCACTGGGAGTAAATTCCCTCGCTATCCCAAAGTCAATTAATACCGCTTCTGGTTTCCCTGCACGGATGAGGATATTTGCTGGTTTCACATCCCGATGCAACAACCCGTTATTGTGAACTACCGTTAATGCTTCTCCAATTTGACGAATATATCCGACTGCTTCTGCTTCCGATAACACACCTCCATTCACCACCCTATCAGCCAGGTGTTCTCCTTCAATATATTCCATCGCCATGCACCAAAGTTTTCCTTCCTGGAAGACTTCATGTACTTTCACTACATGGGGGTGATTGCACTTGGCTAATTTGACCGCTTCGTTGAGAAAATCCTGCTGGAGTTTAACAAAATCGGGACGTTTCTGTACTTTCTCATTCAAACTTTTGATAACAACTCGTCGATTATTTTCATTTCTAGCTAAATAAGTAATCCCAAAACCACCTTGAGCAATATCTTTCTCAATCCTGTAATTCCCGTTTTGTAACTCCTGTCCCCTCTTCCAAATTGTTACCGTTTCTTCTTCCTCCTCTTTCTCAACCAGCATTAATAACCAGTCCTGCATAGCTTGGGGACGGTTTTCCGGTTCTACTTCCATTCCTTTGAGGATTGCTTGGTTTAACTCATTGCTGATAGTAGAATTATGCTCTTGGGGAGGAATTAACGGCATCTTATAAGCTTTGCGCTGAAAAGATTCTACTGGTCTTTTCCCCGTAATTGCATAGTAGAGAGAAGCAGCAAGAGAATAGACATCTACATAAGGTTTTCTATCTCCCCGCATTTGTTCGTGGGGTGCAAATCCAGGATTACCAAAAAACCTAGAACTAACCGTCGTCGGCATTGTTTCTCCAGCAATACCAAAGTCGATTAATACAGCTTTGCCATCCTGCTGAATCATCATATTACCAGGATGAGCATCTCGGTGGACTAATCCAGCTTGGTGGACTATTGTCAAAGCATCACCAATTTGAGTAATATACTTTAATGCTTCCTCTACTGGTAATGCTCCTTTTGTTCGCACCAGGTTAAATAAACTCTCCCCCTGAACAAAATCCATCACCAAACAGTAAGTACCACCCTCATGAAATAAATCCCTAACACGAACTATATTTGGGTGTTGAGTTTGGGAAAGCTGCTCTAATCTTTGTCCTTCGTTGATAAACCGCTTGATGTAATTGGAATATTCTGGGTCATTTTTCAAGCTTTCATTCGGTGTTTTAATCACCACCAAATTGTTCAATATAGAATGTCGCGCTCTGTAGGTAATACCAAACCCACCTTGTCCAAGCATCTGCTCAATAACATATTTGCCACCTTGTAACTGTTGACCAGATGCCCAAACCATCTTTATTTGACCAAGCGACTTTAAATATGATTATTACAAAAATGTCTAATATCCGCAATTACCCTTAAATTCTACTTACCTCAACCAGAGACTACGTCAATTCACATCTTGCACTAAGAAAATCGCTTAAATAAATAATACTCAGTAAATAATACTCAGTGTTCCTGACCGCCTTGGACTAAAAGTCCGAGGCTTATAAGCAAAGTCCTCTAAAAGAGGACTGAAGAAACCTTAATACATAGTATTATTAATTACATTTAATTTTATTTTTAGTAATTTATACGTATAGGTGCAAGATTTGATTTAACCAGAGACTATGTCAACATTGAGCGGAGTCGAAATGTTGACTGACCCGTTGGGTTTTTGAAATAGGAATGATATTAGTCTTGGGGGTTTATTTTCATCGGTTTCGTGCCACCATTCTTTAAATTCTATCATGGTGAATCCAGCATTTTGAGCGGAGTTGAAAAATTCTGATGCATGATGGACAAATGCTTTGATTTCTATTGATTCTACTGTTTCTGATGCTGCTATATTTTGATTAAAACGAGCTACGCTTCCTTGATACTGTTTAAAGGGATGCAGTTCGCAAATAAAAAAATGTCCTCCTGACTTCAAGGAATCAAATGCTTGTGCGAATATGAAGGGAAGATTTTCTATATGTTCTAAAACAAGGTTGCAAACTATTAAATCTATGGGAAAATTGAGAAAATTCCAAGGTTCGGTGATATCTGCTGTAATAAAGTGAATATTATCAGCTTTAGAATCGGCTTCAACTTTTTGCTTTGCTTTTTGAATCATTCCCTCAGAAAAGTCCACAGAAATAACCCTTTGAGCAATTTGGGAGAAAAATATAGTATTCTTTCCGGTTCCACAACCCAATTCAAGAATTGACTTTCCTGAAAAATCCTTTAAACTATCCTGCGTAACTATAAAATCCAAGTCACGAGTCCGATTTTTATCTGAGTCGTAGCTTAGAGACCAGTTATTGTATGCTTCTTGGACGTTCATCTTATCTTCTGATAATAGTTTTGATAATTTTTCTTAGAGGATGTTTATAAAATACTTCTAGTTAGGAGATGTGTTATGGCTATACAAGGATGGATCTTGACATTCAAGACAGTCGCTACAAGAAAAAATAATTTTATTTTTTATTTATAAACACGCTTTTAGAGAAACTTATGAGTAATTCAATTATAAAAGTTGCTGATTTTGAACAAGATTTTGGGAAAATTAAGGAAATTAGAAAAGTTGTTTTTCAAGAAGGACAGGGAGTTGATGCGAGTTTAGATTTTGATGGTGAAGATGAAGTATCTGAACAATTATTAGCTTACTTGAATAAGGTTGCTGTGGGTACTGCAAGAATTAGATATTTTCAGGGTGATATTGCCAAAATTGAAAGACTTGCTGTTTTACCAAGTGCCAGGGGAAATGGTATTGGTAAACAAATTATGGAAAAGGCTTTAGAGGTAATAGAAAATAACAAAAATAACAATACTAGAGAAGTTGTAATTCATGCCCAGGATTATATCAAAAAATTACATCAGCAAGTCGGTTTTGAAATTGATGGAGAAACCTTTCAGGAAGCGGGAATTACTCATGTGAAGATGATAAAAAAGTTGCGGTAAGAGTTTTGATAGGGAGGAGTGAGTGGGGAAATTTGCTCAAAGCTGAGTTTTTAAAAATAAATTTTTCCAGATACATTTCTTAGAGGGTGTTTATAAAAATGTTCTTGAAAATACACAATTCAAAAATACAATATTCTTCTATATATTTAGAAATATTTTTTAAATGATTTTCCAAAACAACAGATATATCAAAATATATCAAAATATATCTCAAAAAAGATATAAATTTCACAGTATTCTGATATTAGCGACTATTTGGTTGTTGAGTACTTTATGCGATCGCTTATGGTTTACTTGGGATAATTCGGTTCCGTCATGGGATCAGGCTGATTATTTGACTGGTACTCTCAATTATCTGCAAGCTTTGCAAAGTCCGGAAATATTTAATGGTGAATGGTGGCAGAGTTTATGGTTGTTATCTTCTAAGATTCCTCCTTTTACTTATATTTTGACTGCTGGAATTCAAAGTATATTTGGTACTGGTTTTGACCAAGCTGCTATAGTTAATTTGCTGTTTAATGGGGTTTTATTAGGTTCGGTTTACGGTTTAGGAAAGATATTATTTACTGAGTCTGTGGGTTTATGGGCAGCCGCTTTGTGTCAAATTATGCCCGCTCTCTACAGATATAGATTAGATTTTTTACTAGATTTTCCTTTAACAGCAGTAGTTACCTTAACTTTTCTTTGCTTAACGGGTTGGTATTTTAGTTCTTATCAAACTCAAAATATTAAACCTCAAAATATTAAACCCCAAAATATTAAACTTGAAAATATTCAACCCCAAAATAGTACACAACCAAAAACAAAGAGAGAAAATTCCCAGAATTTACCCAGCTTGATATGGGCGATCGCTTTCGGTTTATCCTTTGGTGTAGCATTGATGGTAAAGCAGACAACATTGATATTTCTGCTGATACCAATATTATGGGTAGGAATTACCAGCCTAATTAAAAGACGTTTTGTAAGGTTATTTCAATTACTTCTGGGCTTTTTCATCTCAACCATTATATTCGGTTGGTGGTATCGTACCAACTGGTTAATCATTCTCACATCAGGAAAACGCGCTACCGTAGACTCAGCGATCGCAGAAGGTGATGCACCTCTGAATACCCTTGCTGCATGGACTTTCTACTTTCAACAAATACCGTATCAGGTTTCTCTACCATTACTAATAGTACCCATTGGTATTTTACTTTTTTGGCTATTTTCTAAGAGAAAATCAAAAAATATAGAAGAACCAATCAGCAATTACCAATTACCAGTCACCAAATCCTTACGATGGCTATTTATATTCCTATTAGGTTCTTACTTGCTTTCATCTGTGAACCCAAATAAAGATGACCGTTACGTCTTACCTTACTTACCGATCATCTCAATATTATTATCATACGCCTTTACCCGCATTCATAGTTTATGGGCACAGCGTTTACGTTGGGGAAGCTTTGTTTTAGCAACCATACTAATGTTGTTCAACCTATTTCCCATTGCTGGAACTCCAGGAAACCTCCTCACTCAAACCCTCAGTCCCAAAATTCAACATCATCCCTACTCAGGAGAAAAATATCCCCATCCAGCAATTATCAATCAAATTATTACCACCGAACTATATCTGCGTTCCACATTAGGAGTATTACCATCCACACCAGAAATCAATCAACATAACCTCAACTATTATGGAGCATTGCAAAACTTTCAAGTATATGGGAGACAAGTAGGAACCAAAGAAAGATTTGTAGAAAAAGACGCGCGATCGCTTGTTTGGTTTTTGACCAAAACTAATAATCAGGGTTCAATTCCTCCTTCTCAAGCTGCGATAGTTAAGAATATAGAAACTAGCGGTAATTTTAGTTTAAATCAAACTTGGAAATTACCAGATAATAGTAGCATCAAGCTTTATCATCAGAAATTTCCACCGGTAGAGGTTACTAAAATTAAAAATCAAAATAATAATGAAAATAATGAAGTGACAAATGAAAAAACTCCCCGTATCAGTTTAGTTCAAGTCAAAGTACCTGAAAAAGCTCCCCCTGGTTTCCCCATACCCGTAACCTATCAGTGGAAAGGTTCTGCAAAAGCTTTAAAAAACGGTTTGGTTTTATTGACCTGGGAAAACAGTAATAAGCAGAATTTATCTAGAGAATCCACATGGTTACACGACCACGGTATTGCAATGGGTAACCTACACAGCAGTTTTGCAAACCAACCCGGACTTTTCCAAGTTACCGAAACTATGGGAATGTTACCACCGGAGGATACCATACCAGGAAGCTATAAATTACAAGCAACTTATCTGAATAGAGTAACCAAAGAAACTTATTCCATTCCAGTACCTATAATTAATCTAAATATAGATAAACAAGCAAAATCCATATCAGCACCAGAACTAGATTTACTTACTCAAATCCGCACCTTAGGTGCAACAATGCCAGAAGGAATCAAAGCTTTAGATAAAGTCTTTGATGAAGTCGGACGAATTAATCAATATGACCCAAATCAAGATTATTTAGTACAAGCAAGAGAAGCATTACAATACAGATTAGAAAAGTTAAGAAAATTAGATAATTTAGAAAAAAATATTTCCAATAATAGTTTAAATAGTAATTTAAATACCAAATTAGATACCAAATTAAATACCAAATTAAATACTAACTCAAACCTTATAAAGCAAAAAAACTGGTTATATACCTTAGCCCTAACCAATGTCTTACAACGTCATGCAGAAGATGCCATTCAATCATTACAAAAAGTAACTAGAATAGACTCAAAAAATCCTTATGCTTACGCTTACTTAGCCTTTGTTCAACTGTATAACTTACAACCAAAAGCCGCAGAAAAAAGTTTAAAACCAGTTTTTAAAAACAATAATGAAAAACTAAATATACCAGTTGAAATCAAAGCCCTCGATGGAATTGCTGCGTTAATGCAAGGAAACCTAATTAAAGCATGGCAGGTAATTTCCTCATTAGATTTATTTTGATTATTTACACTTATTCAAGGTAAGTAGGTTTGTGTTGAAAATTGTCATTAGGACAGGCAGTAGGCAATCGGCAATCGGCAGTCGGGGTAAGAGTTTAAAGCTGATTTACAATCTGTTACATAGTTGCCTTTATTTATACCCACCTACTTAATAATAACATAACTATTAAGGGCGCAGGCTTGCGCCCAATCATATCATATCCGTTTAAAAACCTGTCAATATGATGTTTGGCTAAACACTTGTCCGAGACCGTTAGCGTAGCTTCCCGTAGAGTACGTAGCGATAGCAGAGTGAAGTATAAGCTCTATCGAGAACGCTCCGCATTTGCGTAGCATAACGTAGTTATAGTGGTTCCAAATAAAAAACACATCGAATTAAATATACTTTTCATCCCGATTAAATTATTCGGAGGGGGTTTGGGGGACGCGACCGTCCTTCAATCGGGGGTTTGGGGGAGAATTCCCCAATTCTTGATTTTCATGTATATTTAACCGCTTAACCCAACGGAAATTAATTGGAATAGCAATAACACAAAATCCCTGGGATTGCATCGCTTCACTCGCAATGACATATTATGGATAATTTGCCAGATATTATATCATCACCTTAGCGTAGCTTCGAGTAGGTTACGCAGTCTTCTTCGGAGTGTATTAATGCAAAATACTGGCTTACTCCGTAAACGCGGAACATTTCCGATAAATCTTAATCGCTGATTTTTTTAACTTCCATCAACCTTTTACTTCTCAGACTCAGAAAACAAGCGATCGCAATACATATTGCACCTATAAAAGAGATCCCATCCCATACTTTATTCCATAGTAACCAATCTCCCACAGCACCAAAGATAACTGAAGAGAAGGAAAAAATACCAACCTCAGAAGCGGGTGCAGATGCATAACCGCGAGTTGTTAACAACTGAAATGCAGTACTACATAATCCTATACCTGCTAGCAATAACCATTCTTCCATAGTTGGATTCTGCCATGACCAAATTAATGGGATTGCTGTTATACAAAGACTGATAGCGGAAAAAAATGAAACTGTACGTATTGCAGGTTCAGTAGATGATAGTTTACGTATTGTCACCATTGAAAGTGCAGCAAAAACACTACTAGTTAAAGCAACTAACATTACCCAGTTAAACTCTACACCGGGTTTTAGAACTAGAAAAACACCGAGGAAACCTACAAAAATTGCTAAACGAGCTAGAGGAAATATTCTTTCTTTTAGCCAAATCAAAGCAATCATCGGGATCAAGATTGGAACCATTGACTTAATCAACATTGTATCTGCGAGCTGAATGTTTGCCATTGCATAGAACAAACAGTACATAGCAATAGTTCCAGCTATCCCCCTTACCAGGTGTAAATGGAATTTACTTGTTTGGAAAATATTTTCACCTGCATTCACACTTTCCCTAATCAGAAAAGGCATCAAAATTAATAAACCAAAGAGATTTCTGGAAAACACTATCATCTCATTTGGTAAACCGTCCGATACTAACTTAATAATCACTCCATTTAAAAAAAGTGTAAACTCAGCAGCAATGATAAACATCGCCCCATTGGTAATACTTTGTTGGTAGCGCATAAAATTGAGTAAAAATTGAATAAAAATTGAATAAAAATTAAATCAATCTCGTTCCGGTGTATCTATCTATGTTGATACATTTTTATCTATATTTGGCATATTTGAGTAATATTTTTATCCTGATTCAAGCTGAATTTGAGGAGAATACTGGGGATCACTTTTCTTGAGAAGAACTTAGCAGCCACATGGATTTAGCTTTACAAATTCTCTTCAAAATATGACAACCTTCAAAGACTGTGTGTCTAACCTTTACGGTTCTTCAGTACCTGTTATACTTAAGTCTGGGAGCAAAAGTTCAAAATGCTTACGATTTATCTGATGATTACCTGATATATCTGGAAAACTTGATACTCTACACGAACAATCCTTTAAAATTGCCTCTCAAAAGCATAATTCAAAAGCATACACGTAATATACTGCAATATACCATCAACCAAAATCTTAAAATTTCTAGCCTAACTATTACAGTACCGAGGACAGTTAATAGAAATTCGTGTCAAAATTGCCTGTAACGGTGTATTTCTAATATAGAATATCGAACAAGACTTAAATTATATATATTATATAACTATTATAACTATGAAAAACAACAAACAAGTCTTATGGATGCGTGTTTGTGGTTTAGGGATGGTGCAGGGTGCAATTACCCTCACTTGGGTAATTTACAATTTCTATTTACCTAAGCTATTAGTAGAATTTGGTTTTTCTAAATCTTTGGCAGTGAGTTTGTTAATTTTAGAAAACGCTTTAGCTGTGATTATGGAACCTTTGATGGGTTCCCTATCTGATAAAACTCAACGTTGGTTTGCTAGTCGCTTTCCTTTTATCACCGTGGGAATTCTTGTATCTTCTGCCTTGTTTATTGCTATTCCTGGTCTTGTTACCTTTGTACCTCCGACTGCTGTATTTAAATATATTCTGCCAGTTCTTCTAGTGGTTTGGGCTTTAGCGATGACTACATTTCGTAGTCCTGTACTATCTCTGTTGGGACGTTATGCTTTACCAAAAAGTTTACCAATGGCAGCTAGCGTTTTGACTTTGATTGGTGGAACAGTTGGTTCTTTTAGAATACCAATCAATAATTACCTTCTGAGCTTTCCACCGATTATTACTTTTAGCATTGGTTCGTTTACGTTGTTAGCTTCTGCTACAATATTGAGATTTATTCATCCTCCTGAAACCGTCACAGATAAACCCATAGACCGACATATCGCAGCTTCACCTCCATCTTTGTCAATTCCTGCATTGGGTATTATTTTCGGTTTGGGTAGTAGTTTTTCTTGGGGATACCGTTCGTTACTTGGTGGGGTTAGTAAATTTCTTAAACTACAGTCAAATAGTGATAACACTCAATTACAAATGCTTATATTTGGCTTCAGCATTGCCCTTGCAGCTTTACTTGCTGGTATCGTAGGTAAAAAAATTGGTAATCGCAATGCGATGTTTGCAGGTGCGATCGCTGTTGTGACATCGATGTTATTACTACCGGTATTTGGAGCGTCTATAACTGTTCTAGCTCCTCTAGCATTAGGAGTAAGTTTTGTACTAAATGGTACTATTCCCCTAGCTTTAGAAATACTCCCACCCAATCGGGGAGGTTTGGGTGTAGGTATGTATTTTGGTGGTGTGGGTTTAGCAATGAGTATTTTTAGCTCTATGTTTCCAAATAATCAAGCGATCGCTCCAGGATTTGCAGCTTTGATGAGCGCGATCGCTTTTACTGTAGCTGGTATTTTGATTATTTCTAGTGCATTTCTACATCATCCACCGAAAAGAGATAATCAAGCACTTAGCAAAAATTAACAATTGTGTTGATTATTTTCCATGTCTGCAGTAGTGGATTCTATCTATCTAGTAAGGGAAATAAACAAGAGATTATTCAATAGTGCGATCACACTTAAGGATCTGTGTAAAAACAACTTGATAAAGTATGTTGCTAAGCTTTAGTCAAATCAAACGCTCCAATAAAAAAGTTAGGCAACTTATTTTTACATGATTCCTAAATTTAAATTTAAATTGTGAATATTTCGTTTACTTTAAAATCAAATCTATCAACCCATTAATTAATCTTTCCTTCTCCATTGGTAGAATATCACTACCATGCAGCATTTCTTGCACCATCACATAATGCACCAATGCACCCATGATAATTCTAGATGTAGCTTCTGGGTCTGGTAAATTTAGTTCTGGATGAGAGGTTAAATATTGAGATATAGCTTCAAATACGGGTTTAATCATATAGATAACGCAAGCCTGTGCGAGTTCAGGAAATCTACCAGACTCTCCTATAACCATCCGCTTAAAAGCCAGATACTCAGAATCTTCTGTCATCTTTTCGAGTCCTGCGGATAATAACTTTGAGAGCACAATCTTGGGTTCTCCCTTCAGGGGTTGGTCTCCAAAGACTGACTTAAATCTTTGCTGAGTCATCTTCTGGACTAAAGCTTTAAACAATCCTTCTTTATCTTGAAAGTGGCTGTATACTGTGGCTTTGGAAACTCCTGCTGCTACTGCGACTTTATCCATGCTCGCACCAGCGTAACCATGAGCTAAAAATACCTGTATGGCTCCTTGTAAAATTTGTTGAGATTTAATTGTATTAACTTCTGACTCTTTTTCTTGGGATTTGGCTTTTGCTCGTCTTATTCTAACCATCTAGGAATATATTTATTTTAATAAACTAATAAACTTATTTGTTAACTTATTTTCTATATTAAGTTAGGACTTAAACAGTCTTAATAATAAACTGGAAAATTAGGATTTACATGCACTCAGAAGTTATGCACAGATGCAGGAATAATAACTAATCATCCAGACATGATACAGCCAATTTCATCTGATTGAGGTACAGTTCATATCGTTGTAAGGCAGGGAGCAGGGGGCAGGGAGCAGGGAGAATGTACCTCATGTAACTGCAAAGTGCTGTATAAAATCTAAATTGGGGTTGTAAGAAAAATTAAACTAATCAATTTATTCATATTATATCAGACTGAACGGTTTAGTTTTTGTTTCTTATTAGTAAATTAATATTTTATAGAACCCAAATTATTTCTATACACTCCTTTCTGCCTCGGCTCCCCTGTTCAGGTAATATTGGTTGGTCGAGTACTAAGGGATATCCAAAAATTAAATTACTCAATTTCTGCATATAATACAACTATCAGATTTTTTCTCCCTCTCTCTTGGTGCGCATTCCCTAGCGCTTCCCCTGCTTCCTCTGCTTCCTCTGCTCACCAAAACGATTGATTATTTTTTTAATTGGAAGTCCCTAAGGTATCGAGAGTGACTCAAAACAGCGATGTAAAGACATTTCTTTTTTCTATAGTATTTTAATTTACCTTTTATCTATCTTAAATAGCTTGTCAGGGACTCAGGCTAATGGTAACTTCTAGGACTGTGTGAGAGTTGAACGGAATTAACTAAATAATGAAACGTGCGATTGCAACAGTAACAATTAGTTCAAGCTTATTTTCAAGCTTATTCTCAAGTCTATTCTCTTTATTTACACCTTTAGCTGTAAATGCTGCACCACCAAGGGAACCTGACAAAACCGTAAAATGTGATATTTTAGTCGCTGGTGGTGGTTTGTCTGGAACTGCTACAGCTTATGAAGCTTTACTGGCTGGTAAAAGAGTTTGCATAACTGAAATTACTGACTGGTTGGGGGGACAGATTTCCTCCCAGGGTACATCTGCATTAGATGAAAGACCAACTCAGAGAAAGCAGTTATTTTATTCTAGGGGTTACTTAGAATTACGCGATCGCATCCGTAAAGAATATGGTCAACTCAATCCAGGTGACTGCTGGGTAAGCGACTCATGTTTTTTTCCTGCCGATGGTCATAAAATACTGAGTAAAATCCTTAAGGATGCTGCAAGAAGGGGTAGAGGAAAGCTAGAGTGGTTTCCCAGTACGGTGATTAAAGAACTCGATATTAGTAGCGATGGAAAAATCATAAATAGCGCGATCGCTATTAAACATCAGCCGAAAAAAGATGCACCACCGCTCAATACCTTCCCTTTATCCCAGACTATCGAGGATGCATATACTTATCAAGACTCTGATAAATTTCAGAAAAGTATTATTCGCTTCATCCCTGCTCAGGAATCAGCAAATAATTCACCCGATTGGTATGTTGTGGATGCAAGCGAAACTGGGGAAATTATCGGTTTAGCGGACGTTCCTTATCGTTTAGGTATTGATCCTCGTTCTTACTTAGAACCTTCTTCCTCCAGCGTCAGTGGTAATCCTTACTGTACTCAAGGTTTTACCTACACTTTTGCAATGGAGCAAACCCAAGAAGCACAACCCCAAAAAGAACCTACTTTTTATTCCCAATATGCTCCCTACTACAGCTATGAACTAGAAAGATTAGCCAGTTTCCCCCTAGTATTTACCTATCGTCGTATCTGGAGTCCCAAAACTGGAGAACAAACCAAATTTAGAGGAATTGGTTTTAGCACTCCCACTCCGGGTGACATATCCATGCAAAACTGGACTTGGGGTAACGATTACCGTCCTGGGAATCCTGAAGATAATCTCATATATACCCGCGAACAGCTAAAAGCAAGGGGACAGCTAGAACCAGGAAATTGGAAGGGAGGACTGCGAACCGATGCATTACGCAAGGGTGAAGAAATTTCCCTCGGTTACTACTATTGGTTAACAAGTGGAACTACAGATTCCCAACTCGGTGATGGAGTTAAAAAACCACACCCCAAGCATCGTTTTCTCTCTGGGTTAAAATCTCCTATGGGAACCGTCCACGGTTTATCCAAATACCCCTATATGCGGGAAGGAAGAAGAATTATCGGCAGACCCAGCTGGGGACAATCCCAAGGTTTCACTATTTGGGAAATAGATATTTCTCGTCGGGATTACGATGACGAATATTATAAAAATACTTTAGAACCTCAAACCTATCGTCGTCTGAAAGCTACTTTAGCTGGTTTGGAAGGAACATCACTCCTCAGCGGTCAAAAAGACCTCAGCAATGTATCTAGTCGCAGTCGTTCTACCGTCTTTCCAGATTCCGTAGGTATCGGTCATTATGCAATTGACTTCCATCCCTGTATGACCAAAAGTCCACCAGAAGCACCAGGAAATACTGAACTTGCAGGGGAAAGACGTGGTGCAGGACAAGCTTACCCCTTCCAAATTGCCCTCAGAGCGATGATTCCTCAAAAAATTGATAATTTGATGGTTGCAGGTAAAAGTATTGCTACTAGTCATATTGCAGCTGCTGCTTATCGAGTCCACTCATTTGAATGGTCTGCTGGTGCTGCTGCTGGAACGACTATTGCTTTCGCTTTAAAAAATGATATCGCACCTTATCAGTTAGTAGATGAGTTACCGAGGATAGAACCAAAGTTGATTGAGCTACAATTACTACTTAAGAGAAATAATAACCCAACGGCATTTCCAGATACTTCTATTTTCAATAATAAGTGGGATGATTGGCGTTAATACCTACGGTGTTGGCTGAAGAATAAAAATTCAGATCGAAAGTAGTTAGTATTTGGTAGTTCTTAGTTAATCCTCAACCATTACTAATTACTAACCTCTTCTGCCATCTTCTTCTACACTAGTAACTTGTAACCTATTGCTCTGATGTATTAACTAACTGCGCTTATGACAAAAACAAACTTCGCACCTATTTACGGAATGGCAACGGCTCCAACAGTTACTCCCGAAAAAACTCGTCAAGTTACTACAAAACCTTATCCTAACTATAAAGTAATTGTGTTGAATGATGATTTTAACACTTTTCAACACGTTGCTGAGTGCTTAATGAAGTATATTCCCGCCATGACTAGCGATCGCGCCTGGGAATTGACTAATCAAGTACACTATGAAGGACAAGCGATTGTCTGGGTAGGACCCCAAGAAACTGCGGAACTTTACCATCAGCAATTGCGTCGTGCAGGGTTAACAATGGCACCCTTAGAAGCAGCGTAAACCCATGACTAAACCGAATCGCGGTAGGCTAGTTTGGAATCACTCTACCCATTTGAGCGGTTTAATTCCCATTTTGGAAAAGCTCTGCAACCAAGATGGGATACAAACTATTACCCCTGGGGAAGTTCGTAGGGTCCGGGGTCATGCTCCGAAAATGCAGGTCAGATTATCGGTACCGATTCGGGGAGGATTTAAAGCGATCGCTAGACAAGGAAAAACTGTGCAAGAAGTATTTATTGTTGCGAACTTGGAACGGGAACAACTAGAAAATGCAATTGCGATCGCGATGGAAAAGTAGATTTTTCAGCGATTATTGAAGTAGGTATCAATTATTCTCGCCGACTGTGGGTAGTGCTGAATTATTAATCATCAATTTGACGGACTGCGAATCTATGTAGAGGAAGTATGATTATGCATGAGAATGTCAAAAAATACGATAAAGCAGCCGTTAATTTTAAAGTTGTTGATAATACTTCTGTAAATGGTAATATAAATTTCTCAATTCCAAATGAGAAACAGTACAGTAACCAGTAAGAAAAGCTCATTTGAAATAAAACTTTCTCTGTAGCTTCTAAATTATTTGTTTGATTTTTATCCATCGAAAGTATTGTCAAACCCAATAGACAAGCGAAGAAAGAAATAGCAACGAAAAATTCATGGCCGATGATGTTTGTAGGACACATTAGGTTTCTTATATGATTATTTTTCTATCGCCATCAGTCTATCTGAAGTTGATTTAAAAATTCAAAATCTAGTTACAATATGCAACAGAATATCTTTATTTAGTAAATAATTAATAATTTTGCTTGAAAATTGTAAACTCCTGAAAAATTAAATCCTGTATTAAATATCTAGTATTTACTACAGGATTCGCTACAATACGTAAATGGCAACCAAACACCTAACTATCAAACAATTAACTCAGGAGGTTGGTAGTGGTTTAACGCCAAGGATGGTAAGGCATTACCATAAGTTGGGTCTACTACCACAAGCAAAGCGTTCCTCCGGTAATTATCGCCTGTATACTGATTCTGATGTGCAACAGTTGCGGCGAATTATGGCGTTAAAGTCTCAGGGGTTTCAACTAGAGCATATTCGGGAGCTATTGGAAAATTCCCCAGAAATGATGAGTTTTGATGCTTTGGCTTGTCAATTGCAGCAGCAGTATCATTCTGTCACAGAACAGCTGGCTCGCTTAAGGCAAACTGCATCAGCTTTGGAAGAGTTTATACAAAGAGATAAGGGTTATCAAGATAAGCAATTAAAAGCTTTAAAACAGTTAAAGCAATTGGAAATAGAGTCTGCTTTTGGATTAGAAGAATTAGAAACGCTGTGGAATAACTTAGATACAACAAAGGATTTAACTTCTGAAAATTTTGGCGATTCTTTGGGATTATTATTGCCAGATTTATCAAAGAAGAACGAAATAGAGAGATATTTACTATCGCAGTTAGTATTAGCTTGCGGTGATGTCAGCTTAGTTGATTTTGTACGATTGAGTAAAGGCGCGATCGCTACTTCCCGACGGGTTCTCAAAACTAAATGTCAGATTGTTGCTGATGTGTCTCCTGTTGTTGCAGCGTTTGACCATACTCGTATTTCACATTTAGGTCTGGGTGTGAGTACTCTGATTGATGACCCCCATATTCATAACGTTGAGGATGCTGAGCAAAAGTTTTTGCATAATCAAGAATTACATCAGAGTTTATCAGAATTACCACCCAACTGTATTTTAGTTATTGGCTATACACCATCTGTATTAATGTCTGCATTGAAGTTAATAGAAGCAGGAAAAATACAACCATCTTTAATTATAGGGATGCCCATCGGTTTTAATCATGCTTTGAGTGCTAAACGTCTATTAATGCATTCTGGAGTGGATTACATTACTACTATTGGAACCCTTGGTGGTGGTTTATTGGCATCTGTGGCATTAAATTCTTTAGTAGGTTCTTTAATAGAAAGACCAGATTGTCACTGTTACCTAAGTCATTAGATAGCTTGTTATAACATGCTAAGGGATTTCCAGGAAATAAAATAACATTTGTTTCAGGAGCAGGGGGATTTTTCCCCAATTATTTTCCTCTCCCACGATAAATTTAGACCCGAAAGCAAAATAATCACTAAATATCCCAGTTAACAAATCTTGTTAACCTAATCACCAATTACCAATTACCAATTACCAATCTAATATATTGACTTGAGTATCAAGAACGTTTGCGGTATCTTCTGGATACCTTTATTGATTCTTATATCATCAAACTTTATGCAGCTACTTGATTACTCGATTGTTGCAATCTATCTGATATTTATCATCGTTTTTGGTCTGATTTTAGAAAAGAAAGCATCTAAGGGTATTAACTCCTATTTCCTAGGAAATCGAGATTTACCTTGGTGGGTCTTGGGTGCTTCCGGTATGGCTTCTAACACCGATTTAGCCGGTACTATGGTAATTAGTGCCTTAATTTATGCTTTAGGAACCAAAGGATTCTTTATTGAGATTCGGGGAGGGGTAGTCCTAATTATGGCTATCCTGATGATTTTCATGGGAAAATGGAATCGTCGTGCTCACGTAATGACCTTAGCTGAGTGGATGTATCTCCGCTTTGGTTCTGGGAGGGAAGGAAATACCGCAAGATTAATTAGCGCGATCGCTAATATTGTATTTTCGATCTGGTTAATGAGTTATTTTGCTGTGGGTGGTGGTAAGTTCTTGGGACAGTTTCTGAGAATGGATGACCGCTACGCATCTATTGTTTTAGTTTCTCTAGCTTTAGTTTACACGGTGGTTAGTGGTTTTTACGGTGTTGTCTGGACTGATGTTTTTCAGGGAGTGTTAATTTTTATTGCAATTCTCTATGTCTGTGGAATTGCCATGCAAACTGTAAATATTCCCGATACTTTCTCTGTTTCAATCCCTGGTTTAGAACCTGGTACTTTTCAATTACAGGAATGGAATTTTGCTGAGTGGAGTAGTATTTCCTTTCCCTGGACTCTCGATTTACCAGGAGAATACGCTGCATTTAACTTATTTGGGGGAGTAGTATTATTTTACGTCCTCAAAGAATTTATGGCAGGATTCGGTGGTGGTGGTGGTTACATGGTTCAACGCTACTTTGCTGCTAAAAGCGATCGCGAAGCGGGTTTATTATCTCTATTCTGGATTCTTTTACTCTCGTTTCGCTGGCCTTTAGTTACTGCTTTTGCCATGCTAGGTATACATTATAGTATTACCAAAGAAGCGATCGCTAACCCAGAGTTAATTTTACCAACAGTTATAGCCGAATATGTCCCGGTAGGAATTAAGGGTTTATTAATAGCATGTTTTGTAGCTGCTGCAATGTCTACTTTCGACTCCATTATCAATTCCAGCGCTGCATACTGGGTAAAGGATATTTATCAAGCTTATCTCAAACCCGGAGCGTCAGAAAGTGAGTTAGTTTGGCAAGGAAGATTAGCATCAACTTTGATTGTAGTCATTGGATTAATCTTCAGCTTTAATATGGTCAGTATTAATGATATTTGGAGTTTTCTGACACTAGGTTTTGGTGCAGGAATGGCTGTACCGTTAGTATTGCGCTGGTATTGGTGGAGATTTAACGGTTATGGTTTTGCTGCTGGTACTTTTGTCGGAATGGTAATGGCGATACTGACTAAAACTGTAATACTACAGGCGTTACCAAAGCAATATGGAGAATATGCTCTATTTTTAATTCCCAGTCTTTCTTCCTTACTAGGATGTATTATCGGTACCCTAACCACACCAGCAACTCAAGAAGAAGTAATGAGTAATTTCTACCGTACCACTCGTCCTTTCGGTTTTTGGGGGCAAATTAGCAAACAGCTACCAGAAAATATTCAAGCGAAAATCAAAACTGAAAATAGCCGGGATTTAGTTTCTACCTTTATTGCGGTTCCTTGGCAGTTAGTTTTGTTCCTCATGGGTATATCATTGATGATGAAACGTTGGGATAATTTCGGTATTTTACTAACTTTGTTTATTACCCTTTCAATTACCTTGTATTTTACCTGGTTTAGACATCTTTCCAAAGAAGTGAAGATAGATTAATCCAAATATTCCAAATCCATATGTTGATATCTGCGGGAAATTAAATAAGTGGAGCTAGAATCATGAATTATTTGATTTGAGGTGTAATATCATGTCCGGTTAAACAGTTATTATATCTTTGGTGGCGGGAGTAATGAGTAGTAGGTAATAATCGCCATATTTTCATAGTGGGTTATATAGTAACGAATTATCCGGACATCATATAACAATATTAATAGGACTTACGCAGCTTGACATTTTTCTTGTCGCATGATTTTACACTCACTAATTTTTAACGAAATATAATCGCTTTTGTGTCACGCACCAGCCAGGTATTGTGACAATTGCGTAAGTCCTGATTAATTCGGAAGAATATAATTGATTCCCTAAAAAGATGTTTATAAAATACTTCTAGTTAGGAGATGTGTTATGACTATACAAGAATTTCCCATAGCGCATTATCTTTACTTAGCGCGTTAGACCATATTAAATATTATCGTCGTTAAGGGCGCACCCTACAAGAATTTTATGTTTTTATTTACAAACACGCTCTAAGTGTGTTTGCTAAAATAATAGCAACATTTTTAACCATAAGTCTTATTGACAATTTTGAACTATTCTTTTTTTAGGATAATTCGGTCAAGCTTATATGTAGCAAAGATTGCGGAGTGCTTGTCACCCCATCACGTAATTACAGAACTACGTTACTTTTGCGTAAGTTCTATTTTATTTACAAAGTTCGTATAATATTATCTCGGTAAAGACGATCGATTCGTTTACGATTTTCGCCTAAAACACGATCGTAACGTCCAAGCTGCATTTCGCTCAAAGGCATTTGCTTATCTGCCAGATTTTCCAATATTTCTTTGTCTTTCTTAAGCTCGTAATCTGCAAAAAATCTGACCATAGGCTTTACTAAAAATTGGAATATCAATTTATTCACAATGGGATTAGCAAAAATAAATATCATTAATCGCGTTCGATTGTGACTAACTGGTATATAAAAAACAACTAACTTTACCTGTATTTTTCTTGGTTTGTCAGTAACAGGATCGATCCAAAATTGATCGAAAATGCTATAAACAGGAGAAAAGTAAGTTGTCCAATCGTTTACAAACCAGTCTCCTGAGTGTACGTTAAAAAAGATTTTTTCAACTATCCAGGGTAAAGACTGCTGAACCCCCTTATTAATCACACGGACAGATTTATCTGTGGTTTCAATACAGCTTTCAACCCTGGAAATATTCTCTAAAGAATATCCAAAGTAAGTATGAGTAGTGGGATTATGTTCGATGTCTGAAAAATTATCTACAACAACTTCTAAGGGTGCTTGAATGTCTTGAGTAATAACACCAGCAGATAAATGATCCTCAATATTGAAGTCAGGAAAACTAGCGGATGAATCAGCAGATTTAATCCAAATGACTCCATAACGTTCAATGACAGTAAATGATGGTACGCAAAGATTTAATTTGGGAGTACTAGGACTAAATACTTTTCCACTAGAAGTATATCTCCAAGCGTGATAAGGACAAACAATTTCCTCATTCTCAACCCAACCATCGCTAAGTCGCATTCCTCGATGACAGCAACGATTTTTTAATGCACCAATATTTCCTTGAGAAGTACGAAATAGTACAATTTCTTCATTGCATAGTTGAACTAAAATTGGTTTTTTCTTAAGAAGCTTGCTTTCGATTGTTGGATGCCAATGTTTGAGTAATTCCATACTAAATTGTGTTAGTTTTTAATTTTAATCTGCTTTTGTCATTTTCTGAGATAAATCATTACTGTGAGATAACCACAGCCATTTTCTAATCTTAGTTTTAACCGTCAGAAAAAAATTGAGCAATCCTTTATCAACAATCTTATGGTAAAAAATGCTAGCAAATTTTGGATATAGAGACGGAAACATTCTTTTACATAACCAAAGAATTTGCCAATGTAACTCCACACAAGAAAGTTTGAACAAGGATGAACTTTCAATGACTTGAATAATATCTAATGCGACTCTATCGGGATCGACACCAGTGTTTATGATTCTGTGTAATGTTTGGGCTACTGTAGAATTTGAAGAAAATAGTCCATCTCGACTAAGATTAGTATTAACAGAACCAGGACAAATTGCCGCTACCTGAATTTTCTCAGATGCCAATTCAATAGCCAAAGATTCAGATAATCCTAGAATTGCACATTTAGATGCATTATACAAACTCATTTCAGGTGCGCCAATTAACCCTGCTATAGAAGCAATATTGATAATATGACCTCCTTGTTTGCTGTTACTCATCTGGGGAAGAAAAGCCTTGATACTATTAATAACTCCCCACAGATTTACATCCATCACCTGGTGCAATTCCTTACTAGTGGTTGTAGCGAGCTTACCTTGATGTAAAATACCCGCACAGTTAATCAAAATATCTACTTTTCCCCGTAGACTTGTAGCTAACTGCTCTAGTTGCTCTGGAACGGTTACATCTACGGTGTGACCGCAAATATTATTATCACAAGATAATTCATCAAGCATTGCTACAATTCGCTCCTGACGAATATCTACAAGATGAACAGTTACTCCTTTCTTCGCTAGAGCGATCGCTATGGCTTTTCCAATACCTGAAGCACTTCCAGTAATTACAGCAGTCTTTTCATCCCATTGAATTTTATGTTTGAGCATTGAATAAATTATTGATTTTATTGATTTTATTGATTTTTAGTTCAAATTTTGCTATTTACTGGGGGGTGAAATAAGCTGTTTTATATTTCACTTTGTATATTAATAGGAACAAATCGGGAAGAAGTAGGGATTTTTCGGTTATATTGCAAAAACTGGGTGATGTTACTTTTCTGTGTTTAGAGGTTTATTAGCCTATCGAGAAGCACTTAAAAGTCTTAGAATTAAGTTCATGCAACGGAGACAGCCGTATTTCTGAACATAGTAACAACTATAAGACTTACGCACTCGTAGGGAAAAATAAGGATTTGAGATTACTTCTCCGAACGGAAGACGCTAACACAAACCCTAGGGTGGTAAAGAGTTAAATACATAGTCCTTGCGTAAGTCCTGAACTATTCATACTCTATTTAAAACGAAAAAAAATGGTTGTTCCATTCCCTTAAAATCCATCAAACCCAACACAGTATTCTGATCCACTTTTCTGAAAATATCATTAATTGGCAAGTAGTCATAAATCATAGTTGCGCTGATTTTGCCTCGATATTCCGTCATCCGAACTCTAGCTTTGCTTTCTTCGGTTTTAAGAATTTTGCTCATCGCACTATAAAATGGTTTAAGTACGTCTTTTTGAGGAATATATATCTTAAATACCAAATTCATAAGGGTAGGATTGGGATCGACTTTAAAGATATTATTATCATCAGAAAATAGCAAGGGATGAACGCAATCTGGGCTAACAAATTCTTTTCCATACCAACCAATGGTCTCTAGCAGACCATCCATCTGATGATTGGTATGAAAACCAGAACCTTTCCATCTATCCATCATGAATTCTAAGCTCACAGTATTTAACTCGTCAAAAAGCTTCAATGCTTCATCGGTATTAGTCTTTCCCTGTTGCAAAATTGTCTGAAATTTCTCTAAAGTATTCATCCTTTTCCCCTGGTAAATTACACCTTAAACTTCAAACTCTACAATAAAAAACTGTTGCTTTAATGCTTTGAGATAAATATTTTCAGGTATTTCAGGTTTCAAACTAGGCAAATTCATACAAATTATCACTTATTAAATAATTATTTATTTATTTATTTATTTGGCTTGATAAGTTTACAAAAAGTTACAATAAAGTAATTTTTCAAAAAAAACATTTTAATTGCATAAAATCAGTAAACCAATCGTCAAAGATAATAAGTCAATTAATTTTATCAGGAACAAAAGTATGAATAGTACAAAGAATGATAGACGCAGAACATCAAACTTAGTTAAAGCCTTTCTTACTACAACCACCTTAATGACTGTTTCTATTGCTCCTGCACTTGCTGCACCGACAGTAAAAATTGTGGGAGCAGGCTATGGTGGTAGCGGTTGTCCTGATGGAAGTGCAAATGTGACTGTTAGTCCTGATGGTCAAGAATTAAGCATTCTGTTCGACCAATTTATTGCAGATGGAAGTAAGGTACGAGACAGTCGTAAAAGCTGTAATTTATCAATTCCTATTAAAGTTCCTGCCGGTTTTCAAGTCTCCGTATATGATTTTGATTACCGTGGTTATGTTTCTCCAAAAACTCTCGGAAGACTTAGTGCGGAATATTTCTTTGCTGGTCAACGCGGACCAAAAGCTCTAAGAAATATCAGAGGTGAAAAAGACTATGCAGTCCGCGATCGCATAAAAACTCTTGTCTGGTCGGGTTGTGGTGATAGTGTAAATATGCGAGTTAATGCAGGACTTTCAGCTCGTGGAAGAGGAATTGCAACACTTGACTCTGTTGATGTTTCTCATGGTTTAAAATATCAAATTAGATATCGTGCTTGTCGATAAGTAAAAATAGGCTCTAGTTTTGAAAAAGTAAAGACTGTTCTTAGATTATTTTTAGGCTATCTTTTTTTCCGAATTTTTCAAAGAATAAAATGACTCATACAAATCCTTTAGTCAATTGACTCTAAATAGAATTTTTAAGCGAATTTGTTGATTATGTAGTTCCCTTGATTATGTAGTTCCCTTGATTAGAAGTTCCCCTGATTAAACATAATAAATCAGGGGAATTCTGCATCCCATCACTACTAAGAAGCAATTTATAGACTGGAACTTGGGAATATCCATACATCTTTTCACCCCATAAATCAATTACCCAACCTCTGTAGAAATCATATTAGTACTAGAAACAGTATTACCGTCCATATACCAAACGGTATTCTCCTGGGTAATATAATTTTGCCAGAAAATATCTGCTTGATTATCACCGTTAATATCACCGACACCTGCAACTGTCCAGTTGCTATCAAGTTCGTTGGTAAAGTCATAACTGGTAACATTTGCACCGTCCATTTGCCAAATAGCGTTTTCTTCGGTGATACCGTTACGCCATAATATATCAGACTTGCCATCACCGTTAAAATCAGCTGTTGCTTCTATTTCCCAGTCAATATCCTCTAAAGTTGGAATAAAGTCATAACTGATGACATTTGCACCATCCATCTG
>ERZ1740062.391-NODE-391-length-25637-cov-19.258385_pt1 | contig 25637 bp, 29 predicted proteins | sample MGYA00581741_ERZ1740062 | MGnify/ENA primary metagenome ERZ1740062 (study PRJEB43018, sample SAMN04849747) | marine metagenome | isolation source: floating plastic debris | place: Pacific Ocean | collected 2008-09-01 | study: EMG produced TPA metagenomics...
AAGCCAGGATTATCAGTAACTAATTTTATGATTTGAGAAGTAGTGGAGGGAGCTAAATTTGATTTAAATCCCAGGTAATCCTCCAAAAACATTAGGTTCTGGGTAAAAACCGGATTCAGTTCGGAATCTGTACGAACACGGTATTTTAAACCGTATTGAGCTGCATGGGCTTCTCCTGGCGGACAACGCCATTCGTCCGATGTTGTTTTTTGATAACGTCCAGGATATTTCTGCGATAATTTCTCCAATTCTTTAACTGTCTTCCACTCCTCCCAACATGCACCCTTTTTCCTTAATACGAAAAAGTCAGGAGTATGATAGTGACCGATATTACGTCCTTTATTATTTTTGTACTGGATTTTAAAGGGTGGTGGTTGGTCGTAGAATTCTAAAACATCGGGGTCATGTTCCATTTGATAAATAGCCCACAACTCCACTGTATGGCTCTCAAATTGGATTGTGACACCCATCTTCCTGCTGGGATAAACCCCACTTACATTTTTAGTTCGTCCCTGTACTCTACGTGAAGGAGGGGATGACCTGATTGCAGCAATCAAATCATCTGTTTGTGTCGAATAATTCTGTTGTCTGCACCAATGAGAGAATTCGTTACTGTTCATTTGCACATCGACGGAGGAGAAAGACCAGTGGGCTTTTAATGGAACTAGAGCTTTGCCGCCTTAATAGGACGAAATTATATAGCTTTGAATCATATGTTAGTCACTTTAAACCATATTTTGTCATCAAAGTTTTAACGGCTTGATAATTTTCATGAAAATTATTGGGTTCACCTTGCCTTTTATCATCAAAAAACTTTAGGCATTACTATGATTTAATTTTACGACACGCGGCAATAAATTGATACAAAATTTTATCTTTTAATCACTTGAATATCCTTGTATTACGTTTACTCCGGTCAAGGTATGGTTTAATTTTTTGGCAAAAAAATGGTTTAAATCGCATTAAACCCCAGGCTGGAGAACTAATACAAGACCCCGCAGCGGGTACTGGTGGATTTTTGATTGCAGCCGATTGCTATATCAAAGAGGAAACCAGCGAATTATTTGATTTACCCGCAGAAATACAGGAATTCCAACGTACAAAAGCATTTTACGGCATTGAACTGGTACAGGATCCCCACCGCTTGCTGTTGATGAATATGCTGCTACACGGGATAGAAGGGGAAGTTGGTTTGGGTGATACGCTTTCTGCTAACGGACAGGGGTTGTCCAAAGCTAATGTTATTCTGACAAATCCCCCCTTTGGGACTAAGAAAGGTGGTGGTTTACCTTCTCGCGATGATTTTACTTACCCCACATCCAACAAGCAGTTAGCATTTTTACAACATATTTATCGGGGACTGAAGCCAGAAGGACGCGCAGCAGTAGTTTTACCGGATAACGTCTTGTTTGAAGACGGTCAAGGAAAGAGCATCCGCGCCGATTTGATGGATAAATGCAATTTGCATACAATCTTGAGATTGCCTACGGGTATTTTCTACGCTCAAGGTGTTAAAACCAACGTTTTATTTTTCCAACGGGGAACTACAGAAAAAGGTAATACCAAGCAAGTTTGGTTTTATGATATGCGTACCAATATGCCGACATTTGGTAAACGTAATCCCTTAACTAGAGAACATTTCCAAGAATTTGAAACCTTTTACGGAGATGACGCGAATGGGGTAAGCAACCGCGTAGATACGGGAGAAACGGGACGCTGGAGGTGTTTTAGTCGAGAAGAAATCGCTAAACGGGGAGAAAACCTTGATATTACTTGGTTGCGGGATGAGAGCTTGCAGTCGGGGGAAGATTTACCGGAACCCGATGTAATTGCAGCAGAAATTATGACCAAATTGCAAATCGCGATGTCAGAAATGGAAGCGTTAACAGCGTTGTTGTCAGGGGAAGAAACCGAAGATAATCCAGCAGTTATAGAATAAAGGCAACCTTGACACCAACTATTAACAGCGAGAAAGCAACTGTAGAAAAATGTCTTTACCATATCAAATTGTACTAGATACTAATGTGCTACTCGCTGGTTTGCGCTCAAATCGTGGTGCATCCTATAAACTGTTAACTGTACTCAATGATTCACGCTGGCAATTAAATATTTCTACAGCCTTAATTTTTGAGTACGAAGAAATTCTCAAACGAGAAAAAGAAGAATTAAATATAACTTTATCGGATATTGATAGTGTTATCGATGCCATTTGTGCCATCGCTAACCGTTGTAATATATTTTATCTCTGGCGACCAGTAGCACGCGACCCAGATGATGATTTTTTAATCGATTTAGCAGTTGAATGTCAAGCCGATTTTATTATTACTTACAATCGAAAAGATTTACAACCAGCAGAAAATTTTGCCATTAAAGTAGTAACACCATTAGAATTTTTACAACAAGTAGGAGAGATATCATGACTAACTTAAACGTGCCAATTCCTGATTCTTTATATAAACAGATAGAAGCCTTAGCAGTCAAAGAAAATCTATCTATTGAGCAACTTGTAACTATTGCATTATCCGCACAAGTATCAGCATGGATGACCAAAGATTACATCGAAGAAAAAGCAAAACGTGGTAGTTGGGATAAATTCCAACAAGTGTTAAATAAAGTTCCTGATATTGAACCAGAAGATTACGATAAATTAGCTTAAAAATATATATTTTGATTAAAAAATGAAAAATATAAAACCCTCCTTGGGTGAACGTTTACGGAAAATTCGTACCAAAATAATTGCATCTGGTAAACCTTTGTTAGATGAAGAAGGAATAGTTAAAGAAATTGCTAATCGTAGAGGTGGATTACAGGGTAGAGGGAATTGATAAAGACGTAATTCTGTCACCATTAAATATATTTGAACAAGTGTGATAAATCACCGAGGTTAAAAATGACAGCACAATTACCAATCACAACAGAAGTTACCCCAATGGTGTTAAAATTTCATCCCGTTATTAGCATGACGGATGACCAATTATTTGACTTTTGTCAGCTTAATAAAGATTTCCGCATCGAACGCAAAGCCAATGGAGAAATTGTGATTATGTCCCCTACGGGTTCTGAAACCGAAGAACGTAATTTTGATTTAATCGGACAATTATGGTTTTGGACTAAGCAAGATGGTACGGGTGTAGGGTTTGGTTCTAGTGGTGGTTTTACATTACCTAACGGTGCTGTACGTTCCCCGGATGCTGCTTGGATAAAAAAGACACGTTGGGAAGCAATACCAGCCGATTTACGTAAAAAGTTCGCTCCTATTTGTCCGGATTTTGTAGTGGAATTGCGTTCGGAAAGCGATAGTTTGAAGGATTTGCAGGATAAGATGCTTGAATATATTAATAATGGTGCTTTATTGGGATGGTTAATTGATAGAAAAGAACGCAAGGTTTATATTTATCGTCCTAATACTGAGGTTGAAGAATTGGATAATCCATCAACGTTAAGTGGAGAAGATATTTTATCAGGTTTTGTGTTGGATTTAAGTAGTATTTGGTAAATATTTCACTTGTTAAGCAGTCCAAATATAATAATACATTTAATTCAACTCTAGGATAATCAACTATGCAAAGTATTAAATTAAAAAAACGTGTCGGGTCAGATGGTATTTTACATTTAGATATTCCCTTGGGAATGAAAGATAAAGAAGTAGAAGTAATGGTAATTTATCAGTCAATTGAAACAGCAACACAAACACCAGAAGACTTAGGATATCCCCCCGGTTTTTTTGAACAAACTTATGGTAGCTGTCAAGATGACCCAATTATTATTGATTCGGAAGGAGATTTTGAACAACGGGAAGAAATTGTGTGAAATATTTGTTAGACACTAATGTTTGCGCTCGTTATCTTAATGGTAAATCCCCAGCAATAAGAGAACGCATCCGAGCAACAAATAGACAAGATATTGCAGTTTGTTCCGTAGTCAAAGCGGAACTATTTTATGGCGCGATGCGGAGTAATAACCCACAAAAAACACTCGCCAATCAACAACAGTTTCTCAATTTATTTGTTTCTTTAACCTTTGATGATAATGCTGCTGTTGTTTATGGAGAAATTCGCGCACAATTAACAGCGTTGGGAACTCCAATTGGTCCGAATGATTTTCAAATAGCAGCGATTGCATTGGCGAATAATTTAATTTTAGTTACGCATAATGTGCGGGAATTTAATCGGGTGAATGGGTTGAAGATTGAAGATTGGGAGGAAGAGAGTTGAGTTTTGAATTAGATAATAATTTGCCTCAAAATTGGGGAATTACAACTATTGGTGAATTAACTTTACCTTATCAAACTGCTCAACCAAAAAAAGAACCAGAAACAGAATTTAAATATGTTGATATAGGTTCAATTGATAATAATACCAATACCATCACTAATCCAAAAACTTTTTTGGGTAAAGATGCACCTTCGCGTGCGCGTCGAATAGTTGCAAAAGGTGATATTTTATTTTCTACAGTCAGAACTTATTTAAAAAATATAGCCCGTGTGTCAGATGATTTAGATGGTATTTTAACTTCAACTGGTATCGCTGTATTAAGAGCATCTTTCGCTGTTGATAGCAATTTTCTGTTTTATTTTGTTTTATCTGATAAGTTTATTCGCAATATTAGCAGTGCAATGGATGGTACGCTTTATCCAGCAGTAACTGACAGTGATGTTGCATCTGCTAAAATTCCCCTCCCACCACTCAACGAACAAAAGCGAATAGTAGGGAAAATCGAAGCGCTACAAAGGAGAAGCCAACGGGTAAAAGAAGCAATAGACGCAATACCGCAATTATTAGACCAATTCCGTCAATCAGTCCTCGCTGCTGCATTCCGTGGGGACTTGACTGCTGATTGGCGCGAGAATAATCCCGATGTGGAACCTGCTTCAGTTTTGCTAGAGAAGATTCGCGCAGAACGTCGCCGCAAGTGGGAAGAAGCGGAACTTGAGAAGATGAAGGCTAAGGGGAAGGTTCCCAAGGATGATAAGTGGAAGCAGAAGTATAAAGAACCCGAAGCGGTTGATGATTCTAATTTACCGGAATTACCTGATGGGTGGTGTTGGGGAATAGTAGAGCTAATTTGCTCAGATATAGTTGATTGCCCTCATAGTACTGCTAAATATACAGAAAAAGGAAAAATAATTGTTAGAACCTCGGATTTTAGAGTCGGTAGGCTAGATTTATCCCAAACTAAATTCGTTTCTGAAGAGACTTTTGAGCAAAGAGTTAAGCGTTTGCGACCTAAAAAAGGAGATGTTTTGTATAGTCGAGAGGGCGGAATATTCGGAATAGCTTGTCTCGTATCTGATACAGAGATTTGCATGGGTCAAAGAATGATGTTGCTTCGAGCCGAGAAGAATTTTTATGAGGAGAAACTTTTGATGTGGTTGATGAATTCACCGCAAATTTTTGGTCAAGCAAAATCAAAAGTTATTGGAACAGCATCTCCTCACGTTAATGTAGCTGATATTAAACGCTTTTATATCCCTATTCCACCTTTGAAGGAGCAGCGAGATATAGTATTCAAAATACAACAATACTGGTTTACTATTGAATCGATTGAAAAACAATTATTATCTCAATACCTTTGCCAAAATAAGAGTGTGAAGAGGTAGGGCATTTCATAGTAGAGTTATTGTCTCTCACAACGATAACTTAAATACTACAATCAGCCCATGACTGATATATTATCACTGTTACAATGCCTACTACCTGAGATAAACGGGACAACGATGGGGCAATTTAACCAAATAATCCGCCGCAATGTTAGCGATGAATGGAAGAGTCACGATGTTGGGAATCTCGCGTTGGGCAGGGACTGGTGGTAGGCTGTTGATTTTGTGCGTTTTTCAATGAAATTATTTCATGCGAGAATAATGTTGTTGAGAAACTTGGGGAATCAAAAGCAATGCAGGATTTTAAAAGTCCAGTTAGTAGATTAGCACGATTGTTTAAGGAAGGTCGCGATAGCTGGAGAGAGAAAGCCTTAGAAAAACAGAAAAAAATTAGGTCTTTAGAAATAAAAGTTAGAGATTTAGGGGCATCACGAGAGCATTGGAAACAGCGTGCGCTGGCTGCAGAATCAAAACTTAAAGAAAATAATTTGTGGGGAGATTCTGCATCAAAAAAGACGAAATTGAAACCGTTAAAGGAGACTTAGTTTGTAATGAACTGGAGAAATTAAATGCATATGGTCACTCTTATAGCATCAAAACAATTCAGCAATCCTTACAACTGTTAATTGGATGTAGTACAAGTTTTCGTGGTATAGAAAAAATTTTTGATTTGTTTATAGATGATGATTCACAAACTCCTAGCTTTTGTACTATCAGAAAATGGTTTGGAAGAATTGGAATATATGAATTAAAAAGAGAAAAAGAATACAGAGATGATTGGATATTTATTACAGATTTTACAATCGAATTGGGTGACAAGAAAGCTTTAGTTATTTTAGGAGTTACCCAAGAAAAATTGATGAAAAATATTTTGGATAAATCAGGAGGATTATCCCATAATGATGTGGAATTATTAGGATTAGAAATAATGGATTCGACTAAGGGAGAAATAATTCAAAGTAAACTAGAAGAACTTACTGAAAAAGTTGGTGTGCCTCTACAAATAGTAGCAGATAATGGTAGTGATTTAGCTCGTGGAATTAGGCTATATAAAGAAAATCATCCAGAAGTTATTTATACTCATGACGTGACTCAGCGAAAAGTTTGTGGGGAAGGTTTCCTTCCACAAAACTTTTCAAGAGAGGCAATGGCTTTACTCTTAAAATATCAATTGAAATCGGATGATAGATATCAATCTTTTATTCAAAAATGCAACATATGTAGGCAAAGACTTCAACAAACAGAATTATCATTTTTATCTCCGCCAGCACAGCGTTCTCAATGCCGTTATTTCAATATTGAAAGACTAACTGATTGGGGTATAAAGCTATTAAATTCTTCATCCGAAACTTTAATTAAACTAATACCAAATTCTGATGATTCATTAATTCATCCTAAGATAAGAGATAAGTTGGGATGGTTAGTTGAATATGAATCAGACTTAATTCAATGGAATCAAATGGTATTAATGACACGTAGGTTAGAAACTCAACTTAAACATGAAGGTATAAGTTATGAAGTTCTTGATTCTTTTCAAAAAGATAAATTATTATTTGTGAATACTTCACTTCAAAATTTACAAATTAATATTTTTGAATATCTGAATAAACAGTGTGAAAAACTTAAGGATAAAGGTCCTTTTTTAGCTAGTTCTGATGTCATTGAATCCATTTTTGGAAAATATAAGCAATTTTCTGCTCGTTGTCCATTTAAAGAGATGGGTCATATGTTACTCACAATTTGTTTATCTACGATGAATCTAACGGCTGATGTTGTTAAAAATGCCCTTGAAACTATTAGTTTTACACAAGTTGAAGAATGGTTTTGTGAAGTTTTTGGACAATCTACACTTTCAAAGCGAAAAACTTTATTTAGAGATAATAATGACGACATGAAAACTGCATGATTTTTTCTCTTGAAAAACGCACAAAATCAACAGCCTAGACTGGTGGTAGTTATCGGACAATACTAAGATTCTTTCATACAGTGATACCTTGGGCAACGTTGTTTTGGTTGTTTTTTCGCAAGCATTTGTTTCGTAAAAATGAAGTATATTTACTTGTAGGAGATGAAGTTGTAATAAGTAAATCAGGGAGAAAAACTTATGGTCTGGATAAATTTTTTTCTAGCCTGTACAGCCAACCTATATTAGGATTATCATTTTTTACATTGTCATTAGTTGTAAGGAACTGCAAACATATAAGTTGGTAGGCAATTTTTACAGTCATCTCAACCACGTTTTGCTGAAAATATGCTTTCCAGATATCAACACAATGATTTTAATAAGGCGGGAAATGAAAAATATGGTACTGAATCAAAAATACCAGTTAAATTTTGTAAATTTTTTTGCTTTGTTAAAAGGGAGTTGTCATGGGTTACGTTGTAGAAGATTTGAACCCCCATTCAGTCGCATCAAGGCTTCTACGACGTGGATTCTACATAAAGCACTGCAAAGTGCTATCAGGTTATCCCTACGGTTATTTGCTGGGTTCCTGTCCCAATGATGGACTTGTAGAGTTAGCATCATCCTTTGAGAACGGGATAATTTTGATGTATCTTCACCTGGTTTTATGCATTGCAAACCACATTTTTGACAACGCCATTTAGACTGCTGTTTGATTGCAGTAGCGATATCAGTCCAATTTTCTGGGTAGGGATAGTAGGTAAGCGTCACAGAAGAAGTGTTTTTTGTAGGGCCTTTAGAATTTTAATACTTTTGTCAACGCATTGTTACCAACAGACACAATCCTTAAAATCCGCCACAGTCACCACCGCCAAAATCACCACCACCACAGTCACTACCACTAGAACTACCGCAACAGACAGTATTATGCAAAAATTAGTCTCTAGAACTGATATTCTAAAGAGCAAATGTCCTTACTGCTCAGCTATGGTGAATCTCAAAGTTTAAGATTAATGTCCCCGGTGCCGTTAAATCAGCATCCAGCAGCTGTGTATTTGGCATCTTTGAGTGAGGGGTCGTTACCTACCATGCAGCAGACTTTAAATGCGATCGCTGGCTTACTAACGAACAATAAATGTGATGCTTTATCGTTAAATTGGGCGGCACTTAGATATAAACATACTTCTGCTATACGTACAGCTTTAAAACAAAAATATGCTCCGGCAACGGCGAATAAAATGCTGTGTGCTTTACGGCGGGTGTTAAAAGAAGCTGCTAGGCTAGACTTGATTGACCCCCTCGACTATGCCAAAGCTGTGGATTTTAAGAGTATAAAGGATAACTCTAAACTTAAAGGTAGAGCTTTAAGTAAGAAAGAGATTACCAATTTAATTGATGTTTGTAAAGCCGATTCCACTGCTAGCGGTGTGAGAGACGCGGCGTTAATTGCCATACTACGGGGTGCTGGATTGCGGCGGGCTGAGGTGGCTTCTCTGGAATTGAAGGACTTTAACCCCGAAACTGGTGCGTTGGAGGTATTGCGGGGTAAAGGTGGTAAGGATAGGTTAGTTTATTTACCAACTAGTGCGATCTCATTAGTTGAGAGTTGGATTGAGCTTAGAGGTAACGAGCCAGGAGCGTTGTTATGTCCTATCCGTAAAGGTGGGCAATTAGAATTTAGGCATATGTGTCCAGATGCAGTGTTAAAAATAGTTAGGCGACGGGCAAAGCAGGCTGGTGTAGAATCATTCTCTCCTCATGACTTTCGTAGAACTTTCTGCTCCGATTTGTTAGATGCTGGGGTTGATATTGTTACGGTGCAGAAATTAGCGGGTCATGCAACTGTTGAAACTACCGCCAGATATGACCGCAGGGGTGAAGAAGTGAAGCGCAAAGCAGTACAGAAGTTGGATTTGTAGTGCAATTATTTCAATGGATGATACAGTCCATCATCTTTAAACTGCCATCCCCAACCACCAGGGTCTCGACTTTTTGTCCAAGCTATAAATTCTTTCTCGCTCAGGGTTTTACGATTGTTGCGTATTGTTACAGTGTTAGTGACCAGTCGCTGTGCTAAATTTTCTTCCAGAAACGGGTCTAGCTTTGGTGGTGGAGAATAGAACTGGCTGGGATATCTTGAATTTCTGGTTCTGCGCGGTGTTTTGAAATTCTGCTGCATTTGTATGAGAACTGATTCTAACTGTTGCAGCTTAGTAAATACTGTTTCTAATTTATCTTCCACATTTGATAGACGTTCTGCATGAGATTCTGTACTGGCTTCTACGGTACTTTCTATACAGTTAGTTAAATTATCTAACCCTTCTTCTAACTGACTTAGACGAACTTCTGTTGTGTCTTCTATTTGTAGTATGTAGTGTAGTCCTTGGATTACTAAATCCGTGGCAGTGGTTTCCCGGTCTGCGGCGGCTGTACGTAGCGCTGCTACTAGCTCTTGAGGTAGTTTGAAGTTAATTGATTCACGTCCCGGTCGTGCCATGTCTACACTTTTTTATGTACGTTTATGCAGACATTTTACCAGTAGTTTTAAGGCTTAATATAGTTCCTGTCGCATCGCGCAGTATCTTTGTATTATTAAATTAGAAGAAAATGCCTCCACGCACGCCGAACCGAACTAACGGTTTTGTGTAGGGGATAATTCTGTTGAGAAAGCCGAACCGATTATTGACATACTCGTCCGCCCTTGAAGGACGGGGCTTTGAACCCAAAATTATCGGTAAAACCTTAAGTAACGATTAAGCAGTACCTCTATCAACTTTAAATGACGAATGAAGCGATGCGGTCTGTATCGCTTCATAACATCACTACTAATTACAGCCTTTCTCATCTTTGTGAAGTACAAATCATATCGTTAAAAGGCAGTCGGCAGTCGGCATTCGGCATTCGGAAATGTACCTCATTTAAGTGCAATCTGCTGTATTTAACTTGGGGAAATTAAGCAGGGAGGATACGCATTCTTTTCTGTAGCAAATTGAGAATTGCAGCTTTTTCTAAAATTCCCACTAACACATTGTTATCGCGAATTACGGTCAGCGCAGATAGTTTTTGTTGTTCGATTAACTGCACCACTTCTAATAAAGGTTGGTCGGCTTTAACTGTAGTAGATTCTGCAATTGGTCGCATTAAATCTTTGACTTGAGTTTCTGACCATAATTGTGGTGAAACAGTACGAAAACTATCAGCAGATATTGCTCCTACCAGTTGTCCATCACTGTTGGTGACTAAAAATCGCTGCCACTTTTGTCCGCTTACTATCTGCTCATCAGCAAACTCTCTGAGGGTAAGGTTATCGGCAACAATGGGGCTATCGCTACTTACCGCATCAGCAGCAGTTAAACCCGTAAACTGTTCTTGCACCCTTGCAACTTGGGCTGCATTACCAGCATTTTGTAACAAGAAGAAGCCAATTAACAAGTTCCGGGGCGCGAGTAGCAATGGAACAAAAAACCGACATAAGAGAACTTTTCAAAAAACATTGGAAATAACCTGCCATGTATATACATAGATAAAAGCGTTGAAATGTCGTAGATTTCAAAAACAACCATGTATATACATGATAAAAAATTAATAAACGATTAGAACAGAAAACCGTTATAAGCAATCGCTATTCAAAGTAATTCAAAATCTTCGCGGGCTTCTGGGTCGCGTAGAGGACGGTCTGCTCCAAGCTCAATTGCTCTATCTATTGAGAAGTAATATCGTCCCAACATATTTATGTGTCTGCGCCCCAACGGAGAAAGCCTTGCAACATCTAATTGAGAAAATAAGACTTGTTTGGTTTTATCAAAAGTTGGTTCTAAGTCTAAAATGCGACATACGGCTGCGCGTTGGGTTGCCCAAGCCTCGTCAGACAGAAGTTTAGCGCGTGGATTGCAGTAACGCTGGCTCTTAACTACAAAAACATCGCGGCGACGTAGCGCTGACCGCAAACATTGCAGTACGCAGAAAGTGTAGGCTTTGCGGTCAAGAAGGCCTTCCGAATTGACTACCAACCTTGTCCATGACTTGGTAACAACCTTTAATGGTGCAGCGCTCATATCTGGTTTTCTAGAACCTTCTATGGAGCGCAAAAAATCTAGTGCCTCTATTATAGGGGCTGCATTCTCCATTCCATGAAATTCAATTTTGGAGAGCAGAGTAGGTAACATTTGACGTACATACCGCCACCGAGACAGTATTGTGTCCAACATCTCATCTGAACTCGGACGAGCCAGCATTTTTACACGGGCTACTGATTCTACTAATTGCTCTTTGCTGACTCGTTTGTAAGCTTCTTCCCTTAAATCAATATCTTCTGTATCGGTATCAAGAATAACGGAGGCTGCTTCTACTAACCGTAATGCAGCCGCATCCAAATCTTTCAGAGTCCGCAAGCGTTCCTTTTCTCCTTCACGCTTTGACTTCGCCAGCAAACCACGAATAAATAAATTGAGTAGGTCAATCACATCATCAGTAGCTGTATACTCAAGTTCGTAGGTAAATGCTAAAAGCGTGGCAACTCTTTTAGCGTCGGGCATTTTAGAAATAGCAACTGCTCTCGATGCAGCCGCATTGCGTGCCAAAAATTTGATACGAGTTTGAGGGAGCTTTGATAAATCAATATTTCCAACATCAACTACGCGTATTTCTTCTAAGCGGTTTATCGCTGCAACAAGGGATTTAGCATTGACACGAGTAGGAGAACGACGCAATCGGTCTAGTGTAGAATAACGTTGCTCTGCTGGTATCAATAATAGCTTCTCTAAAGCAACTGTTTGTTTTTTATTGGGGAGTTTAGATAAAACATTGAATAAACGTTCTTGCGCTCGTTCCCTGACAGATGCAACTAAACGTGCGAGAACGCTTACACCAGGTAAAAGAATTTTTCGTTCCACCAGACGTGCAGTGGTTAGGTCAAATAAAAGACTTTGAGATTCCGTACTAATAATTGACCTTTGATACAGCCAACGTACTAATTTCCAATGAAATGGTTGAGCATGAAAATCTTGGTATCCGTAGCTTTGTTTAATTAATGCGGTATGCTTCCAGCGAGTTTCTGAGTTACGGTAACGCTCCAATATACTTGTATCGCTTACATCCAACTGTTTAGCCAGAAAAATAATCACAACTGTAGGTAAATCAGTGGGGTCAGTCAAAAAAGTACCAATAAAGCGCACGGTACATAGCTGTAAAGCTAAACCTAAACGGTTATGGTCGCCTCGCCTATCTTTAATTAAATTGAAATCAACATTGTCTAAATAAAAATACTTTGCCAGTTGTTCGGGCGATGGTTCTCCTACATAACGACCATACCTTTTTTCTTGTTCCGCACTTAAAAATTCAACTGGCATTTATGTATAATAAAACTATATATTTACGCTCTCTTCTCCTTTCTGGAGTTTATAAGATTCGCCACAGTACGGGCAAAACCTAAATTTCAATGACAAAATTGGTTCGTTACAGCTGACACATCTATCTCGTAATTTACTACCGCAAGCAAAGCAATATTTTGACCGCACACTCGTCCACATTGGGTCAAGAGTTGTCCCTGGTGTCCAACATGACGGACAGAATTTTAATGTAGTTATTCTCTCAACTGGTATTTGTTTTACCACCGCATCAAGATACTCCTGCGGAATATTTAATGCAGCAGATAGTCCTGACTTTGCTTTTTGATTAAGTCGGGATGTTACCCCTGATTCAATCTTGCGAATTGTTTGGACGTGGACTCCCGCTTTTTTACTCAACTCAGTTTGAGTTAGAGATAACCCTTCTCGAATTCTTTGGATATAATCTCCCAACGGTTCTTCGGGTTTTGGAGCCACCTCACCACTATAAACGCTCATAAAAGTATATCGTTTTAGATACTATTAATAATAAATTTTATATCTGTATTTCCACCAATTTATAACTCACCCTCTTTTTAAAATGACTATTACTTTAGCATTATTAGCTACACAGTTTTTGCAGCGTCAGGGTCTTTCTCAAAATACTATTAATTCTTATGAATCAACTTTAATGCCTTTACTCAAGCTTTATGGCAGGTGGTCAGTTGATATTATTGACAGAGATATTTTAGTTGAATATCTCAATAATTTATCTGATATAAAATTTACTACTCATCGTCGTCATCAATCGGTAATTACTGCATTATTTAACTTTGCTGTTGAACAACGTCTAATTAAATCAAATCCCATTCATCAACTGAAACAGCGTAAACCAAATCAAGAGAAAGGAGAGCATAATTACGAAGAAGGAGTACGTTATTTAACGTCACAGCAATTAGAGATTCTCTATCAAGCAGTTAAAAAAGATGCCAGAATGGATGCCATTGTACATTTACTACATAGCACTGGGGCTAGAATTGCGGAAATATTAGCTTTGGATTTAGAAGATTTAGATGCTGATAGACGTAGATTTCAGGTAATTGGTAAAGGTAACAAACAACGTTGGTGTTTTTATAATTACAAGACAGAACATTGTCTAAAAAACTACATTAAATACTGCCGACATAACAATCATCAAGCTTTATTTACTGCTCGAAAAAACTATGAAACCTCGCGTATTTCCTATGCTCGTGTATACCAATCCTGGATAAAAATCCTTGGTAATATTAAGGAATTAAAAGGTATTCGTATACACGACCTCCGCCATACCTGGGCTACTGAACGTGTAGGAATATTACAGATAGAAGAAATTAGGGCTTTAATGGGACATGAGAACATTCAAACAACTCTTCGTTATTCAAAAGTCACCTCACAACGTGCTGAAGAAGTAGCACAAATTGCATTCGGTAAAATCAAAAATTATGAATAATAATATTCACAAATTTTATCGCATTTGAAATTTAAACGGTATTTTAAAAAGAATATATTAATATAATATATAGTACTATTTACTGCCAAAATATGATCAAAGCCTGTTTTTAGCAATAATTGATACTGTTGTATATTTGATTTAAGGGATAATACTTAATACAAATCGCCTCCACGGGCGAAAATTTCTATCACTTCACTTCTGGTTATTTGGTTCTGCGTTCCAATTTCCAAAAGTTTTTCCCACGCTTCATCCGTTAGACGGATAGACCTTAAACGCTTTGGTGAATCTCCATAATCTGTTTGAAATTTACCATCTGGTGTACGTGGTCTTCTTTGAGATTTTTGTCTAGTCCCTGAATACTTATCCATCTGACTATGTATATACATGGTAAAATCTATTCTATCATGTATATACATGGCTGGCGGGTTTACGGGTTTATTTTTCTTATCTCGGTTTTCTGTTCCGTTACTACTCGCGCCCCTTATACTAATATCAAAACCACTCATTGTTAATCACATCAATAATTAGATTATTAATGTGATTAATAGTGAGTGGTTATCTCTTTTGATAGTTGTAAAAACTTATTTTACGCAAGCAATCCCATCCTTCGTTTGGAAAAGATTAATTTGTTTGATTGGCACGAACTTCAATATCTTCAAGTGTTTGCAGTAAAAGACGCTTGGCTTGCATTTCCCAACCTAACTTTTGAATTTTGATAGCAGCAAAAGTACCACCGATAGTAGCCAACAAGCCTATGGGCTGATGAAGTGAAATTCCAAGCAACAAACCCAAACCACCAATTCCCCAAAATGGTAAAGCTACCGTCTGCCGCTGTTCTTCAATAATTCTGTTTATTTCACCCGAAGGCATTTGGTTCAATAATTCTTCTTTTACCTTTCGCTGTTCTACCATTGGTAAAGCTAAACAAATTTTCCGTCGCAATTTTTCAATTTTACGGGCATCGGTGCTGTATTCAGTGAGTTCATCAAGAGCCATTGATAACAAACTTTTTAATTGTTCCATTATGTGCTGGAGGCTCCTTATATTTTTTAGTAAAAAGCTATTCAATATTTAGATATCTTACAGGTTTTTGACATCTTCCCTCACCTTCATGCAAATAAAATTGCAATCCAGGTGATGGTTTTTTCAAGTGTCGCCCCCATTTGCTAATTTACACCTGACACAAGATAACAGATGAAATTATAAATAGCAGATATTATTTATCACAAAATTTATATCAATAGAGTTAACCGTACCAACATTTTTACAGCTTACCGAACATAATAATTAACTCTATTTTATTGGTCGGTATTCATCAATAAATAAGTGATATAAACCGAATTTACTCATCATTAAATAATCACTAATATGGGAATCAAAGAAACAAATTAAATACCAAATTAAGTAAACAAAGATTTAGGAGTTAAAAGTTATGACTATTGTACGTTACAATCCCTTTGCTGAAATGAGCACCTTACAACGTCAACTTGACAGTCTTTTTGAAGATATTCAAGCACCAGTATTTAGAACTCCAGCAGCAGAATTAACTGAAACCGAAAATGCACTTCACTTGAGATTAGAACTTCCTGGAATGTCTCCCGAAGATGTAGATATTGAAGTTACTGAAAATGTAGTCAAAGTAATTGCAGAGCGCAAAACAGAACATAAAGAAGATACCCGAAGTGAATTTTATTACGGCAAATATCAGCGCGTAATTCCTCTAAAAACAAGAATTCAAAATACTGAAGTAAAAGCAGAATATAAGGACGGTATTTTGAATTTGACATTGCCTAAAGCTGAAGAAGAAAAGAACAAGGTAGTTAAAGTTAATTTAGGACAAAACTAAGGTTGAGAATAGTTTCTATGAGCGTTTGATGGTTTCCTTTTTGAGTTAAGGATTAATGATTTGTAAGCCTGGTTGTTGAAGCAACTGGGCTTTTTTATGGTGATATGTCACCTGTCACGCCCTAGTTACATATAGATTTCACAGTAATCCGGTAAAATACGTATATTTTTTTTAACCCTTGTGATAAGAATCACTACACTACCTGTTCTAAGATCACAGTTTGGGCTTCCTTACAGTAGCGATTGCCAGAGCGCGGACACAACCGTGTCATTTCCCATCCAAGAGATTGATAATTTTTGGCTATCTAGCAAGCCCCTTCAGGACTAATACCCATTTTATCAATAGCCTTTGGCTGACTGGTACTCAACCAAAGGCGATTAAGACAAGCAATACAGATTGTCTAAGACTGACTGGTGTTCAGCCAAAAAAACACAAAACAATTAACTAAAGAATGTCTTGGCAATGCTTAGGTTATCTGAGATATATAACTAACACATCAGTAAAATCACTAAATTCTTAATTATTAATCTCTCATATTTTCCTGAAAAGGAGAGATTAATCACCGTGCTTTCACGTAGATAGAATGTATATTAAGTAAAAACACTGAGGACTAAAATAGTTTTTTTCCGTAAACTTTTAAATTAAGACTATTTTCCGTAATTTTACTAATAATTTTACTAATAAAATACTGAATAGCTCTAGGCTGACTGGTACTCAACCTAGAGCTATGGTCGAAAATAGTCAAATTGTCCGCCGTCTGACTGGTAGTCCGCCAAAAGCATAAAACAATTAACTAAGGGTTAAAAATGAAAAAACAGAATCAGAGCGTCTTTAATGTAGACGTTAGTTCTTTTCTATCTATTTTACCAAACTTACCTTATTTACGTTTACTAGTAACGATTACAATTGTCTTTGGGTTTGGAATAGGTTATGGACTAAGTCATAATAGTGCCACAACCAAGCAATCATTAGTTATTGTTGAAAATCGTCACTTCACTCGTGCGGAATATGAGCGATTAAGGTTAGGAATATCAATAGTAGAAGCAGAAGCAATTTTGGATAGAGGGACTGAAATTCAACGTTCTACTAAAACTAGAGTCTTTGTCTGGAAAAACCCCGATGGCTCCAAAATAAATGCAACTTTTATGGATAGTAAGTTAATACATAAAGAGCAAACAGGGTTATAGATAAATAGGACTTACGCACTTGTCATCCACTACCCCATTACCATCAACTCTTCCATCAGTACATCATTTATCCGCAGTATTTCCTCCCCAGAAGTTTCATTCACATCAAAAGCTTCCTGCATTAGCGACTTTACCTTCTCCGGTAGCGCTGCAAGCTTTTCGGTGTTGATGATAACTAGACGACAACCGGGGTGTGGCGAAAAATCTGCAAACGCCTGCATCCCGTTTTTTATCAGCAGTTTTGATAACAACATGTCTGTGTCTGAACCTAGTTAATCTTTATTTAACTATTTGTTTAACTAATTAGCCTTTTATTAATTAAAAAATGTTACATAAATATACAGCATAAACACTGACAAACATTAGCAACTATTTTACGAGCTATGCTGAGAATGTTTATACAGTTAAGGGTGTTTCAAGTACGGTTATATGGTTATTTCAAGTAATTTTGTTATATCAGCTATCTACAAAAATATCTACTTTACTTTGAATAAAATTATTGCTGGTGGGAAGTCAAAAATAGCACAAATTAGTATAAATAGTAACTTTACTGCGCTTTTAACAAGGACTGGGAAATTGAGCCAGAAAAATTGCGGAGATGGCGGAATCTAGTTGCGATCGCTCCCATAGCATCTAGCAGTTCATCTTCATCGGCAACCTGAATTATTTGCACTAGGGAATTGCCCAAAGGCTGAGGTGATTGCCCAGATGCTAATTGCCAAAAGTACTGCTTAGCACCAGGTTTTAGTTCGTCAATTCCATCAAGCAGACGAACCAGTAATGATGAACTAACATCGCGCTTACCGTTTTTAAACTCAGATATGTGCTTTCCCGAAACTCCAGTCAACTGAGACAGCTCGCTGGCGCTAATTCGATATCGCCTAATTGTGGCACTGAACGGGTCAGAAAACGGTGATACCGGAGAATCTGTTTTACCAGAATTGTTAACTTTCATTGCGTTTTTAACTTCTGCGTTAAATAGGTGTTTATATAATTTTACTTACATACAAAATAAATGCTAGCACCTTAACTCCATTCTAGACGTACATATAGAGTTTCAGTTAAGAAGTTACGCACAGTTTACACTCAACGCTCAGACTGTCAATCACTAGTACAAAAAAATTAGCCCTAGCATTATTTCACAAAACTGGGGCTAATAAAACTTAAAAAAACTTGTAGGTGCATTATGACGCAAAACCAGTCAAAAATTCAAGGTAAATTTTATCCACTAACTCCAGATGTGGCAAATAAGCTTAGAAAAGCAAAGCTAACTGCTGCTGAATGGAAATTTTGGGTATATCTCGTAGAAATTGATCCATATGGCGATAGCGAAGCGCTGCTGCAAGCAGATCGCTATCATGACCTAGATACTTTATCTATCATCTCAGAGCTAGAAATTAGCAAATCAACCTACTATCGAGCGATTGAAAAGTTCCAGGAATTGGGACTTTTACCAGAATGGTTTCCCCTAAAGAGAGTCAAATATGCAGACACCGAACACCAGATACGCGATTGCCTCAGAGCAGAGCTGGGCGGAGAAGTAGAAGTAATCACATCTGTAGGTCGAATTGATTTACTCACCGCAACAGAAGTTATTGAAATTAAAAATATCAATGACTGGAAGGAAGCTCTAGGAAAGATTCTGGCTTACTCAGCCTTCTTCCCAGAACACCAAAAGCACATTCATTTATTTGGAAATCAAGACTTAGCTAAATTGGCTCTTGCTCAAGCAACCTGCTCAGAATTTGGCATCACTGTAACTTTTGAGGAGGTGCATTAGTCATGCCTTGCCAAACATTAACAGTTGTATCTGACGCTCCAATGTCTCGTGTAGAAGCAAATGGTTTTTACCAGACTCCCAACTCAATGACAATCAAGGCTATCCGCGCCAAACTTACTGCTGCTGACTGGGCGCTTTGGACTTATTTACAAATGATTGACCCTTTTGGCGATCGCATGATTGAGCTACCAACAATTCCAGAAATTGCTGCAAATATTGAAATCAGTGAAAGACAAGTTAAACGCTCCCTGAAGAAACTTGAGGATTTGGAGCTTTATTACTGGGAACCGGTAGTTATTCGAGGACAAAACTTAGCAGGTAAGCAAGCCAAGCAACTCTGTCAGAAAAAAAAGGTAAGTAAATCTAAACCACAAGAAAATAAATTATCTCGTCAGATAAAAATGACAGATTTGTCCAACACAGGACAAAATTGTCCAAAGAATGACGAAATTGTCCAAAAAATGACAGATTTGTCAAAAACTGGACAGAATTGTCCAAACCAAGCTCCAGAACCCTTGTCAGATAAGGATTCCACATCGCCTCAGATATTACAGACTTATTCAGACTTTATAAAGACTCTCTCAGAAGAAGAGCGAGCGAGTTTTTTGGAATTTTGTAAAGAAAGAACAAAGAATCTTAGCCAGGAAGTGAATGACTTAGAAGCATGGTTAGCTCACAAGAACAAAGCTGGTAGAAACAGGTGGGAAGTTTATTATCAGCAATATGTAGAATCTCAACAGGTAAAAACTAAAGAAAATGAGACTCGCGTTGCATTACGGAGAGCTTGGGAAGAGCATCAAAGAGACCTCGCAAGACGAGCAGGAACAGCAAAAGAAGTTCGCGAACAACCACAAGCTTCAAAAAAATCAACTCACACCCCTCAAAAGTGCGCTGTAGGGCAACAAAATGGGGGCAGTTATGAATAGACTACCTCCACAAAATATTGAGGCGGAAGAGGCGATTTTGGGTGGAATTTTGCTAGACCCAGATGCAATTGGTAGAATTGCTGATCGCCTACCGCCGGAAGCCTTTTATATCGGCACTCACGGTGACATATATAAAGCTACACTGTCTCTGCAAAAAAAAGGTAAACCTACGGATTTACTTGCTGTTACCAACTGGCTAATTGACAATGATTTATTAAAGCGTATCGGTGGTAGAAATAAGCTGGCATCCCTGGTAGACCGGACTGTCTCGGCTGTAAATATCGACTCTTTAGCAGAGTTGGTAATGGAAAAATATCGCCGTCGTCAGTTAATTAGGGCTGGCAATGAAATTGTCGAACTCTGTTATGAAACGCACACAGAATTTCCAGCAGTCCTGGACAATTCAGAGCAAAAGATATTTCGACTTTCTCAGCAGCAGTTTTCCAATAACACCGAGCATAATAGTGCGATCGCAGAAGAAGCATACAATGATTTAGAAAATGTTGACCCAATCTACCCAACCGAGTTATACGACCTTGATAACTTCATTGTTGGGTTTGAAAATGGCACCTTAACTTTGGTTGCTGGTCGTCCTTCAATGGGGAAAAGTCAGATTGCCCTGTTTATGGCTTTTCAGATGATGATGGTTCACAATCTGCCGGTAGTGCTTTTTTCACTGGAGATGACTAAAAAGCAGTTGGAATATAGACTGTGGAGTTTGATAAGTGCTAGCAAATATTTTCAAGAACTCGATCTAAAGCCTTTAAGCAGCGATCGCATTCGCAGGCATAAATCTAGGAATTATCCCCTAAGTGAGGACGAATTTAATAACATTGCCAAAATTATTGGTGTTGCTTCAGATTTACCGCTTTATATCAATGATAGTCGGGGTATAACCGTCAGTGAAATTGCTTCAGAGTGTCGTCAAATCAAAGCGCGGGAAGGAAAGTTAGGACTAGTAGTAGTAGATTACCTGCAAATGATGGCTTCTGATACTAGCGGTAATCGTAGCTATGAATTAGGAGATGTGGCACGGGGTCTATACAAAATGGCTGGGGATTTGGATGTACCTGTTTTGGCATTATCCCAAATTTCTAGAGGTGTAGAAAGCAGGCAAGATAAACGTCCGATGATGAGCGACCTCTCTCAATCGGGAATCCTAGAAATGGTGGCAGATAACATTATCCTTGCTTACCGGGATGAGTACTACCACCCTATGAGTGTTGACGGGGGATTGCTAGAGCTAATTGTGGCGAAAGCAAGACATGGTTCTACTGGCACTGCCTTGACGTTATTTGATAAGTCCTATGGGATTATCAAAAACTTGCAGAGGTGAACTGCCCCAAATCAATTTTTAGCACGTAAAAATACTTACTATTCAAGTATGAAAACTAATGTATCAGATACCCAACCGGAGTTGTCACAATGCTCCGACAAATTGACCTATGCTCAGGAATCGGAGCAGGTTTCCCCTTAGCAGGAATCATCACAGGAGAAATTAAGCTATGCGGACTGTGCGAGAGTGACGAATTTTGTTGTCACCGATTGAGCGATCACCTACGGTGGGCACCCATGTGCCATCGCTTTCCCGGTGTCACCATCTACCCCGACGTGAAAGAACTTTGGATTAAGCCAAACTATGCAGACCTCATCACATCCTCCCCACCATGCCAGCCCTTTACCGTCGAAGGAAAACGTTTGGGAAGTACTGACAAGCGAGACTGTATCCCCGCAGTCTTACGAATTGTTAGAATCGCCCAACCCAAATTCTTCTGTCTCGAAAACGTACCTGGATTGTTATCAGCCCCCATTATTCCCGGAGCCGAATCCGGCTCATATTTCCAACAGATGCTCAAGGAACTTTGGTCGAGTGGGTACAATGCACAATGGATTGTTATCGGAACGCAACAATTTGGAAGTCTTTGGTCAGGTGAAAGGCTCTTGCTTATTGCCACGTCCAGGAGCCTTAAGTTGGAGTGGGAAAGGACGACCCCCTGGAACGACCAAATCGGAAGCCAAAGCCAAGAAACTGGGAATTCTTCAGAAGAAGGAAGTATTCAATCCCGAATGGTTGGAAGTTCAGTTCGGATTACCAATCGGATGGACAGACCCCCAGGAGTACCGAGCGGCAACGGAATTGTTAGAGCGCGTAGAGCAGCCCTCGGAAATATCCTCGACCCCAGAATTGCAGCGATACCCCTTTCAGGGGTCGGCAAAGCCATCGCAATCAAACGGATACTCTACCTCAACTCCCTCTGCTTCAGTTAAAGAACAAAGTGGTAAATATTCCACCTCAAAGCCCACTACTTTAAAAGCAATTAGTTTGTGGCAGCCCTGGGCATCTCTGATTTCTTTAGGGCTAAAGCATTATGAAACTAGAAGCTGGAAGACTAAGTACAGAGGCAAGCTACTAATTTGTTCGACCCTTAACAATCCCAAGCATCGCCGGGAATACCTCAAAATCAAGGATGACCTACAGCTACCATCTTGGAATGAAGAGAATTTTCCACATGGACAGGCGATCGCTATATGCGATTTAGTTGATTGCATTGAAATGACACCTGACTCTATCGCTGAACAGTCGCGAACTGAAATTTTGTGTGGTGATTGGCAAGTTGGGCGGTATGCCTGGAAGTTAGAGAATATTCAGCCCATTACAGAACCGTTTGCAGTTAAGGGTAAGCAAGGACTTTTTAATGTTTCTTCCACCAACCTTGAGCGCTATTTAAAAAAATCTACCTCAACTCCATCATCAAAAAAGAGTAAATTTAAATCCTCTGATTGTTGGTACACTCCACCTCACATCATTGAACTTGTTATAAAGGTACTTGGACAAATTGACCTCGACCCCTGTGCAGATGATGGTAAACATATACCCGCACAAAATCACTACACCCTGACAGATGACGGACTTGGTAGGGAGTGGAAAGGACGCGTATTCATGAATCCTCCTTACTCGTGTCCAGGGCTATGGATGAGTAAACTGCGAGCTGAGGTGGAAGCCCGACGAGTTAGCGAAGCGATACGCCCTTCAGGCGTCAGCGAAGCTATCGCTTTGGTAAGTGCTGCTACCGACACTAAATGGCTATCTCCTGTACTGGAGGCTCAACCCGTGTGTTTTTGGAAGGGTCGGATTAAATTTCTCGACACCGACTATCAACCCAAGTCATCAGCACGACAATCCCACGTGTTGGTTTATTGGGGGGAGAACTGGGAACGGTTTAAAGAAGTATTTTCTGAGTATGGGTTTGTGTCCATACCTTCTCAGTTCCTAGAGGATAAATTTAGTCAACGGATATCCTCTAGGAAAATGAAGGGCGATGATAAATTCCTAGAGGATAAGCCTAATAATAAAATATCCTCTAGGAAAAATGGGGATGATGCAGAATTCCTAGAGGATAAGTTAGATGATGATATATCCTCTAGGAAAATGAAGGACGGTAACAAATTCCTAGAGGATAAGCCTAACAATAAAATATCCTCTAGGAAAACGCGCCGAACTAAGGGTGACGGTAGTGGCTGCATATATTACCGTACTGTTACCAAGAAGGGGAAAGAGTATCGTGAAGCTTACTATCAGTATGAGTTTTGGAAGGAAGGCGATACCCCTCGAAGGGGTCGGCGGAGCCATCGCTTAGCTAAATCTTCGCGTTATGTTCCTAAACGGTTAGTTGCTCAGGTGCAGCAGTTAGAGGCGGAAAAAGCACCAGTGCGGGAGATTTTGCAGGTGTTGGGAGTGATTGTGTAATCTCAATGCTTAAGTTTCTGAAAATAAACTTGTTAACAGGATATTTCTCCTAAATAGTGCAGTACGAAACTTACTCTCTAACTCCTTGTACCACACGTAACCAACGCTGTGCCTTTTGTCTATTTTTCTCTGACTCTTTTAGCCAATCTTGCGCTTCAATCCTTTTTTGTTTTGCTTTATTCTGCCAGTCTTTTGCTTCAGTTTTTCTTTGATTTCTCTCAGCAGTTATTTGTTTATTCTCGGCTATTAACTGTTGTTTCTGTGCTTTTATTTGCTTGCTCTCAGCATTTAATTGTCTTAACTCTGCTTGTATTTGTTTTTTCTCAGCCTCTTTTGGCGAGATTTTACGTGTTACTGCTTGAGCAGCAAGTTTACTCTTTTGTTCATATTTTGGTGGAGGATTTTGGCTAGTATTAGCAGGAATGTTGGAATAACTATCACTCATGAAATTGCTAGCGTTAGAGTCATTGAAGATTACAAATAAAAACATAAATAGTAATGTTATTATTGGCAATCTAGGTTTTTTTAGTAATCTAAGTTTTCTCTTATAAATAGTATAATTATGTAAATCTGTGCGCTTTCTTTGTTGACGAGGCATTTTATATTTTGCCCACAGAAATTGAAGATAATTTAATGCAGTAATAAACTGAGCAATTATTTTTGGTTTTTGCTGTTTTATTAACTTATAATATTCCTCCCATAAGTCCCCCCAAAATTCTTCTCCAAGGTAAATCATAACTTTTTCGTTAATTATGTTTACAGTTTGTTGCAGGAACTTATTTCCTTTAAGATTAAGTTTCATGGTGGATTATATATTAAGCTAAGTGGTCTTGAATGCCAGTTCTACTTCTGGAGCCACGTAAAAACAAGTTTTACAAATTTTAACTGAAATACTTTTTCAATAGACCTTTCATATAAAAATTGTTCAAACTGTTTTTACACGAATCCTCTTTGTAGTCTATCGATAAAGTTTTCAAGCTCGCGAAATATCTTTTCTCCTTCGCAAGTGAGAACATAATACTTTCGTCTGGCGCCTCTTCTTTCTTTTGGCTTTTGTTCACCCCACCAGCACTTAACTAGCCCTTTTCTTTCAAGTTCTTTAAGTGCTGGATACAAGCTACCTGGTTTAAGGTCAATCTCATTATTACTTGCTTCCTTTATATGTTCTCGAATTGCTAATCCGTAGAGTTCTCTTCGATATAAAGTACGAATAATGATTTGATCATTCCAGGATATATGGTAGAGACTAATAGACTTTTTAGCCATCATAAGCTATTTACTAGTATCAGTATAATTCCCATACTACCAGAGCTTTATTGTAAATATTGATGGCAATATATTATCGAGTTATTGATAATATTAGATACTCAATTATAAAGATTACATTGTTTTTCATTTGTGATATTATTGTTAGTTTGCATACTGGGAAATTGCTTTCACAGAATTTAAGCTTAACAAATTTTCAACGCATTTAATATATCAAATATTTGATAACACTTTATATTCTATGATTTAAGAATATATGATAGATACAATTTTTATAATTTGATATATATAAGCAAATTGTCATATATTGCTTTTTTGAGTGATAGTTAAATTTATCAAATTTATTGTTAAGTTATTAATAACTACTAGTAAGTATTCTGATTGTACTTAGTTGAAGTCAAGTTAATTATTTAGTTACTAGGTATATATTCATAGATGATGATAGCTTTTAATTCTATTTATAGCTATTTGAAAAATAGCTATAAGCAAAATCTTCTCGCTCACTAATAACTTTGGACTTTGGACAAAAAAGTTTATTCGCGAGTGTCAATCGCGAATAAATTAGC
>ERZ1740062.393-NODE-393-length-25478-cov-13.589230_pt1 | contig 25478 bp, 10 predicted proteins | sample MGYA00581741_ERZ1740062 | MGnify/ENA primary metagenome ERZ1740062 (study PRJEB43018, sample SAMN04849747) | marine metagenome | isolation source: floating plastic debris | place: Pacific Ocean | collected 2008-09-01 | study: EMG produced TPA metagenomics...
AATTCTTTTAACTTATCAAAGGGATTTTTGATAAATCTTTCTTTTGTTAATTGAGTTTTATTTAAATAACCACTAGATAATCCTACACCACCGATATACAATTCCCCTGCAACTCCAATGGGAGTGGGTTGTAAATAATCATCAAGAACATAAAACTGGGTATTATTAATCGGTTTACCAATGGGGACAGAACCTGTAGAAACATAACATCCTACATCTGTATATTGCGCGATCGCAGACCAAATAGTAGCTTCAGTTGGACCATACAAATTCCATACTTCCGTACCCCGTTTAATTAATTCTTCTGCGATACCTATTTCTAAAGCTTCTCCACCACAAAGAATTTTTAGTTGTTGATTACCTTCCCATCCTGCTGCTAATAATAGTCTCCAGGTAGCGGGAGTTCCTTGCATGATGGTTATTTGATGGGTTTGTAGGGTTTGAGCTAGTTTACTTCCATCAACAGCAGTTTCCCGACTAGCGATAATTAAAGTAGCACCTGTAATTAAAGGTAAATATAATTCTAAAGCAGCGATATCAAAAGATAAAGTTGTCACCGACAGTAAAATATCATTTGATGTAATTCCGGGTCTTTCCTGCATTGACTCTAAGCAGTTTACCAGGGATTTATGCATAATTTGCACGCCCTTTGGTTTACCCGTCGAACCGGAAGTGTAGATAATATAAGCTAAATCTTCCGGAGTTGTTTGAGATGGTAAATTTTCAGAAGATTTTTGTGTAATTAATTCCCACTCAATATCAAAATTAATTACATTCTTTAAATCGGTTAAATTGTTTAAATTATCATCTAGAAAGGTTTTATAAAACCTATCCTGAGAATCTGTGACCAAAAAATCTAACCCTGAGTCTTCTACCATGAATTGTAAACGTTCCTGAGGGAATCCTGGGTCTAAGGGAATATAAGTCCCCCCAGCTTTCAGAATTCCCAGTAATCCTATGAGCATTTTTTCAGAACGTTCTAAACAGATTCCTACTTTTGTTTGTGTTTTGATACCAATTGATTTTAAATAATGTGCGAGTTGATTTGCTTTCTGATTTAGTTCTTCGTATGTAAGTTCTTTAGATTCAAATACAACTGCGATTTTCTGGGGTGTTTTTTCTGCTTGTTTTTCAAATAGTTGATGAATACAAAGGTTGGAATAATCTTTCTGGGTATGGTTCCACTCAATAAGTAATTGCTGTTCTTCTTCGGATGTTAATAAAGGTATTTCCCCAACTTTTTGGTGTGAATTTATGATAATACCTTGTAATAAAGTTTCTAGATGACCCAATATCCTGCTGATAGTTGTAGATGCAAAACGACTATTATCATAATTTATTCGTAATAATAATTCTGCACCGGGAATTACTGTTAATGAAAGAGGATAATTGGTACGTTCAAAGCCTTTTGCTTGACTAATTTCTAAATCCTTACTCCATCCCTGTAAAATAGCATCGATTGATACGGGATAGTTTTCAAAAACCACCAAACTTTCAAATAGTCCAGTTCCACTAGGTATATCACTCCACTGCTGAATATCAATTAATGAAGTGTAAGAAAAAGACTCTTGTTCAATTTGTTGAATTTGTAATTGCTGTAACCAAGGTAATAATTCATCCTCAGCAGATAAATTTACTCGGACAGGTAAGGTATTGATAAACAAACCTATGATTGATTCCACACCAGGTAAATCTGGGGGACGACCAGAGATTGTCGCTCCAAATACAATATCATTTTCTCCACTGTAACGACTTAAGAGAATTGACCAAATACCTTGAGTGATAGTATTTAAAGTTAAGCGATTTTGTTTTGCGAAATTCTGAAGTTTATTAGTTAGATTTACAGATAGTTTTAATTGCTGTTGATTTACTTGTGTTTGATTTTCAATACTTTGTTGAGGTGTCAGGGTATGACTATCTTTAATTAAGGTCGTTGGTGCTGTAAAATCTTTGAGTTTATTCTGCCAAAATTTTTGTGCTGCTGCAATATCTTGTTGTTGTATCCATTCAATATAATCGCGATAAGGACGTGGTGTTAAAAATAAAGATTTCTCCTCACTTCCCTCAATAGCTGTTTGATAAAAACTGAAAACTTCTTTCAATAAAACTCCATTACACCAACCATCCATTAATATATGATGATGACTCCAGATAAAGTAATATTCGTCGGGTTGTATTTGTAATAAAGCACAACGCATTAAAGGAGCTTGATTTAAATCAAATCCTTTTTCTCTATCAGCTTGTAAAAATATTTTTAATTTATTAGATTGTTGATTTGTAGTTAACTCTTGCCAATCTTCCTCAATCCAGGGTAAATCAGCTTGACTGAAAACAACTTGTAGGGGTTTTTCTACTTCTTCCCAATAAAAAGCTGTGCGCAAAATTGTGTGACGTTCTATAACTTTTTGCCATGCCTTTTTAAAGGCTAAGCTATTTAGATTACCTTTTATTTTACAATTACGTTGCTCAAAATAAATTCCAGATTTAGGAGAGTACAGAGAGTGAAATAACATCCCCTGTTGCATGGGAGAAAGTTCGTATAGGTCAGTTATATTATCCATTTTTTAATAATTAATAAGTTTAGTTTTTGATAATTTATTGGTGCGTGAAGATATGATTGATTTAGTCGTTATAATATATGATTTATAGAGGTCTTCACAGTACCCTACATTTGTTTGTGAGATTTATTTTAACTTATTGTTAATTTTAACTTACACTTATATGTATAAATTGTTAAAGATTATTCAAAATTTATTGAGTCCTCTTTTAGATGATTGATTGGTGCGTAAAGACATTATTGATTTACTCATTACAATACATAATTTACAGAAGTCTTCACAGCACCCTACGTATTATTTTCTTTTTTTGATTTTAGACATGAATTTATCAAGTTGCTTTTGGTTAAGATTGGCAGCTTTAAAATCTGAGGGTGTATAACCTTTTGACTCTGGAGATTTACAGTGATTAATTATTTCATTTATATTTAAAATATATGTTTGTGCAAAATTTTTAATAGTTTTTGAATTATAAATATTATCGCTATAATTCCAAGATAACTCTAATTTTCCTTCAGAAATCCATGAGTTGATTTCTAATAAATATTGACGTTCTCCTTGAAGACTGCGTAAATCACCTATCGATTCTTTCGCTAATCCTAAAATAAACGAATCTGTAGGTGTAAAATCGAGTTTACCTAGATAGTTAAATTTTACTTGTGCAGGAGATTGATTTTGTAAACGGTTTCTTATACTTTCATCTTGATTAAGATAACGTAGTAGACCATAACCAATTCCCCGATTTGGTATCTGTCGGAGTTGCTCTTTTACTGATTTAATAATGACTCCTATATCAGAATGATTATTTAATTTTGTACCATCCAATTCTAAGAATACTGGGAAAACAGTTGTAAACCAACCAACTGTACGAGATAAGTCGATATCTAAATTTGAATCTATATCTGAATCTATATCTGAGAATAAATCCTCTCTTCCATGTCCTTCTAAATCAATTAGTAAACCTCCTGGATTTGTCCAGCTACTAAAAGTTTGTAAAAGGGCTGTTAGTAATATATCGTTGATTTGGGTTTTATAAGCTTTGGGTACTTCCTCTAACAAATCACAGGTTTGTTGTACATCTAGAGTGACGTTAATTTGAGCAGTGGAAGCAACTGTATTTTGAATTTTGTTATTTTGATAATCGACGGGTAAAGAAATATTATTATTTATAGAATTTATAGAATTTATAGAATTTTTAGATAACCAGTAATCCAATTCTTTTATAACTAGTTTTGATTGAGCATAATCAACTAATTGATTCGACCAATTTTTAAATGAAGTGGTTTTGAAAGGTAATTGTATATTTTCACCTATTTCAACTTTAGTTTCAATCTGCTTATATGCTATTGCTAAATCTGTTAATAATATCTGCCAAGATATACTATCTATTACAAGATGATGGATAATTATTAAAAGACGATGATTTCTATATTCTCCAAGCTGGAATAAAACGCATTGTAAGAGAGATGTTGATAAATTTAAACTAGTTTGTAGTTGAGAACTAATTTGTGTAACTGTAATATTTTGCTCTTTTTCTGTTAACTGCGATAAATCGATCGTATTGAAAGGAATTGTATCACTAGGGTTTACATAAAACTGTTTCCATTGGGAGTCATCTTGGACGTAGCGCAAACGTAAACTATCATGATGGATAAATAACTTTTGCCAAACCTGTTCTAATAATTCAGGTTGTAAATTGGGTACAACCTCCAGTAATACCGATTGATTGTAATGATGTAGGTCAGGTAAATCTTGCTCAAAAAACCAATGCTGAATTGGTGTTAATGGTACCTCACCTGTAATAATCCCTTGTGAGTTATTGATTGTAGTTTTTATTTCTACAAAAGTCGCAAGCTCAGCTATAGTTTGGTGTTGAAACAATAACTTTGGAGTCAGACTCAACCCTACTTGATTTGCTCTTGCAATAATTTGAATGCTGAGGATAGAATCTCCTCCCATCTCAAAAAAGTTATCATCAATTCCAACATTTACCCCCAAAACTTCAGACCAAATTTTAGTTAAGATAATTTCTTTTTCAGTAGTTGGTAAAGTCTTATTTGTATTCTCTTGTATAGATAAATCTGGTATAGGTAAAGCTTTACGGTCAACCTTCCCATTATTTGTTAAAGGTAACCCTTCTAATTCCACAAAGAACGAAGGAACCATATAATCGGGAAGTGTTTGTTGTAAAAATTGATGAATCTGCTGTTTAAGTATGGGATGAGAAGAAACAATATAAGCAACTAATCGCTGATTTCCAGAATCATCAGTATGAGGAATCACACAACTGAACTGAATTTGTGGATGTTGATTCAAAACAGCTTCAATCTCTTCTAACTCAATCCGAAAACCCCGAATTTTTACCTGATTATCTAAACGTCCTAAATATTCTAAGTTCCCGTCAGGTAGATAACGCACCTTATCCCCTGTTTTATACAGAGCGGAGGAAGCGGTTCGCTGAAAGCGTTGTCGCAGACTGGAAGCAGAGGAAGCGGAGGGGGAAATAAATTTTTCTTCTAACTTGTAAAAGGGATTGGGAATAAACTTTTCTGCTGTTAATTCTGGTCTATTTAGGTAACCCCGTGCTACACCCACTCCACCAATGTATAATTCCCCGGGAATACCAATAGGAACTGGTTGTAAATACTTGTCTAAGACATAGAGTCGGACATTAGCGATCGCGCGACCAATGGGGACTGCATTTGCTGTTGTGGGTTTTTCTGATGCGTTGTAAATACAGCATCCGACGACGGTTTCGGTGGGACCGTATTCGTTGATTAGTCTAGTGTCGGGGTAATTATTACGCCAAAATTCTAGATGGTTTTCTAGTAGAGCTTCTCCACCAATAATAAAGGATTTGCTTGGGTGTTTAATAGATGGTTTATCTGAGGTTTCTATATTATTTAATTGACTTAATACTTTTAAATGAGCCGGTGTTAGTTTTACTAAACTAAAGTTACTCTCAGAGTTTAGTAGATGACTTAATGTTTCTATTTCTTCTTCTTCCGATAAGAGGGTTACGGTTTTACCGACAATTAAAGGAGTGTAGAGGCTGGTAATAGTGGCATCAAAACCAATAGAAGATTGTACAGGTGAACCATTACCTTCATCGACATTGTAGGCGATTGTAGCCCAACTTAGATAATTTGTTAAACCCCGATGTGTAATTAAAGTTCCTTTAGGTTTTCCTGTGGAACCAGAAGTGTAAATTACATAAGCTAAGTTATCTGCAAAGGTTTGATTTGCAGGGTTAGTTATAGATTCTTGATATATATGATTAGATATATTTTCAGATACAATCCATTCACTATCAAGACAAATAGTCTGTGCTGAATGTGATGGTAATTGAGATAATATCTTTTCCTGAGTTACTAATATAGAAACCCCAGAATCTGCGAGCATAAAAGCAATACGATCGCTTGGTAATTTCCTATCAATAGGGAGGTATGCTCCTCCTGCTTTGAGGATACCTAATATTCCTACCAACATTAGGGGGTTTCTTTCTACACAAATCCCTACCTTAACCTCTGGTTTTACTCCTTGTTCTCTTAAATAATGTGCGAATTGATTTGCTCGATTATTTAATTGTTGATAGGTCAGTTTTTCTGGAATTTTTTCAGTATCATAAGAGTGATTTCTATGATTTGAGCTAAAAACTAATTCAACTGCAATATTATCCGGTGTTTTTTCAACTTGCTCTTCAAATAACTTATGAATACCTTTCTCTAAAGGATAATCAGCTTTAACATGGTTCCAATCTAATAAAAGCTGTTGAATTTCTATTTCAGTTAAAATTGGTAACTCTGATAAACGCTGGTTAGGATTCTCAATAATTCCCTTTAATAACACCTGAAAATGTCCTAACATCCGAGAAATAGTATCAGGGTTAAATAAATCCGTACTGTATTCTACTACCGTTAATAAACCTTCATCTCTTTCTACTAAATGCCAAGTCATGTCAAACTTGGTTGTACCTGACTCTTTCCATATTTGTTCTAAGTTTAAATCAGGTATTCCTAATTCTGGATTCAGAGCATTTTGTAACTGATAAGCTTCATTTTGCACCTGAAACATGACCCCAAATAAAGGATTATGACTTAAACTACGTTGGGGTTGAATTTCTTCTACTAATTTTGCAAAAGGTAAGTCCTGATGTTTAAAAGCTGCTGCTGCAACATCCTTTACTCTTTGTAGTAATTCCAGAAAGCTAGGATTACCTGAAACATCGGTTCGTAATACTAAAGTATTAACAAAAAATCCAATTAACGGTTCTACCTCTTTCCAATTACGATTAGCAATCGGTGAACCAATAGCAATATCATCTTCACAAGTATAGCGATGTAACAATACTTTAAAAGCTGCTAAAGCTGACATAAATAATGTTACGCCATTTGAGCGGCTTAAGTCTTTGAAACTATTTAATATATCTTTAGAAATTAGAATAGATTCTGTCGCACTGCGATATGTTTGTACCGGTTTGCGGGGTTTATCTGTAGGTAATTCTAAAATCGATAAATCTTTTAATTGCTGTTTCCAATAATCAGTTTGTGCTTTCAGTTCTTCACCTTGTAACCACTGCTGTTGATGAACTGCGAAGTCTACATATTGAATGGGTAATTCTGGTAATGAAGAACCTTTATATAATGCCGTTAATTCCTTTAAAATAATACCCCGCGACCAACCATCGGCAATTATATGATGTAATGTTAAAAGTAATATATTCTCATTATCATTAACTTGTATTAACTTAACTCGCAACAAAGGAGCTTCAGTTAAATCGAAGGGAAATCGAGCTTCCTGCTTAGTTAACCTCTCTACTTCAGTTTTACGACTTAATTCTCCTAAAAAACGCAAATCAATAATAGGTAACTTTAATAACAACTCTGGGATAATTACTTGAGTGGGTTGTCCATCCACAGCAACAAAACTAGTCCGTAAAATCTCGTGTCGTTGAACAATTGTATTGAGAGTATTTTGCAACAGTCTGATACTTAAATTACCAGTAAAACGCCACGCGATCGCAATATTATAAGCAGTGGTATCTGGTTCTAACTGATGTAGGAACCATAACCTTTGTTGAGCGAAAGACAGAGGTAATTCCTTGATATTGTTTCGTTTGCAGATAGCAGGAGTCGATTGAGTAAGTTGCAATCCCTTTTTCTGGAGTTGACTCTCAAATAACGCTCTCTTTTCTGGAGGAAGGGCTGCAATACGTTTTCTCAACTCGTCCATGTCTTGCTCTGGATTCTTCATTCTTATATCTCAGATATTAAATATAGTTCAGATATAATTTTTTTATTTAATAGTCAATGGTGTCTACACTGACCAGTCTCCTAAGAAATATTACGGATATTTGCATATATATTTGCATATAATAATCTCTCCTTAATTATCCACTTTTAATAAGAATTTTTCTGTATAAATCAGTGTCAACAGGCTTTGATTCTGAAGGTAACTTTTGTTCTAGTGATTCATCAAGCTAACGAAGGCGGGGTTTTTCATGAAAAGAAAAAGTTAAAAGTTTTTTCTCCCCCTGCTTCCTCCGCTTCCCCTGCTCCCTCTGCCTGGCATCACACGGCAATTTTAGCTTGCTGGAGTATTAGGTGACAAAAAGATTTTTTCTGCTTGCACCCAAATTAATAACCTTTCTTATATAGTTGCTTTGCTTCAGGTAAGATTCCTCACTTCGGTTTTGATTTCGGGTAAGGGTAATTTAATCAGTAACTATCAACAGATATATAAGTTTGTACTAATTTACTAAATTATACCAGAACCGCGCACAGTGCCCCTAAATTGCTGCAACAGCTCGTTAGTAGGAAACGCTTTGGCTCGAATAATTAACTAACGTAAGTGTGATAATTGCGGCTATCAAACCGATAGAGACGTTGCAGCCGTAGGGCATACGGTGAGACAGTGTGGTCTTGTGGGGGTTTCCCCCATGAACAACTGCGAACCCGAAGGGTCAAGTCGCTTCGCTCCAATTCAAAATTTTTGAATTCTTCAAAATGGTCAATAAATTATTCTTTCACAATTACCAGATTTGTAAGTAATGTAACGAAATTTTGATTTTCGTACAGCATTTCTTCTTTAATATGCATAATTAATCTTAGTAGTAATAATTCTCATCAATAACATAATCTAATGAGAATTTTAACTATCATTTATAATTGCCGATCTAACTCAAAAGGAGAATATTATGCTGGGGTGTAGGTTGCTTTAAAAGTTGTTTCTAATTACTCGTGTAATGACTTGTATTGCTTCAAATATTGCTTCAATCTTTGTTTTCCACATCTCTATTACTTCGCTGCTTATTGAAAGGAATTCTAAATGAATGTTTTCTGGAAACCTGTATTTCCTGTACTGGGTTGGTCTGTAAATGAGCAAGAAACCGGAGCGCCTTTACTGGTTGGTAATGCTCGGTTTGCCAACTTATCTGGACGGCTTTTGGGTGCCCATATTGCCCATGCAGGATTAATTTTATTATGGGCTGGGGGAATGACTCTTTTCGAGTGTTCTCGATTTAATCCAGATTTGTCTTTGTATGAGCAAAACTTAATTTTGCTGCCTCATTTAGCCACCTTAGGGTTTGGTCTGGGTGAGGGAGGACAAATTGTTGACATTTACCCCTATTACCTAATCGGTATGTTGCATTTGATAAGTTCTGCTGTATTAGGAGCAGGGGGAATTTATCATGCCGTCTTGGGTCCAGAAGTCCTTGATCAAGATGGATTTGGCTATGACTGGAAAGACGGTAATAAGATGACTAGTATCCTAGGTTTTCATCTGATCATGCTGGGTCTAGGAGCTTTACTGCTGGTTTTAAAAGCAAGTTACCTGGGGGGAATTTACGATCCCCTTGTAGATAAAGTGCGACTGATAGAACCAAATTTAGAACCAACCAGAATTTTTGGTTATCTCTTTGGCTTTAGTCCCCAGGGATGGACTATTACTGGGATGGCAAGTGTAGATAACCTAGAGGATGTCATCGGCGGACATTTATGGGTAGCTATTCTCTGCATCGGAGGTGGTATTTTTCACGTTTTTTCTAAACCATTTACTTGGGCAAAAAATGCCTTGGTATGGTCGGGAGAAGCTTACCTTTCCTATAGTCTTGGAGCTTTAGCGATCGCTGGATTTAGTGTTGCTTGTTTTGTTTCTGTAAATGAAATCGTCTACCCCAGCCTCTTTTATGGACCAGTTGGTGGAAATCCATCGATTCGAGCCGCATTAGCCAGCGTTCATGCTGCATTGGGTTTCATAGCATTGCTGGGACATCTATGGCACGCTTATAAGGCACGAGCAGCAACCCGGGGAGTTATTTATAAGAGCTTCTTTGATTTCGTTGCTCAGGAGGCAAATCCTGTAATTTCTGGGAATGCGGGTTAATTAATTTCGATTAATTCACATTCCCAAAAATCATTCAGATAACCATTCGCAATCATACTTATGAGGAGAAATAAATACTTATGGTGAGTGCAGCAGATGCAAGCGGACAAATACCTTGGAGGGCTGGTAACGCTCGATTGGTTGATTTGTCTGGAAAGTTATTAGGTGCCCATGTAGCCCACGCTGGTTTAATAGTACTTTGGGCTGGAGCGATTACTCTGTTTGAAGTTGGAAAGTTAGATCCTTCACTCCCCATATACGAGCAAGGATTGATTTTGTTACCAAATCTAGCTCGTTTAGGAATTGGAGTCGGGGAAAATGGTGCCATTATTGATACCTATCCCTACTTTGCAATTGGGGTAATTCACTTAATTAGCTCTGCATTCCTCGGAGCTGGTGGGATATTTCACGCTTTGAAAGGACCAGACAAACTCGAGGGTAAATTTTCCTTCTTTGGTTACAGTTGGAATGATGCAGATAAAATGACCACTATTCTAGGAATCCATCTGGTATTACTGGGTTTAGGCTCATTTTTACTGGTAATTAAAGCCATGTTTTACGGTGGACTATATGACCCAGTCATTCACAACGTACGAACAGTTATGGGTCCGACTTTAAATCCAGGGAAAATTTTCGGTTATCTATTTGGTACAGAAGGTAGATTTTGGCTGGCGAGTGTAGATAACCTAGAAGATGTTGTCGGCGGTCATATTTGGATGGGTGTAATATGTATCGCTGGTGGTATTTGGCATATACGTACCATACCTTTTCCTTGGGCAAAGAAACTCTTTGTATGGTCTGGTGAAGCCTATCTGTCGTACAGTATTGGTGCTGTTAGTTTGATGGCATTTGTCGCTACATTATTCGTGTCAGTTAATACAACAGTCTTTCCTACAGAATTTTTTGGTTCTACTTTGATATTAAAATTTGACCGCTTTCCAGTATTTGCCAGTATTGATGGTGCTGTAACTTCCCGAGTCTGGTTAGCAAATGCTCACTTTTGGTTAGGTTTCTTCTTTTTGCAAGGACACTTATTCCATGCACTTAGAGCAGCAGGTTATAGCTTTACTCTAGGTAAAGTCGTTGAATCTACAAGAGGAGAGGTAAGTTAATTATGACTACAACTCAAGATAATCCCCTCAAACCACTGGGTTTCTCAACTGATACAGCAGTTGAAAGCAACTATGTAGCTGATTCCGTCGATCCCTATTCTTGGTGGGCTGGTAATTTCCGCTTTCTTAACCTATCAGGAAAGTTATTAGGGGCACATGTTGCTCACGCAGGACTAATTGTACTGTGGGCTGGAGCAATGACTTTATTTGAAGTTACCAAATTTGACCCATCTGTACCAATGTACGACCAGGGGTTAATTTTATTACCCCACCTGACAACATTAGGTATTGGTGTAGGAGCAGGAGGAGAAATAGTTGATACTTATCCTTTCTTTGTAATTGGAGCATTGCACCTAATTAGCTCCGCAGTCCTGGGTGCTGGTGGTATTTATCACTCCACCCTTGGTCCAGATAAGTTAGATGAAAAAGGCTTTGGTTATCGCTGGGAAGATGGCGATAAAATGACTAGCATTTTAGGTATTCATCTAGTACTTTTGGGAATAGGAGCATTATTACTAGTTGCAAAAGCAGTTTCTTTTGGTGGACTTTACGATCCTGTTGTTCAACAAGTGCGATTAATTGAAAACCCTACCTTGAATCCATTAACTATTTTTGGATATTTGGTGGGAATTACCCCCGATGGTTGGACATTGAAGGGAATGGCAGCTGTTGATAATCTAGAAACAGTAGTTGGTGGTCATGTGTGGATTGGTACAATCTGCATTCTAGGGGGAATCTGGCATATTAATACTGCACCGAAAAAATGGACAAAAGGGTTATTTGTTTGGTCTGGGGAAGCATACTTATCTTACAGTCAGGCAGCCCTTGCTTACATGGGATTCTTCGCAGCCTATTTTGTGTGGGTAAATGATACAGTTTATCCTGCAGTATTTTATGGAAGTGCCGAAACATTAACTATTGATGGAATCATTACCCCACGTACTTGGTTAATGTTGTTTCATATTATCTTTGCCAGCTTACTACTTGCAGGACACTTTTGGCACGCACTTAGAGCCAGAGCGATCGCAGCTGGATTTGTCTTCAGTGAAATGAAATTCAACCCTAATGCTCTTCTAGGTGATACCCAGTTTAACAATAAACCTGCTTTTGAGGGTATTGTACAACCCTTCGGAAACGACCCCCAATCGGGTAACTTAGCTACTCCCATCAACACTGACGGTGTACCTACAACTTGGATTAATAATCTACCTATTTATCGGCAGGGATTATCTCCTGTGACCAGGGGGTTAGAGATAGGTATGGCTCATGGTTACTTACTACTAGGACCATTTCTGAAATTAGGTCCACTACGTAATACAGACCAAGCTCTTTTAGCTGGATTTGGTAGTGCATCGGGTTTAGTAGTGATTTTGAGCGTTTGTCTGTTTATATACGGAGCCTCGGTGTATAAAGATAGAAGACAACCCGTAGGAGTTTTACCCGATAATCTCAAAACCTATAAAGACTGGAGCTTCTTCACCTCTGGATTTTTAATTGGTGGTATTGGAGGTGTGATTTTTGCCTCCTTCATTCTCCTAGAAATTGCACGAGCAGGGATTGTGTAGCAGATATAAAGCCACTCCAGGAAGTATTTAGCCACACTATACTCCGCGAACACACAAAACGTTTTCCCAGATTCGGAGTAGAGGGGATAGAGAGGGAAAATAGTAAGTACCATAACTATTTTCCTTTTCCCTTTACCCTCTATCTCTTTTTCTTAAATAATTTTGAACAACTTATGGAGGTTATTTAATGTCTCTTCCCTTACTAACTTATCCACTTTCTAGCCAAAATCAGCGCGTAAATGGTTATGAAATACCAGGTGATGAACAACCCCGGATTTACAGCACAGAAAACTTACCTAAAGACTCCGACGTTGATGAAATTATTTGGTCTTGCTACCGACAAATATTTAACGAACAACAAATTATTAAACATCATCAACAAACAGCTTTAGAATCTCAACTTCGTTCTGGTCAAATTACAGTCAGAGATTTTATTCAAGGTTTATTACTAGCAGACTCATTTCGTCGTCTAAATTATGAGTCGAATAACAATTACCGATTTGTGGAAATATGTATTCAGCGTGTTCTCGGACGAAGCGTTTACAATAATAAAGAGAAATTATCCTGGTCAATTATCTTAGCAACCAAAGGTTTACAAGGCTTTATTGATGAACTGTTGAACAGCGATGAGTATATGGAAAACTTTGGGTATGATACTGTTCCCTACCAGCGTAGAAGAACATTACCTCAACGACCCATCGGTGAACTACCCTTTGCTCGGATGATTCGTCATGATAGTTTCCATATCAATAAGCAACGCTTAAATCTTGTAAATGATGATAGTGCTGATATCTATCGGAAAGTACTTTTAGTCGTACCAGCCTTCGCGATCGCTGCATTAATTGCCACTATAATCTTAGTGGCTTTATAACAACATAAATCAAAACTCCTAGTCTTATTGCTAGGAGTTTACTGGGTGAGTTGTCCACACACTGACAATAATTAGACTATATTTTCCAAAAATACCTTATATCCTAGTTTGCGCTAAATCATTTTTTTGCGTCTTATTCTGTTTTGTATTCCAAAATTTTAATATTTCTTCTTCAACTAGATCGGGGAAAAAAGAATGAAAAAAGTGACTACCTTCAGGACATTCCCATATTTTATCTGTAGGCTTTAACCATTTCTTCCATTTACATAAGTCCATGTTACTCAAAATAGGATCTATTTGACCTCCACAAAGCATTAATGGTACATCAGTACCGCCAGGTGGTAATTTTTCTATATCAAATATTGAGTGCATTAGAGGTAAATTATTCAAATCCCGATTGAGTTTATTAAGTAGTTTTTGGGGATAATAAATTGTTTCCTCTCTAAAGAGATGATGGATAGTGTTTAATAGAGCTTCCTCTCTGCTGAGATTGTATATTTTTCGTTGCTGATAATAATTTACATGCCAAGTATTAGCAGGTTGTGCTGCAACTGAAAGTAAAGTCAAAGAACTGACAAATTGAGGATATTGACGGGAAAACATTAATGCAATAGTACCGCCGATACCATGACCTATCAAATGAATAGGAAAATTTTTAATTTTCACATAAGTGTGTAATAATTCAACTGCTGTATCCATACAAGCAGGTTCATCTAGGGATTGAAAATACTCCCATCCTGAGATATCTGTATGTCTTGCTAACCTCTTAATAAGAGGCATACTGAAGCATCTTAAAGAAGGACTACCACTAACCCAAAGAACATCAAAGCTATCGCGAGATATAGACATGGAAATTCCCTCCGAGCAAATCAACTTCACTTCAACTAATAATAATTATTTGCAATATGTACATTGCCCCCACAATGTACTTATGTCTTCTAATTAAACAACCTGAGTCTAAGTATAGCTGCTTAATGAGGATAAATTGCAATAAGCAATATACTAATTAAATAAAAAGTTAAAAAAAGTTAGGATATTACAAATTGGCTTTAGAAAAATGAGCGATTGATTACGGCGGGTACTAATTACCATCACTTATATCAGGAGCTTTACACCGTCGCCTAAGGTCTCGCCAATGGGAATAATATCATTTCTTTTTAAAAATGCGCTTAATTCAGCCCACAGAAGTGGGTTTCGTAAATAGCTCCAGCCTTCGTGATCCAGAACGTAGAATTGGTATAACAATTTAAATTTTTCTTAATCCTTATTTTAAGTATTAATGAGAGTATACGAAAAGGTTAGGTTAAATACTTTATCTTAATTATTCTAATTCACAAGTTGCGGTTTCGATTTCAACTATTGCAAATTGGAACAAGGGAAAGCATTTAAATTTTGCCCATAGTTGATGAGAAAAAAGTTGCCAATGGCATTTTTTCTTTCAAAATGAGAACGATTATCATTATCTGATTTTTTATGTCTTAGAGTATATCCGAGTCAATTAATTCAGTAAACATCTCCAAAAAACATGTCAAATAATAACGTTATATTTATCCATCCCGATGGTACCGCTCCTGCTCACTTTGCTGCTGGACGTTTAGTTCAAGAAGGTCCCGATGGCAGACTCAATTGGGATGAGATGACTAATGTTGGGGTTTATCTAGAACATATCGAAGACCGATTGGTATCTACCTCTAATACTGGTGCAGTCATTCACTCCCATGGAACCAAAGCTTATGCAGGTTCCTACGGTTTCAACGAAGATGGTACTCCTGTAGAGTCTCTTTCTTTCCAAGCTGGGAAGGTAAATGAACCCGGTTTAACCATTATGGAAGAGGCAATAAATGCAGGGTTAGCTACTGCTGTAATTAACTCTGGCTTTATCGCTGAACCAGGAACAGGGGTATTTCTCGCTTCTGCGGAAAGTCGTGGTGACGTAACTGAAATTACCAAACAGATTGTAGAGTCTGGTGTCGATATTATTATGGGTGGGGGTGAAATTCACTATTTACCCCAAGGTACTATCGGAAGATTCGGTGAAGAAGGTATTCGGGAAGATGGACGGAATTTAATTGAAGAAGCTGAAGGACTAGGTTATACCGTTGTTTATACTCGTGAAGAATTAGAAAGTCTCCCTGAAGGTACAACAAAAGTATTAGGTATTTTTGCGGCAGAAGACACATACAACGATACTACTGAAGAAGCTAATTTTGCCGCAGGATTAGAAAACTACGGACAACCAGGAAATCTAAATCCTCCTACCGTAGGGGAAATGTTGTCAGCTGCTCTACCCATCCTCAATCAAGATGAGGATGGATTTTTTGTGGTGTTGGAAGAAGAAGCTACAGATAATTTTCCTAACAACAATAATTCCCGGGGTCTGGTTGAAGCAGTATTACGAGCTGATGAAGCAATCGGTATCGCTCAAGATTTTATTGATAATGTTGACCCCAATACATTATTAGTTACCACCGCTGATAGTGATGCTGGTGGTTTAGCAATTGATGACGTAACCGGTGATACCGTCGGTACTTTAGGAGTTAACCCCACATTAGCAGACCGTTCCGATGCAACCGAAGTCCCCTTGGATGGACAAAGTGGTAGAGATACAGAACCCTTTGTTTCCGCACCCAGCGAAGATGGAGACGAATTCCCCTTTGGTATTGCTTATGTTGGTACTCCCGATGTTGCAGGTAGCATTGTCGCTAAAACCTACGGTTTAAATGCCGACCAATTGCCTACTACTGTAGACAATACCGGAATTTATGAAATCATGTATGAGACTTTGTTTGATACAGAACTACCCTCATACGTAGATGCACCCGCACCAGAACCCGCACCAGAAGCAACAGAATCTATAGGTAACGTTATCTTCATCCACCCCGATGGTGCAGGTCCTTCCCATTATGCTGCCGGACGTTTTGTCCAAGAAGGTCCCGATGGTAGACTTAATTGGGATAAGATGTCTAATGCAGGAGTTTACTTAGAACACATCGATGACCGTATAGTTTCCACTTCCAATGCTGGTGCGGTAGTTCACTCCCTGGGAGTTAAGCCCCATGCTGGTTCCTATGGTTTAGATCAAGAAGGTAATTCCATCACTTCCCTTTCCGGAAAAGAAGGGCAAACCATCATGGAAGAAGCCATGGAAGCAGGCAAAGCAGTTGCTGTAATTAACTCTGGTTTTATTGCTGAACCAGGAACCGGGGTATTTTTAGCAGATGTGGAAAGTCGCAGTGATGTTGCTGAAATTACTGACGAAATTGTTGCTTCCGGTGCAAATGTGATTTTGGGAGGTGGTGAAATTCACTATTTACCCGGAGGTACTATCGGAAGATTTGGTCAAGAAGGTATTCGTACTGATGGACGGAACTTAATTGAGGAAGCCGAAGCAGCAGGCTATACCGTTGTTTATACCCGCGAAGAATTACAAAATCTCCCTGGAGATACAGAAAAACTTTTAGGAATATTTGCAGCTGAGGATACCTATAACGATACTACAGAAGAAGCCAATATTGCAGCAGGATTGGAAAACTACGGACAACCTGGGAATGAATTTCCACCCACCGTTGCAGAAATGTTAGAAGCTGCTTTACCGATTGTTTCCCAAGATGAAGATGGCTTCTTTGTGGTGTTGGAAGAAGAAGGTACTGATAATTTCCCTAACAATAATAATTCCCGGGGTACAATCGAAGCCGTATTGCGGGCTGATGAAGCAATTGGGGTAGCAATGGACTACATTGAAAATCAGGACCCCAACACCTTATTATTGACTGCTGCCGATAGTAACGCAGGTAATTTACAAATTGATGATAAAACTGGTGACACTGTCGGTACAGTAGGAGTTAACCCCACATTAGCAGACCGTTCTGATGCGGTACAAGTACCTTTAGACGGTCAAAATGGTAGCGATACAGAACCATTTGTTTCTGCTCCTGCGACCAATCCTTCCGCACAAGGGACTACATATGAGTTTGGTATTGGTTATGCTGGTACTCCCGACTTTGCTGGTAATATCATCGCTAAAGCTCATGGGATGAATGCTGAGCGGTTACCATCTACTGCAGATAACACTGATATGTATCGTTTGATGTACCAAACTTTATTTGGTGTTAAACCAGAACTAGTAGATAATCCAATTACCACCACACCTGTTGGTAACGATGACGTAGAGATAGTTGACTTAACTGGTTTACCTGGTAATATCAACGTTAACTACACAATCAGTAAAGAAGCTGAATTTAACAACGAAGTTTACTTCTACAAAGTTGATGATGTCACTGGTAGTGTTAACGGTGTTACAGTTGGTGCTAGTGAATACCTGCAAACAGCTTTAAATAACATTGTCTCTCCTGCATTCTCTACGGATAATGGCAACACAGAAACCGGAACCATTCAAATAGAAGCAGGTTCATTAATTGCACCTCTAATTATTGCTGATAATAACCTGGAAGCAGCCCAAAATGGAGATGCTACCGTTTACTTCTCCTTCCCTGGAGCAAGTAGTGACGGTTTCGACCATATTATCCAAACCGCAGAAGGTACCTTTGGTTTTGAAGATTTACCTTTCGGTGGTGATTTAGACTATAACGATATGGTAATTACAATTGATAGCTTCAGCGTGTAATTACAACTATCACGAAGATAAGTTTTATTCTTCTTGGGTGTATCTACCAAACCTAAATTTTAAGTATTGATATTGATGAAACAACACCTAGAATCATCTAGGTGTTTTTTACTACGTTTCTACTTACATATTTAATTCTTAGAGATGTCTAATGTTTTCATGTTGAATTTGTATACAAAAAAGAGGTTATAACTCAACATAAGTTAAATTTTGTGTTGTTGATATGCATTGAGTAATTTTTAAAAACCATTACTGACTAGTTTTTTGGAGTTATATATGTCTTTTAGCTTACTCAGGTAAGGTAAACTTTCCATAACATAGTCGTAATCTTGGACAAAATCAATTAAGCAGGCAAGTTCGTTAACTCCTGCATTCTCAATTTCATCAATTAAGGGACCACAGCTTTCTGGTGTACCAATTAAAGAGCGACCTTTCATAAATCCTTCTACACCGAATAGTAACAAGCTATCGAGGTCGTCTTCTGAGAAGTCCTTGAGACTAACGTTTAAACCCATACCTTTAGCAAGATTCTCTAACAGGTCATAGTGAGTTTTGAGATAATTACAGAATGGTCTTCTAACTTTTTCCTTGACTGTATCAATATCATTTCCTAAAAAGGTATGAATCATCAGAGAAACTTTACCTGATTCGGGGTCGTGACCGTGTTTTTCTAAGGATTTTCGGTATAGCTTTATTTTGGGGATAACATCATCTAATGTTCCTGTCAGTAAGGAAGTTAAAACATTAGTACCTAGTTTACCCGCTTCTAGAAAGGTTTCGCTGGATTGACAGGTCATCCAAATTGGTAATTCTGATTGAATCGGTTTTGGTAAGGTTTTAATGGTAAATGTCTTTCCTGTAGCGTCTTCACGTTCTACAGCTTCACCTTTCCAGAGTTTTCTGACAATATCTACACCTTTCCACATATTAGCTTTGCGGTTTGCATGAGCATCTTTTGCTAAAACGAAGTCATCAACTGTCCAACCGGACGCGAAAGCTATAGAAGCTCTCCCATTAGAAAGATTATCTACCACTGCCCACTCTTCGGCAATTCGTACTGGGTCGTGTAATGGTAAAACACAGCTACCAGCTCGTAATTTGACGTTCTGAGTAATCATCGCAATAGCTGCAGCGGTGATGGATGGGTTGGGGTACAATCCACCGAAAGCGTGAAAATGTCTTTCGGGTGTCCAAACTGCACTAAACCCATTTTGGTCGGCAAATTTGGCGCTTTCAAAGAGTAGTTTATATTTGTTTGCTTGAGCTAAAGAGCCGTCACCGTCGAAGTAAAATAGGCTGAAGTCCATGATTTTAAGAGAATTTAGAATTTAGAATGAAAGAGTAGGGGTTTAGCATGCTAAACCCCTACCTAAGGTCGGTATTTTTCAATATTTCTTCTATTTGCTCTGTTTCCATTTCTTCTATTTGCTCTAGAACGTCGAGAATTTCGGAGTTGACTGTATTTTGATTGAGGTTTTCGCTGACAATTTTGGCTATTCCAGCAACCGTTGGAGACTCGAAAAGAAATTGTCGCATTGGTAGTTCGACGTTCCATTCTTTTCTGATTCTAGTTACTGCTTGGATTGCTAGTAATGAATGTCCTCCTAGTTCAAAGAAGTTGTCATGAATACCTACTTTTTCTATTCCTAATAAGTCTTGCATTGCTTGAGCTACTTTTTGTTCTATTTCGTTACGGGGTGCTTCATAGGTGGTGGATAATTGGGGACGGGTGTAAGTGTTTAATGTTGCTTCGGTTTCTTCATTTAGTTGTATTTGGGTGGATTCATGAATGCGGTTTTGTAGGTCTATTGGGGTAACGATCAGCTGTGATATTGTATTTTGAGATAAGACTCTTTCGGTTATTTCCCAGACTTCACTAGGGGTCATTGCTAAGTTGAGTAATGATGAATCTAGGTCGGTATTTTCATCTTCTTCTAACTTACAGGAGTCCCAGTTAATGCTGAACCAGGGGGTGGAACCTTGTTTAGTACGTTCTCGTGCTAAGGTATCCATGAATATGTTTGCACCTGCATAAGCTGCAAAACCAATTCCACCGACAATACAAGAAAGGGATGATTGTAGGAGGTAAAAGTCTGGGGTTTGGTTTTTTAAGGCTTTTTCTAGAGTTAGTAAACCACGTACCTTGGAACTAAATTGATGTTCAATTTCATCTGTGTCAAGGGAATTAATTAAACAACTTGCGCGATCGCCCATGACTCCGGCGTGTATAATTCCATTGATGTTGCCATTTGTATCGCCAAAATATTGTTCTGTTTTATCGATAATTTCGGTAATTTTAACTTCATCTGTTAATTCTGCATTGAAGAATCGTAAACCATGACCTAGTGCTTCTAATCCTTGTAATTTACGAATACAGTTACTAACTGCATCGTTTTGACCGTGGGTTGCTAACCATTTTTCCCAGTTGTGTTTTTCTGGTATTGTGGAGCGTCCTATTAGTATAAGTTTGGTTTGGAATTTTTGGGCTAGGTATTGAGCAAATACTAATCCTAGTCCTTCTATTAAGTCTCCAGCGATTAGGTAAGTACCGTTATGTTTTAAGGTTTGAGTTAAGGTTTGATTTAAGGAAAGATTATTTGTGTTGATTTCCGGGAGTGGTATTGAATCAAAGGTTTGTATCCAGCGATGACGGTTTCTATAAGCGACTATTGAGTCTGATATGGGTGTGATTAATTCTGGTATTAGGTTTTGAGAAATTTCTTCTATAGATTGATAATTAATTTGAGTACTAGTTTGAGAGTTACTTTGAGGAATAACAACATCAATATTTTGACAGCGAATTTGGGGGTATTCTTGGGGAATTACTTTACATAATCCTAAAAGTGTTGACCGTGCTGGATTAATTGTTTCTATCCCTACAACATCATGCAATTCGTTGGTCACCACTGAGATTTCCACAGGTGTAGAATTTTGATTTTGAGTTTGATTTTTAACTGCATATTCTGCAAATGACTGCGTCAAAAATAGTAAACTTTGAAATCCCCACTTTTGCTGTTCTTTAAAACCAGATATTAACTCTTTTTCTGTGACTATCTGCCATAAATGTACAATTTTGTTTGGAATTTGATCTAATTCTCCCAAGGATTCCCATAATTTCTGATAATCTTCTGGATTATCCGGTTTAACTGTATAGCTTTCCTCCCCTTGGGAAAACTCCCTACCACCTTTAACGATAATTACATCTTGTTCCAACTGTCGTAACTTTTCAGCAAGTTGTAAACCCAAATCACATTCATCGATGAATAAAACCCAAGATTGATGATGAGTATGGGGAGAAGAACTTACAGGTGTAGAACGTTTCCAGGAAGGAAAATAAAACCAATCAGCGATATCTGATTTTTTGGTTTTTTGGGAACTCTCCTCCAATTCAGCATTAGTTGTAAAACCATCTTTTTGAAGCTCTACCCAATAGCGATCGCGTTCAAAAGGATAGGTGGGTAAAGGTATTCTTTGACGCTTTTGTGTACTGTGAAAACCTTTCCAATCAACCCGTACACCTGATTTCCAAAGCTGTCCCAGTGTATTTAAAATCAAATCTTGGTCGGATTTCTTCTCTTGGGGGTGTCTTAAGGAAGTTAATGAAAGTACAGATTGCTTATTATTAGCTATAGTTTGTTTTGCAATGGTACTTAAAGTTCTTCCCGCTCCCACTTCTAATAAAATAGGTGATGATTGGTTTAATACCTCATTCATCCCATCAGCAAAACGCACCGTTTGACGCAGATGATTTCCCCAGTAATTGGGGTCTGTTGCTTCTTCGGGAGTAATCCATGTTCCGGTAACGTTGGATATGAAAGGTAAAGAAGGTGGATTTAACTTTAGTTGTTGCATCTTGTTTACAAACGGTTCCACAGCTGATTCCATCATTGCAGAGTGGAAAGCATGGGAAGTATGTAAACGACGACAGCTAATTTCTTGGGAAGTCAAACTTTTTTCTAATTGAGTTATTGCATCATCGCTACCAGATACAACACACATTTTTGATGCATTAATAACTGCAATTGTCAAGCTTAAGCTTAAACTTAAACTTAAATTTGATTTATCTAACTGTGACTTAACTTCCGACTCAGTTAAACTTACAGCCAACATTGACCCGTGGGGACATTTTTGCATTAATTGTCCCCGCATCGCCACAATTTCCAAAGCATCTTCTAAGGAAAATACATTTGCGATCGCGGCTGCTGTATATTCCCCAATACTATGTCCAATCGCAGCTTGGGGACGAATTCCCCATGATATCCATAACTTCGCTAAAGCGTATTCGATGACGAAGATTGCTGGTTGAGCGTAGATGGTGTCTGTGAGGGAGTATGAAGGAGTGGGGGAGTGGAGGAGTGGGGGAGTGGGAGAGTGGGAGAGGGGAGGAGTGAGGGAAGGATAAATTAATGTAAGTAAATTGAAACCGAGGTGAGGTTTGAGGATTTCGCAGCAGTTATCTACAGTTTCTCGGAATATTGGTTGTGTTTGGTATAGTTCTCTTCCCATGTTGGGGTACTGACTACCTTGTCCGGAAAACATGAAAACAAGGGTTTTATTTGCAGCTTGGGAAGTGGGAATATGTGAATTAATGAGTGAGTTATCATCACTCAGAGCTTGAATAGCTTGCTGATGATTTTGACAAACCACAAAACGTCTTTGTTCGAGCGCTTTTCTTCCTATTTGTAAGGTGTAAGCAATATCAGCTAAATTTGTATCTGGATGGGATTTTAAATACTCTGAAAGGTTATTTGTAGCAGTAGATAACGCTGTTGAAGTTTTCACAGAAACTAATAACAACTGCCAATCTTGAGAATTTGTATCTTCCTTCTTCCTCTCCCCTTCTTCCTCTTCCCTAGTCTGCGACAACGCTTTGAGCGAACTTCCTTCTTCCCTTCTGCCCTCTGCCTCCTGCCCTCTGCCTTCCAATATTACATGAGCATTCGTACCACCCATCCCAAAGGAACTAACAGCAGCTCTTCGGGGTGTACCGTTACTTTCCCAATCGCGGAGTTGATTATTTACGTAAAAAGGACTGTTGTCAAAATCTATTTGGGGGTTGGGAGATTCAAAATTAAGACTGGGGGGAATTTTGCCATATTTTACCGCTAATGCGACTTTAATTAATCCAGCGATTCCCGCAGCTGCATCCAAATGTCCGATATTACTTTTAACTGAAGCTAAAGCACAAAATTGTTTTGCTTGGGTATGTTGACGAAATGCTTTATTTAATGCGGTAATTTCAATCGGGTCTCCTAATGCAGTACCGGTTCCGTGGGTTTCAATATAACCAATGGTTTCAGGATTAATTCCAGCCTTTTCCAAAGTTGTTGCGATCGCCTTTGCTTGTCCGGTAACGCTGGGAGCTGTTAAACCAACTTTTTGGGAACCATCGTTGTTAATTGTGGAACCTTTAATAACTGCGTAAATAAAGTCATCGTCTGCTATTGCATCGCTGAGTTTCTTTAATACGACAATTCCTACACCATTACCAAATACCGTTCCTTCTCCATGAGCATCAAAAGCACGACAGCGACCGTCGGGGGATAATACACCATCCGCTTGATAAAGATAACCGGATTTACCAGAAGCAGCAACCGAGACACCTCCAGCTAAAGCCATGTCGCACTCACCATTAAGTAAACTTTGACAAGCAAGATGAACGCTGACTAAGGAAGTAGAACAACCAGTTTGTACCCCACAACTTGGTCCAGTAAGGTTTAATTTATAAGATACTCTAGTAGGCATTAATCCCATCACATTACTGATAACAGCTTGGACATTATCAGTATTTGTTCTTAAATTAGAATTTGAATAAAGGTTAATAATATAACTATTTAAAGACGAACCACCGAAAACCGCGATCGCACCATCATATTGTTCCGGGTCATATCCAGCTTGTTCGAGTGCTGACCAAGCACATTCTAGAAATACCCGATGTTGGGGGTCAAGAACTTCAGCTTCCCTGGGAGAATAACCGAAGAAATTTGCATCAAAGCCATCAAAATCAGCAAAACTAGAATAAGCTTTGATGTAATTAGGATTATTTAAAGTATCTGCATCAACACCAGCATTTAAAAGCTCTTCATCAGATAAAAACTGAATTGAATTAACACCATTACAAAGATTGTTCCAGAACTCATCAACATTATCCGCTCCAGGGAAACGTCCAGCCATCCCCACAATCGCTACACGCTCATTTTTTGCACGTTCTACAGCTTCAAGTTTAGTTCTTGCTTCCTTCAAAGCTGATAAAATTCTATCTTGAGTAAATTCCTTAGTCATTTTGATTTCCCCCCAGTAGTTTTTCTAGCGCTAACAGTTCTGCAATTACCTCATCCTCTTCTTGTTCCTCTTCCATTTCCTCCACTCCCCTGCTCCCCTGCTCCTCTGCTTCCTCCGCTCCCCCTACTTCCTCCACTCCCCCGCTCCTCCACTCCTCCACTCCTCCGCTCCTCCGCTCCTCCGCTCCCTCCGCTCCAAACACTTCTCCAACCAAATACTCAGCCAAATCAGTAATAGTAGGATATTCAAAAATCACCGTTGAAGGAATAGAAACTTCCAAACTAGTTTCTAAACGGTTTTTTAGTTCCACACTCATTAAAGAATCCATACCTAAATCAAAAAATCCTTGTTGTAAACCAGGTAATTGATTTGTAGGAAGTCCGAGAACTTTACCAACTTCTACCTGTAGATACCCCGTAAGGATAGAAAGACGTTGTTCTATATTTGCTTTTTCTAATTGTTGTAATAATTGGGATTGTTGTAGTTGAGATTGTAAAGACTCAGACTTTTGTGGTTTTTCTAACGGTGATTCTGAACTGAGGAAATTATTAAAAAATGGAGATGAAATATTTTGCTGTAAAAACTTTTCCCAATTAATAGGAATCACCCCAACTTGAGAAGAAGCTGTTGTAAAAGACTTCTCTTCCCCGACACCATCACTTATTAAAGAATCTTGTAATAACTTTTCAAATACCTTTAACCCCTCCTCAGAAGAAATTTCTCCTACCCCACGCGATCGCATTTGTTCGCTCACACCCCGTTTTGCTGCTGCTCCAATTTCTGACCAAACACCCCAATTAATACTTAATCCCGGCATTCCCCGCGATTGACGATACTTCGCTAAACTATCTAAAAAGGTATTTGCTGCAACATGATTACCCTGTCCCGGAGAACCTAATAAAGAAGCAGCAGAGGAGAACATGACGAAAAAGTCCAGGGGTAAATCCTGAGTTAAAGTATGTAAATTCCAAGCTCCGATAATTTTGGGATTCGCTACATTTGTAAATCGCTCCCAAGTTAAGTGTTGCAATACTCCATCATCTAATACACCAGCAGCGTTGATTATTCCCCTTAGGGGAGGAG
>ERZ1740062.394-NODE-394-length-25338-cov-6.808646_pt1 | contig 25338 bp, 23 predicted proteins | sample MGYA00581741_ERZ1740062 | MGnify/ENA primary metagenome ERZ1740062 (study PRJEB43018, sample SAMN04849747) | marine metagenome | isolation source: floating plastic debris | place: Pacific Ocean | collected 2008-09-01 | study: EMG produced TPA metagenomics assembly...
GCGGCTTGCCAGCCGCAGTCGCAACCGCTGCGCGTGTTCTCATCGTCCCTCTCCCTGTCGTCTCGGGTGTTTATGGTTGCGACGGACTCTATGCGCCTCGATCCGGATTCGCAAAGCATGGTTCACCTTGGCAGCGCGCTGGGCGCGGGCTATGCCAGCGCAAAAGGGAAAGCGAATGTCATTGATCCATAAGACGGCGCGGCAGGTCCGTGCTCTACTCGCCAACGGGGACGTCACGACGGCGGACTTGCTCGATGCGCTAGAAGCGCGTCATTCCGAGGTTGATGACAAGGTGAACGCCCTGCCGACGACCTGTTTCGACCGTGCGCGCGATTGGCGGGCCGAGGCGGACAGCGTTCTCGGTGGCCTGCCTGTCGCGATCAAGGATCTCTCGGATGTCGCCGGTGTGCGGTCGACGCACGGATCGCCGATCTATGCCGATCACGTGCCAGAGACGTCCGATCATATCGTGCAGTCGATCGAAGACGGCGGCGGTGTCGTCTATGCCAAGTCCAACACGCCTGAGTTCGGGGCGGGGGCCAGCACCTTCAACGAGGTCTTCGGTCGTACGCACAATCCGTGGAACCTCTCGCGCTCCGTCGCAGGATCCTCGGGCGGATCGGCGGCGGCGCTGGTCAGCGGCACAGCCTGGCTCGCGCACGGCTCTGACATGGGCGGAAGCTTGCGCAACCCCGCGAGTTTCTGCGGCTGCGTCGGGCTCAGACCATCGGCGGGGCGCGTCCCCTCCGGGCCCTCGCCGAACGAGTTCGAGGTCCTCGGACAGCAAGGTCCGATGGCGCGCAACGTGGGCGATCTGGGCCTGTTTCTGGACGCGATGGCCGGACCCGATCCCGCCGAGCCGTTCGCGCAGCCCGGCAATGCCGGTTTTCGCACAGCGGCCGAGACGCCCCGCGCACCACGGCGCGTTGCTTGGTCGGTGGATCTCGGCGGCTTGACCCCGGTCGATCCCGAGGTTCGCGCAATCACCGAGGCGGCAGCGAAGCGGTTTGAGGCGCTTGGGGCGACGGTCGAGGAAGCCTGCCCCGACTACTCCGGCGCGCATGAGGCATTCCAGACGCTTCGGGCGATTTCCTACGCGACCTCGCACGACTCGCACTACCGCAACGACCGGGACAAGCTGAAACCGGACGTGATCTGGAACATCGAGAAGGCTTTTGACCTGACTGGCGCCGACATCGTGCGGGCGAACACGATCCGCAACCGGATGACCCAAAGCCACGCTGCATTCTTCGAAACATACGATCTGCTGCTCAGCCCGGCGACCATCGTCTCTCCGTTTGCGGTTGAGGATCGAACCGTAACGCATTGCGATGGCGTTGAATTCGAGACTTATATTGACTGGCTCGCCATCGCGTTCGCGGTGACGATGACCTCGGCCCCCGCGCTTTCGCTGCCATGCGGCTTCACCGCGGATGGTTTGCCAGTTGGGCTGCAAATGGTCGGACGGCTGCGTGGTGAGACACCGCTTCTCAGGTTTGCGGCGGCACTGGAAGCCGATCTCGGCCTCGACCTTGGCCCGATCGACCCGCGCGAGGGATTGCCTCCGGCATGAGCACGGACGGCGAGATCCGTGCGGCGCTGATCTCGGCGCTCGACTGGCAGGTCGAATTGGGTGCCGATGAGGCAATTGCCGAACACCCGGTGGACCGGTTCGCTGCCACGGCGCCGCAGGTCGTCCCCGATGCTCCCGCCAAGCCGGCCGTACAAGCAGGGCGCGGTCCCGCCGACGTCCACGCTTTCGATGCGGGGCAAAGCCAGCGAGCGGGTGATCCAGTCACGCACACCACGCAGCAAAGCGCCAGCCTCGCGCCGCCGCAACCCCCAGCGTCCTCCTCCCCGGAAAGTGCGACTCTCGCCGCGCAGGCGCAGGCGCTTGAAGATCTCGCCGAGACACTCCAGGCATGGGACGGCTCGCCCCTGAAGGAAACCGCCAGGAACTTCGTCTTCTGCGACGGTCTGCCGGGAGCGCATCTGATGGTTGTCGGCGAAGCGCCAGGGCAGGAGGAGGACCGCCAGGGCAAGCCCTTCGTCGGTCGGGCCGGTCAACTGCTGGACCGGATGCTGGCGGCAATCGGTCTCGACCGGACATCGGATGATCCGGGACGGGCCGCCTACATCACCAACATCCTGCCATGGCGCCCCGCTGGCAACCGCACGCCGACCCCGGACGAAGCCGCACTGTTTCTGCCCTTCGTGATCCGGCACATTCAGCTCGCGCAACCCAGGATCATCCTGGCCATGGGCAACACGCCGACCAAGGCGCTGCTGCAGACGACGACTGGCATCAAGCGCATGCGCGGACGGTGGGTCGATCACGCGGCCACGGGCCTCCCGTTATTGCCAAGCTTTCATCCGGCCTATCTTCTGCGACAACCCGCCGACAAGAAGCTCGCCTGGCATGATCTTATCGAGGTGCGGCGCGCGCTGGATGGAGAGAACCCGACGTGACCCGTATCCTCGCCTTCTCGGATGTGCACCTCGCGCGAAACCGGATCGCCGAGATCGTGGTGGCGGCCGAGGAGGCCGACCTTATCATTGGCGCGGGTGATTTCTGCAATGTGCGCAGAGGGTTGGATGAGGCAATGGACCTGCTGCGGCCGATCGCGGACAAGGCGATTTATGTCCCGGGCAACGCCGAAAGCGCTGATGAACTGCGCGCTGCGACCGAAGCAACCGTTCTGCATGGCGAGGCCACCGAGGTGCACGGCCTCAAGATCTTCGGCATCGGCTACGCGATCCCTGTCACCCCCTTTGGGCCGTGGTCTTGCGATCTCACCGAAGAGTTTGCAGCAGAGATGCTCGCCAGGGCCGAGGAAGCCGATATTCTGATCTCGCACTCACCGCCCAAGGGTGTCGCGGATACCAGCAGCGATGGGGTGTCGCTCGGCTCGACTGCCGTTCGCGCGACGATAGAGCGCCTTCAGCCAAAGCTCTGTCTTTGCGGTCATATTCACGACAGCTGGGGCGGGAGTGGGATGATCGGCGCCACGGATGTCCGCAACCTGGGTCCGACCCCGAACTGGTTTGATCTGTGAGGATGTGCACATGGGCATAAACGAAGACCGCGACTTCATCCCGATCCGGATCGCCGTCCTGACGGTCTCGGACACCCGCACGCTGGACGAGGATCGCTCGGGCACTGTGTTGGTCGACAGATTGCAGGCGGCTGGCCACATGCTTGCCGACCGCAAGATCATTCCCGACGAACGCGCCGAGATCGCCGACCAGCTACGCGCCTGGATCGGTGACCCCGGCGTGGATGCCGTCATCTCGACAGGCGGCACCGGCCTGACCGGGCGCGATGTGACGGTCGAAGCGCACCGCGATGTCTACGAGAAAGAAATCGACGCATTCGGCACCGTGTTCACCCATGTTTCCATGGCGAAGATCGGCACCTCGGCGGTGCAGTCGCGCGCCTGTGCCGGTGTCGCGGGCGGGACCTACCTGTTCGCGCTGCCCGGCTCGCCCGGTGCGTGCAAGGATGGCTGGGACGAAATCCTGAAATATCAGCTCGATTACCGCCACACGCCCTGCAACTTTGTCGAGATCATGCCCCGCCTGGACGAACATCTTCGCCGCAAATGACGAGATCGGTGTTCCGCGTTTACCCTTCTTTATCCGAGATCTGAAATTTGTTCCTCACTGGCGCAGAAGTGCCCGGACAGGAGACAGAATGTTCAACTGGAGACGCCAACCGGCCGCACCGGGGCCAACCGTGCTGGACGAAACCTATCTCGAGCGTCTTGAAAATCACCTCGGCGAGTCGATCCTGCGCGAAATTCTGTCCGACGGTCTGCTTGAACTCAGCGATCGCCTGGCACGGGTGCAGGAACTTGCCGTGTCGGGAAACAGCGCCGATCTCGTGCGATTGGTGCATGATCTGTCGGGCATGGCAGGGCACCTCGGGTTGACGCAACTCGGGCATCTCTCGGTCGATGCAGAGCGTACGTTGCGGCAGGAGGTCACCGATCTGCAATCGGTCGCCGAACCGCTGCAAGAGGCCGCACCGCGGGCGCTCGCTGCCTTGAAACACTTTCTGGATACCTCGGCGCATGACTGACAGCTTGCGATACGGTATGTGGCCGCTGGAATGCGTCAGGGTTGCATCGCATCCTCGCGTGTCCGATGATTGCGGGATGACGGCGCCGCCCGTATGGCACCTGAGGCAATGCTGAAGCCGGAGCAGCCCGGCACGGTTGTGCCAGCAGATGCAGAGACGAAGAATGCGTCGGCCGCGTTGATCGGCCCGGAGGATAACATGGACGAGGCGCCACAACCGGACCTCATCACGGATGATGCAGACGTGCCGGACACATCCGGTACGGGCGAGACCGCGGTGCCGATTTCACTGGTCGAGATCGACGAATGCGATGCCGTCCTGAACGAGCTCGGCAGCCCAGAAGCGAACTGGGTTCGTCTTAACGGCTTTCGCGGCAAGCTCGGTCAGGTGCTGTGTCTGCCGAATGAGCAGGGCGGTCTCGACCGCGTTCTGTTCGGCTGGGGGGACGCAGCGGCACGGAACCGCGAACGGTTCCATTTGGGCGATTTCGCACGCCACGCACCGCCGGGAACGTTCCGTCTCGAAGATTCTCTCGATGCCGATGCCGCCGAGGAAGCGGCCCTTGGATGGTTGCTGGGCCGCTACCGTTTCACGAAGTACAAGTCCGCTGGTGAAGAGCATCAGGCTGATCTCCTCGCGCCGCCAGGAGTCGATCCGACCCGCCTGATCCGCATGGTCGAAGGCGTCTTCCTGACCCGCGACCTGATCAACACGCCCGCGTCTGACATGACGCCTGCCACGCTCGAGGCGACGGCGCGCAAGATCGCCGATCGCCATGGCGCCGAGATCGATGTGGTTGTGGGCGAAGATCTGCTGACCAAGAACTTCCCGATGATCCATGCCGTCGGACGCGCCGCTGCCGCCGCGCCGCGTCTGGTCGACATCTCCTGGGGCGATCCAGATTACCCGTCGGTCACCCTGGTTGGAAAAGGGGTCTGCTTCGATACGGGCGGGCTAAACCTCAAGCCCGGCGCGTCGATGGGACTGATGAAAAAGGACATGGGCGGGGCCGCGACGGTGCTTGGGCTCGGCCACATGATCATGGGGCTCGGGCTGCCGCTGCACTTGCGAATCCTGATCCCGGCGGTCGAGAACTCCGTTGCGCGCGGCTCGATGCGGCCGGGCGATGTGCTGACCTCGCGCCTGGGTAAAACGGTCGAGATCAACAACACCGACGCCGAGGGGCGCCTGATCCTCGCCGATGCGCTGGCCCTTGCGGCCGAGGCAGAGCCCGACCTGATCATCGACATGGCCACACTGACCGGGGCCGCGCGCGTCGCACTGGGGCCCGAGGTCGTGCCCTATTACACCAATGATCCAGAGCTCTCCGCCGCGTTGGAACAGGCGGGCGCGGCAGCGGCCGATCCGCTTTGGCGCATGCCGCTCTGGCCCGGATACGAACGCGATATCGAGCCCGATATTGCGGATCTCGCCAATGCACCGAAAGGCGGCATGGCAGGCTCGATCACGGCTGCCCTGTTCCTGCAACGGTTCGTCGGCACGACGCCCTGGGCGCATTTCGATGTCTATGGATGGACGCCGACGGCGCGGCCGGGCCGTCCGAAAGGTGGCGAATGCCAGGGCGCGCGTGCGATCTTGAGAGTGCTCGAGGCCCGCTATGGCGACAAGGCCGGATGACGACATTCGACCGGCGTCTGACGCCCGCGAGAGCTGACCTCGCCGCAGAGGCCCTGCGTGGGGAGGTCGAGGCAGACCGGTTCGCAACCGGCAGCCCGGATCAGATTTCAGCGCCGTTCACGGCACTCAGGCCCCGCCCGGACTTCTCTGCGTGCCCGGACACCGAACTGCTCTTTGGTCAGACCGTTATCGTCTTCGAGCGTGCGAACGGTTGGGCCTGGCTTCAGGCGGATGCGGACGGGTATGTCGGATATGCGCCGGAGGGTGCGTTGCATGGAACGCAGCGCCCTGCGTCAACCCACAGGGTCGCGACACTCGGAAGCAATCTGTACGCGGAACCGACGCTGAAGATCCCCACCCTTGGCCAGCTGCCGTTCGGTGCCGAAGTGTCCGTGTTGGAAACGCGAGATGGCTACGCCCGGATAGGACCGCAGCAATGGCTTCCCGCGCAGCATCTGCGACCTGTCGATGACAGCGCCCTCGACTGGGTTGGTGTGGCCGAGATGTTTGTCGGGGTGCCCTATATCTGGGGCGGGCGCACGAACTGGGGGCTCGACTGTTCTGGGCTTGTGCAACTCGCACGCCAGGCGGGCGGGTACGCTTGCCCGCGCGATTCCGACATGCAGTTCCACCATGCTGGAGAGACATTGCCGGACGATGCCGATCTCCGGCGCGGAGATCTGATTTTCTGGCCGGGGCATGTCGGCATCATGACGGATGGCGGGACACTGCTTCACGCCAACGGTCACCACATGGCGGTGGTGCGCGAGCCGCTCGCGAAGGCGACAACGCGTATCCACGCCGCCGAAGGCAGCGACGTGACCCGTCGCGCCCGGTTTCGCGACTGATACCGCCGGAGGCCGGTGAGACCGGCGTATTTTTATCGCAGTCCCAATGAATCGCGCACAAAGCGTCATCTCTCGGCTAAGATCCGGGAAAAGACGCGCGTGCAGGAGAGCAGAATGTCGAGAAGCATGAGCCATGGCGTCACCGGTGTCGTGTTTGCCCTTGCCGCGATGCTCGGAGCGTGCGCGCAGGGCGCGACGGGATCGCTTGTGCCGCAACCTCCCAGCAAGCCCGCGGCGACCACGACAGCGTCGACACAAACGCGCGAGGTCACTCCACAGCCCGCCAGCTTCGCGGAATGGCGCGCGACGTTCCGGACACGGGCGCTGGCCGCCGGGATCTCCGAACAGACCTTTGACGCTGCGTTCCGGGGCGTGCGTGTCAACCAAAGGGTGCTCGAGCTTGACAGCCGTCAACCCGAGTTTTCACGTCCGATCTGGGAATACCTTGACAGCGCGGTCTCGGCGACGCGTGTCGCGAACGGCCAGCGCAATGCCCGCAACAAGGCGGCGGTGCTCGAAGGGATCCAGCAGCGCCACGGTGTGGATTTCCCGGTGGTTCTGGCGGTCTGGGGACTCGAAAGCGGTTTTGGCGGCAACTTCGGCTCGATCCCGGTGATCGAGAGCATGGCGACGCTGGCCTATGATGGCCGCCGCCGCCAGTTCGCGGAAGAACAACTGGTGGCAGCGCTTCGCATCCTTCAAGCCGGAGACATCACGCCCGGCCGCATGGTCGGCTCCTGGGCCGGGGCGATGGGGCATACGCAGTTCATTCCGACGAGCTTTCTGGAATACGCAGTCGACTTCACGGGTGATGGCCGCCGGGATCTCTGGGCGGATGATGCGGTTGATGCGCTTGCCTCGACGGCAAATTACCTGTCGCGGTTCGGCTGGCGCCTCGGCGAGCCCGCGGCGATCGAGGTTTCGCTGCCTGACGGCTTCGATTATCTTCAGGCCAGCCCGAGTGTCACGGCCACGGCAACCGATTGGTCGGCGCGGGGCATCCGGCCCGCGCGCGGCGGTGCGCTTCCGGCGGATGATCGGATCTCGATCCTGTTGCCTGCGGGCGCGCGGGGGCCGGCCTTCGCGATCTACCCCAATTTCGGTGTGATCAAACGCTACAACAATTCGACCTCCTATGCGCTCGCGATTGCGCATCTCGCGGACCGGATCCGGGGCGAGCCCGCGTTTGCAGGGACATGGCCGCGCGGCGACCGTACATTGTCCCGGACCGAGAAGCAGGAATTGCAGACCCGCCTGACCGCGCTCGGCTTCGACACAGACGGGATCGACGGCATTATAGGACCCAACAGCCGCAAGGCCGTGCGTGCGTTTCAGTCCGCACGGGGGCTCGTTCCGGATGGTTACGTGTCGGCGGCATTGCTCAGCTCGGTGCGCGCGGCCGGAGGCTGAGAAGACCGTGCGCTCTGGACAGGGCGGCTGGCTCCGGTCACCGTGCGCCCGGAAGATGGAGGCAAGGTCATGACGTTCGGAACCTGGCAATCCTCGGCGCGGCGCCTGATCGAGGTCGCGTCCGGACGGGGCACTGCCGATCTCGTGATCCTTGGCGGCACCTGGGTCAATGTGCACTCGGGCGAGCTGCTGCTGGGCACGGACGTTGCAATCGCTGACGGACGCTTTGCGTATTGCGGGCTCGATGCCTCGGCGATGATCGGCCCCGACACCCGGATCATCGACGCCGAGGGGCGGTTCATGGTGCCCGGTCTTTGCGATGCGCACATGCATGTCGAATCGGGCATGCTCACGATCAGCCAGTTTGTGCGCGCGGTTCTGCCCCACGGCACGACCTCGATGTTCATCGATCCGCATGAAATTGCCAATGTGCTCGGCCTGCCCGGGGTGCGCCTTATGCATGACGAGGCGCTGGTGCAGCCGATCAACGTGATGGTGCAGATGCCGTCCTGCGCACCGTCTGCGCCGGGGCTCGAGACGACGGGGTGTGAACTGGGCCCCGCCGATGTGATCGAGGCGATGACCTGGCCCAATATCATTGGTCTCGGCGAGATGATGAACTTCCCCGGCGTCGCGAACGGCGACCCGAACATGCTGGGCGAGATTGCGGCGACCCAGGCCGCAGGCAAGACCGTTGGCGGGCACTATGCCTCGCCGGATCTGGGTCCAGCCTTCCATGCCTACGTCGCGGGCGGGCCTGCGGATGACCACGAGGGCACGCGCGAGATTGATGCGATGACTCGAGTCCGCCAGGGCATGCGCGCCATGCTGCGGTTGGGGTCTGCCTGGTATGACGTGGAGCCGCAGATCACCGCGATAACCGAAAAGGGCCTCGATCCGCGGAACTTCATCCTTTGTACCGATGACTGTCACTCCGGGACCCTGGTCAATGACGGGCACATGAACCGGGTGGTGCGCCACGCGATCGACTGCGGCGTCGAGCCGATGACGGCGATCCAGATGGCGACGATCAACACCGCGACCCATTTCGGACTGGAACGCGAGCTTGGCTCCATCACGCCGGGGCGCCGCGCCGACATGATCCTGACGTCAGATATCGAAACCCTGCCGATCGAGATGGTCATCGCACGCGGCGTCGTCGCGGCAGAAGATGGCAACATCCGCGTTCCCGGCGCGCGCTTCACCTATCCGCCCGAGGCGTATGACACCGTCAAGGTGCGCCGCGAACTCAGAACCCGTGACTTCGACATCGTAGCACCCCTCGGAACCGGCACGACCGATGTCCGGGTGATCGGCGTGGTCGAGAACCAGGCCCCGACAAAGGCCCTGAAAGCGACGCTTCAGGTCAAGGAAGGCGTCGTGCAGATGGATCGAGAACGCGACATCTGCCAGGTGGCGCTGGTTGAACGTCATCGTGCGACGGGCAGTGTCGCGCACGGTTTCGTGTCCGGGTTTGGTTACGACACTTCCTGCGCCCTGGCCTCGACCGTGGCGCATGACAGTCACCACATGATCGTGGTCGGCACGAACCATGCCGATATGGCAGCCGCCGCGAACCGGCTGGCCGACGTTGGCGGCGGGGTCTCGTTCTGGCGCGAAGGCCAGGAGCTGGCTCTGATCGAACTGCCGATTGCGGGTCTGATGACCGACGATCCGGCATACCAGGTCGCGACCCGCGCCGATCAGCTTTCGGCTGCGATGCGGTCCTGCGGCTGCCATCTTAACAATGCTTTCATGCAGCATTCATTGCTGGCACTCGTTGTTATTCCGGAACTTCGAATTTCCGACTTGGGGCTCATCGATGTGCGCCGGTTCGAGAAGACGGGTTTGTTTGTGTAAGGCGGCGAATTTTACGCGAACACTTTCATCGTTACTTCCCTGGAAGAAAAATCTCCTACCGTCCCGAATTGATACTTTCAATCACGACGAAAATATTGCACGTTACGCGCGCATCGTTGCGAGGTGCAATCTTGAGCACACTGATCCTGAAGAACGCTTTCCGGGCACGCGAGGCTTACGCGCCCGATTTCCTGTTGAAGGAATTGCCGAAGGCGTTGCACGGCTTGTCCGACGATGGCTTCACGCGGTTTCAGTGCGAAGCGATGCATAGCTTTCACGATGGATTCCGCGCAGAGAGCCTTTCGGTCCTCGTCACACTTTACGAGAAGAACGGTCTGCTGAAACGCCCGGTCTACACCGGGCGCTATCGCGTCGATCCGCACGCGCAGCGCTTGTACATGAGCGTGTTAGAACTGGATGTGATGGACCCGCTCAACCGCGAGCTTCCAGGGACGGCGGTCTTCAACTCGGACTTCATGGATCTGGAGGCCTGGCGGACGACCGAATTCTTCCAGCGCTTCAAGGTCAAGACCGGCACGCATCACGCCCTGATCATGAGCTATCCTTACCCGTTCAAGACGGGCCTGGGCGTGCGGTTCACCTATCAAACGGACTACCCACGCAAATTTGGCGAAGATCTGTCAAAGGATGTTGCGGAGTATCTCAACCTGCCATTCTACTTCGCGTGGCTGCACCGCCTGAACGTCATCGATCTGGAGACGTTGACGCGCTGGTATGCGCTGATGGCGACGCTCACACCGCAACAGATCGGGTTTCTCAGGGTTGTCGCCAACCTTGCACCCGCCTGCCGGCCGAACCTGAAGGAATACTTCGCGCTTCCGGCGGCGATCGTCGAGGAGGAACTTGAGACGATCGGCAAGGTGGTGTCGAACGCGCTAACGGATCTGGAGATCACAGATGCCGATGGATTGTCAAACGCCGATCTGGCGAACCTGTATTCACATCTCCGGTTCTGTGGCCGTTTCGTTGACCAAACCCATGTGGCGAAACGCGCGGCAGAGATACTGCCGACGATCGCGGGTGGCGTTTACGCCACAATGAACGCGCCCAAACCGCCGCTGCACGCTACAGCACGAAATTAAAACCTGCTCCCAAATCGCCATCGGCGCGCTCGATCGGATCCAGAGAGAGGGCTGCCTGACCGGATGGGCCGAGCGATTGGTAGGTCCAGTCGTCATCATTCGCGGCCTCGTCAACCAGATAGAGTTGCGTGACCAGAACGCGTCCTGAAGGCGGCACCACGCGGGCATGGATATGGGCCGTCCGATCGGCGGTCGGACGGGGCAGGATGGTGCGGAACTGGTATCGTCCCTCGCGGTCGGTTCTGACGGCGCCGTGTCCACGGAAGTCCCGCGCGCGTGTGTCCTGATCTGGTGTTCGACCCGCAAGATCCGCCTGCCTGATTTCGACCAGCGCTTCTTGCACTGGTGTTCCGTCGAAATCCATCACCTCTCCGAACAGATGCAGAATGCGCCCCCCTGCGGCCCGAACGCGATGTTCACGTTCGATCAGATCCCAGCCCGGTTGATCGCTGTGTGCACGCTGGTCGCGAAACAGCGCCGAGCCTTGCGCTGGCGTCATCACAGCGGCGCGCGCGCCCGTTCCCGCGAAAACTGGATCTAGGCCCAGCAAGGACACGAGTGTCCGATGCGCAAATGACAGAGACATGCCGGAGCCTCCTTTCTCACCCCGAAAGTGGTGGCTCATCGGCATCAAGTGTAATCGAGCTTTGTAAACAGGATGTGAGCAGGGTCACATTTCGCGGATGTCGATTTCCGCCCTCACGCAGTCGTGACCCGTTGGCACGGTTCTGATGAAACCGCTAAGCGGGTGCGATCGGGACATGGAGGGCGCGATGAAGGATCAGGCTCGGGCAGTGGTCGTCGGCGGCGGCGCGGTGGGGACCGGCATCGCCTATCACCTGGCAAAGGCCGGCTGGGACACGGTCCTGCTGGAGCGGGACGAACTGACCTCCGGCTCCACCTGGCACGCTGCGGGCCTGCTGCCGCTGTTCAACATGTCCTTCGCGACCAGTCACATTCACGACTACAGCGTCAAGTTCTACAAGACGCTCGAGGAAGAGACCGGCCTGAACGCGGGCTTCTCGGTCGTCGGCAACTTGCGCATGGCGCAAACCCAGGACCGGATGGACGAGTACATGCTTTATGCCTCGAACGCCGAGGCGGTTGGCATTCCGGTCGAATTCATGACGCCAGAGCAGATCAAGGCCCGCTGGCCACTGGTGCGCACCGAAGACCTGAAAGGCGCGATCTATCACCCGACCGATGGCTACATAAACCCCGCCGACGTCACCCAGGCCATGGCCAAGGGTGCCCGCCAGCGCGGGGTCGAGATCTACCGCAAGGCCCACGTCGACAGCTACCGCTGGACCGGGTCCGAGTGGATCGTCTCGGGCACCATCATGGCTGAGAAGGGCAACTCGCTGATCCCGTCCGAGGAGACCTTCGAGATTCGCGCCGAACACGTCGTCACCGCCACCGGCAACCACGCGCAGCGCACAGCGGACCTGCTGGGAATTTCGATGCCCGCGATCCCGGTCGAGCACCAGTACATCGTGACCGAGCCCGATCCCGCCCTGGTCGAATGGCGCAAGGAAAACGGCGAACATCCCGTCCTGCGTGACGCCGATGCCAAGTGGTATGTGCGCGAGGAACGCGGCGGCTGGATCCTCGGACCTTACGAGCGCAACGCGCCCGCGCGCTTCGTTCACGGGGTGCCCGACAGCTTCCGCGCCGACCTCTTCGAACTCGACCTCGAGCGTATCGAGGAAGAGTACATGTCGATGATCCACCGCATCCCGACCTCGGAAACCGTCGGGCTGAAAGACGATTACAACGGCCCGATCTGCTACACGCCGGATGGCAACCCGCTGGTTGGTCCGGCGCCCGGCCTGCGCAACATGTGGCTGGCCGAGGGCTTTTCGTTCGGCATCACAGCGGCTGGCGGCACCGGCTATTACATGGCCCAGATGATGACCGAGGGCGAGGCCGAGATCGACATGTGGTCACTCGACCCACGCCGCTATGGCCCATGGGCCAACCGCGAATATGCCGCCCGCAAGAACGAGGAATGCTACGAGCACGTCTACATCCTGCACAACCCGGACGAGGAACGTGAAGCCTGCCGCCCGCTGAAAACGGCCCCCAGCTATGACCGGATGAAGGCCCACGGCGCACAGTTCGGCCAGGTCAACGGGTGGGAGCGCCCGAACTATTTCGGCCCTGTGGATGCGCCGGAAGGCTTCGACCACGACACGCGCAGCTTCCGCCGGGGCGGCTGGTGGCAATACGCCGTTGATGAAGCCAAGGCCGTGCGCACCGGGGCAGGGTTGTTCGATGCGACCGCCTTCACCAAGCACCGCGTCTTCGGGCCGGGATCGACGGCGTTTCTGGATTGGCTGACCTGCAACAAGCTGCCGCGCGTGGGCCGCACCAACCTCACCTATGCGCTGACCGTGGCGGGCACGATCCGCACCGAGATGACCATCGTCCGCCGCGCCGAGCACGACTACTACGTGGTCACCGCGGGAGCGGCGCAGGCCTACGATCACGACTATCTGATGAAGATGGAGGAAGAGTGGTTCGCAGCCAATGCGGGGCCGCAGAACTGGCTCGCCGTGCAGGACATCACCGCGCAGTACGGTGTTTTCGCCATCGCAGGGCCGAAGTCGCGCGACATTCTCAAGCCCTTGGTGGTCGACGCCGATCCGGACACGGCGCTGTCCAACAAGCGTTTCCCGTGGCTGTCGTCCCGCCGTCTGGATCTCAAGATGTGCCCGACGGATGCGATCCGCGTCGCGTACACGGGCGAGCTCGGCTGGGAACTGCACCACCCGATCGAGATGCAGAACTACCTGTTCGACCTGCTGATGGAGGCAGGCGAACCGCACGGTCTGAAGCTCTGCGGCGCCCGCGCGCAGAACTGGCTGCGGCAGGAGAAATCCTATCGCGCCTTCGGCTCTGACCTTGGGCGGGACGCGACGCCGATGGAATCCGGGCTCGACCGCTTCATCGATCTCGAGAAGGACTTCAAGGGCAAGCAGGCGATGCTCGACACCGGCATCCGCGCCAAATGCGTCACACTGCTGATCGACGGACCGGCCGACGCAGACCCCTGGGGCCGCGAAGCCCTCGTGCTCGACGATGAGAAGGTCGGGCGCCTGACGTCTGGCGGCTACTCGGTCCATTTCGGCAAACAGATCGGCATCGGCTATGTCCGACCCGACCTCGCGGTCACCGGCCAGAAACTCAAGGTCCGGATGTTCCGCGAACTCTGGGACGCCGAGATCGTCGAAGACAGCCCCTACGATCCGAAGAATGAGACCATTCGGATGAACGGCTGATCCGTGGACTGGTCTGGACCAATCCCACCACCTGTCCGCTCAGACCAGCCCGGCTTGGATCCGCTGGGCTAGGGCAGGGGCTCCGACGATGATCCGGTCGATCGTGTCGCGGACGTGCTGCTTTGCCGGTTCAGACAAGTAGTCGTCCGGGTGAAACAAATCGTCCACATCGGGCATCTCCTCGGCCGCTCCGCCGATGGCCGCCGTGTAGAGTGGTGCCGCGATCGCGTGACGATCCGCCAGAAAGCACTGATGATCCGAGTTCATTGCGATGATCAGCCCCGCGCCTGCGACGATCTCTGGCGTCACGGTGCGCCGCTGGTGATCCGCGACATCCAGCCCGTGCGACGCCAGATACGCAGCGACATCCGATCGGACGCGCAAGTCGGGCACGTCCTCGATCCCGGCCGATGCAACCGAGACCGCCGAGGATACGCCCAATGCCCGGATAAGCGCGCGTTCCGCAGTCAGACTGCGAAAGACATTGCCCGTGCACACGAACAAAACTGACCGCAACTGACCGTCCATTGCAGGATCTCCGCACGTTTCGGATGACCGGTTCGAGGCAGCTAAAATCCGGTTAACGGAAAATTACGTGAAGAAAATCACGGGCCACTTCACGCCGGGAACTGTGCCGGAGAGGCGATACTTTCCCACCTCCCCGAGCGTTCGAACATCGCATCACTTCATGATGCGTTCGAGCACGTCATCCATGATCGAGCCGTCCCCGTCAGCATCCAGCATGCTCGTGATCATGCCGAGATCCGGGCCGCCCTTGTTCTGGGTGCTCAGCATTCCCGACAGCATCGACATGATGCCGCCGCCCTGATTGGTCGTGCCGCCGGTCAATTGCGTCAGCATCCCCTGGATCGACGTGTCCGGCGTCTGCTTTTGCATGCCCCCTTGCAGCATGGCGGCCAGCGCGGGCATGAACTGCTGAACGGTGCCGGTATCAACGCCTGCGCGGCTTGCGGCTTCCTGCGCCAGCGTGTCCGTCGCCTCGCGCGATCCCAGCAGGCCTTCGAGGAAGTTCTGACCCTGTGCCTGCGCCTCCGGGGCTGCCGCCTGTTCCGGCGCGTCGAACAGACCACCCTGGGCTTCGCCCTGAAGCTGGCTGAGCAAACTTTCCAAGCCGCCTGATTCCGCACGCTTTTTTGCTGCCGAACCGATTGCGGGCGCGAGCATCGAGGCCAGTCCTCCAGCCTTCTCCTCATCCAGCCCGAACTGGCTCGCCAATTGCGCAAGACCCTGGCCGCCCCCGGCCTGTTCCAACATCCGAAGCAGTGACATGTCCGTTCTCCTCACCTGTTTCAGCATGACCCTTATGCAGGGCTGTTGACGGGATCATGACGAAAAAGGGCCCCGGAGCAACTCCGGGGCCCTGAATTCGCCACAGCATGGCACGCGCTTTAAGGGGATCAGCCCTCGGCGGGCGCGTCTTCTTTTGGCTTTTCTTCCTTCTTGATCTCCTGGCCGGTCTCTTGATCGACGACCTTCATCGACAGGCGGACCTTGCCACGATCGTCGAAGCCCATCAGCTTGACCTTGACCTCCTGGCCCTCCTTGACGAGGTCCTTGGGGTTGTTGACCCGCTCCTGCGCCATCTGGGACACGTGGACCAGTCCATCGCGCTTTCCGAAGAAGTTCACGAAAGCGCCGAAGTCCATGATCTTGACCACTTTTCCGGTGTAGATCTGGCCAACTTCCGGTTCCGCCACGATCGAGTGGATCAGGTCATAGGCCTTCTGGATCGCTTCGCCGTTCGAAGACGCGATCTTGATCACGCCGTCATCGTTGATGTCGACCTTTGCTCCGGACTCCTCAACGATCGAGCGGATCACCTTGCCACCCGAGCCGATGACTTCGCGAATCTTGTCGGGGTTGATGGTCATCGTCTCGATACGCGGCGCGTGTGCCGAGAACTCGGTCCGGCCTTCGGTCAGTGCCTTCGACATCTCGCTCAGGATGTGCATCCGGCCGTCCTTGGCCTGAGCCAGCGCGGTCTGCATGATGTCCGCGGTAATCCCGGCCACCTTGATGTCCATCTGCAGCGAGGTAATCCCGGATTCCGTACCCGCGACCTTGAAGTCCATGTCGCCCAGGTGATCCTCGTCGCCGAGAATGTCCGTCAGAACAGCGTATTGGCCGTCATCCTGCAGGATCAGACCCATGGCGACACCGGCCACCGGTGCCTTGAGTGGAACACCCGCGTCCATCATCGAGAGAGAGCCGCCGCAGACGGTCGCCATCGAGGACGAACCGTTCGACTCCGTGATCTCCGAGACCAGACGGATCGTGTACGGGAAGTCGGTTGCTGCGGGCAGAACTGCTTGCAGCGCGCGCCAGGCAAGCTTGCCGTGACCGATTTCGCGCCGTCCCGGAGGGCCGTTTCTGCCTGTTTCTCCAACCGAGTAGCTCGGGAAGTTGTAGTGCAGCAGGAAGCGCTCACGCCATTCGCCTTCAAGCGCGTCGATGATCTGCTCGTCGTCACCGGTGCCAAGCGTGGTGACCAGCAGACCCTGCGTCTCGCCACGTGTGAAGAGGGCCGAACCGTGCGTCCGGGGCAGGAAGCCAACTTCGCTTTCGATGGGACGGACCGTGGTCAGGTTGCGGCCATCGATCCGGTTGCCGGTCGCGATGACGTCGCCCCGCAGAACGTTCGAGTCGAGTTCCTTCAGGCAGCTCTTGACGGCGCCTTCGTTCTCGAGGTCTTCTTCGCTCAGACCGGCCTTGATCTCGGAGTGTGCAACTCCGATGGCGGCCTGACGCTCGAGCTTGTCGGTGATCGCGAAGGCCGCGCGAACCTTGTCTTCGCCCAGGCCGCGGATCTTCTCGTACAGCGCCGAGTTGTCGTCCGGCTGGAAGTCGAACGGCTCCTTCGCGGCGTGTTCGGCCAGATCGATGATCATGTCGATCACCGGCTGCATCGCGTCATGACCGAAGTTGACCGCGCCGAGCATTTCCTCTTCCGACAGCTCGTAGGCCTCGGACTCGACCATCATCACGGCGTTCTTGGTGCCCGCGACGACCAGGTTCAGCCGCTGCTCCGGATTGTCGACAAGCTTCTGCATGTCGTCGACCTTCGGGTTCAGAACGTACGCGCCATCGACGAAGCCGACGCGCGCAGCACCGATCGGGCCGCGGAAGGGAACGCCCGAGATCGTCAACGCAGCAGAGGCCGCGATCATGCCGATGATGTCGGGATCGTTTTCCATGTCATGGCTCAGCACCGTGATCATGACCTGGGTTTCGTTCTTGAAGCCCGGCACGAACAGCGGGCGGATCGGCCGGTCGATCAGACGCGAGGTCAGCGTTTCCTTTTCGGTAGGACGGGCTTCGCGCTTGAAGAAGCCGCCCGGGATCTTACCGGCGGCATAGTATTTTTCGTTGTAGTTCACGGTCAGCGGGAAGAAATCCAGGCCGATCTTTGGCTGCTTGTCGAAGACGACGTTGGCCATGACGGTGGTCTCGCCATAGGTGACGATGACCGAGCCATCTGCCTGGCGTGCGACCTTGCCGGTTTCCATGGACAGCGTCTCGCCGCCCCATTCGATTTCCTTACGAACGATGTCGAACATTTCTTTTCCTTTGCGAACAGTGCGCATCCCCTGACGCGCACCGTGTGTCGTGCCCGTTGGCACGGATCCCCGGTTTCAGGTTCCCATGGCGGCGGACCGGGATCAGAGACCGCCACGCTCGGACATGTACGCCTGCATTGTCGCGGCGCGCGAACGCGCCACGGGGCGAGCAGACTGGCCCTGTCAACAAAAAGCGCGCCGCTGTGGGCGCGCTCGGGTCATCACCGGCGGATACCGAGGCGCTTGATGAGGTCCTTGTAGCGGGCCTCGTCCTTCGCGCGGGTGTAGTCCAGCAGCTTACGGCGCTGCGAAACCATCTTGAGCAGACCACGGCGGGAGTGATTGTCCTTCTTGTGGCCCTTGAAGTGCTCGGTCAGGTTGGTGATGCGCTCTGTCAGGATGGCAACCTGAACTTCCGGGCTGCCTGTGTCGCCGTCCTTGGTGGCGTATTCCTTGATCAGCTCTTCCTTGCGCGCTGGCGTAATCGACATCGGTTTTCCTTTCAGATCAGAGGGTTGAGCCACGTCCTAAGGCCGGTGCCGGGATGTCGTCCAGCACGGTCACGGATCGAGGCGATCACCCGCAATGCGGGAGATGCGGAGCTGTAGGGCCTCTCGCCCGAAAAATCCAGAAGAATCGATCTTCGTGATCGCGGCCAATCGGCTACAGCACGAACACCCGCGTCGGGTGCAGCATACCGGCCTTGTAGGTCACGATCGCCACGGCTTCGCCATCTACGACGGCAAGAGCCTCATCGCCGTAGTCCAATGCCGCATAAGTCACGGGAGCCGGGTTTCCGTTGCGCAGACGCGCCGCCTCCGGCGCCCGGATGCGGACTTCCGACAAGTCAGAAAGTCCAGCTGCGAGTGGCAGGAGGTACTCATCGCCGCCGGTCTCGCGGATCTGGTCGAGCAAGTCGAACGGGATTGCCTGCGTCACCGAAAATCCACCCGACTCCATGCGTCGCAAATCGGCGACATAGCCATGGCAGCCCAGTGCTTCTCCAAGATCGCGGGCGATCGATCGGACGTAGCCGCCTTTGCCGCAGACCATCTCAAGCGTCACGTGATCCGGGTCCGGCCGGTCGAGGATATCGAGGCGCTCGACATAAAGAGGCCGCGCCTCCAGATCCAGGTCCACGCCGTCCCGAGCCAGATCATACGCGCGCTCACCATCGACCTTCACGGCCGAGAATTGCGGCGGCACCTGCTCGATGTCGCCCTTGAAGGCCAGCAGCGCGTACTTGATCTGGGCATCGTCCGGGCGGGCCTGCGACGTGGCAATCGCCTCGCCCTCGGCGTCGTCGGTGGTGGTCCGAATGCCGAGGCGCACGGTGAAGCGATAGGTCTTCAGACCCTCCTGCGCATAGGCGACGGTCTTGGTTGCTTCTCCGAAGGCCACGGCAAGCAATCCCGTCGCCAAAGGATCTAGCGTCCCGGCATGGCCGGCTTTCTGCGCCTGAAAGGCCCAGCGTGCCTTGTTCACGACAGCGGTCGACGTGATCCCTTTGGGTTTGTCCACAAGCAGCCAGCCGTGCAGGGGCCGACCCTTCTTCTTGCGTGCCATCCAGCGCCTCCGAAACTCAGGGCGCCGTGGATAGCGATAACAGACGTGCGGGGAAACTCCCTATTCGGTCGCCGTCGTCTCTTCGTTTGTGTCCGTGCCAACTTCCGTATTGGCGGCAATGCCGGTGACGCTTGCGTCGTCCAGCGCCACCAATTCCTCGGTTCCATCCGCTGTCGTGTCGACAAATGCCTGGATGTTCCCGGCCGATTCACAGGCATGCTTGCGGGCGGCGCGAACGCGGTCGACGAGTTCACCTTGCCCAGTCACATCGCCTGTCAGGTCGACCGAGACCCGGATCTCATTGCCATCCAGTGTCCGGCACTTCGCGATGATCGCGCCCGAGGCGCCGTCGATTGCACCGATGATACCGTTGGCCTCGAATCCCGCCACTGTCTGAGGGGCGATTGTCTTGACCGTTTCACAGCCTGCCAGAATGCTCGCGGCCATGAGAGCCGCGCATGTATTCACAAGGGTTTTCATCACAGTCTCCGTTCCAAATCGGTCGTTCGTCTGATCAATCGGTCTGTTCCAAGCAAATCGTTGGGTTCAACTGCCCTCAGGATGCGCATTTTCTACTGATTCGTGTATTGGTGTAGTGATGATCGTCACGCACACGCGTGTTGCGTCGCACCAATTCACACACAGTTTCTGGATTTGGGCTTTTCGACTCCTGTGGGAATCTACAGAGTGGCGAACAGAAACTGAGACGCCGTCACAGGATGGCGGAGAAAAGACTGTAAGGGAGACCATCATGACACCGGAGGAGATCCTCTCCTTTGCGCCCCGCGTGCTGACGCAGGTGCAGAGAGAGAAGTACTTCCGCGACGGCTTTGTGAGCGTCGAGGGCTTTGTTCCCGAGGACACGTTGGCCGAGCTGCAAGCCGTCACGACCGAGTTTGTCGAGAAATCGAAGGCCGTATCTGAACCAGGTGACACCTTTGACATCGGCTCAGGACACTCGGCAGAGACACCTGTGCTGCGCCGCCTGAAACGGCCTGACGACCAGCATGAAACTTATTGGGCGTTTGCGACAGGTCTTATGGCCGACGTTGCCGCTGATCTGGTTGGGCCGAACGTGACGTTCCATCACTCGAAGCTGAATTTCAAATGGTACGACGAGTCCGACACCGTGAAGTGGCACCAGGACATCCAGTTCTTCCCGCACACAAACTACAACGTCATCACCATCGGCTGTTATCTTGCGGACACGGACATGAACAATGGTCCCCTGGCCGCATTGAAGGGCAGCCATGACGAGCCGCTCTATGACCAGTATGACGCGAACGGCAATTGGACGGGGATGCTCTCGGACGATGATGCGGCGAGCGTCGACATGAGCCGGGTCGAATACATGACGGGCAAGGCAGGTTCGATCACCGTGCACAACGCGCGGACGCTGCACTACTCACCGTCGTCCAAGTCGCCGCTGCCGCGACCGCTTCTGCTGAATTGCTACACCTCGGCGGATGCCAAGCCCTATACGCCGCATCCGGACCCTTCGAGCCATGTCTACCGGACAGTGCGCGGCGAAGCGGTGACTTGGGCCCATCACGATCCGCGCCCGTGTCAGATCCCACCGGATTGGTCCGGCGGGTACACTTCGATCTATGCCGCGCAGTCCGGTGAAGACAAACCTTCTGCCGGGATGATGTGACATGGGCATGGACCATTACGTACGCTTGAATCCGTCCAACCGTTTGCGTCGCTCACCCTTGTTCGACCGCGTTCGGGCCGAGGGCGCAAAGGCCTACTCCGTCTACAACCGGACTCTGATCAGTCAGTGGTTCGGAACGCTTGAGGAGGACTATGCACATCTGAAGACCGCCGTGCAGGTCTGGGATGTGGGCGGTGAGCGGATTGTCGAGATCAGCGGCCCGGATGCCCGGCGGCTGATCCAGATGGCAACACCGCGGGATCTGTCGCGCCTCGGCTCTGAGCGATGCGCCTATGTGCCGATGGTGGACCCGCAGGGCCGGTTGCTCAACGATCCTGTCCTGACACTGCTGGCGCCGGACCGGTACTGGCTGGCTCTGGCGGACAGTGACATGTTCCTCTACCTCAAGGGATTGGCTGCTGGCGCCGGATTGGATGTCCGAATCTTCGAGCCGGATGTCTGGATCATCGCGATCCAGGGGCCGCGTGCCTATGAACTCGCCGAGCGGGTCTGGGGCCGAATGATCCACGATATCGGCTTCTTCAAGTACGGCTGGGTCGATGTCGGCGGCAAACCGATGGTGCTGGCACGGTCCGGCTGGTCGGTTCAGGGCGGGTTCGAACTGCATGTCGACGGGTCGGACTATGCGCTTCCGATCTGGGAGAAGATCATGGAGGCCGGACGCGATCTCGACGTGCGGGCGGGGTGTCCGAACCTGATTGAGCGGATCGAAGCTGGCCTATTGTCGTATGGCAACGATATCTCGGTGGATCATACGCCGTTCGAGGCGGGCTTGGAGCGGTTCTGCCATCTCGAGGACGCCACGGACTGCCTCGCGCGCGAAACCCTGCTTGCCGAACAGGAACCGACGCGGCAGATCCGTCCAGTCGAGATTTCGGGCGACAAGGTGCCGCCCGTCGCACAGCTCTGGCCGGTGCGGACGCTTGAAGGCGAGTCCGTTGGAAAAGTATCATCTGCCTGCTGGTCGCCGGAGCAGCAGACCAATGTCGCGATTGCCATGATTGACCGGGCCTACTGGCAGCCCGGCACCCGTCTGGTCGTCGATGCGCCCGACAGCACGCGCGAGTTGGTGGTGGCTGAAAAGTTCTGGGGGAGAACCTGACGTCATGTCCGATCGGATCGTACGTCCTCGACGCAGTTTCATCTTCTCTCCGGGCCTGAAGCCCGAGATGTTCCCGAAAGCCCTGGCGTCGGGTGCTGATATCGTCTGCGTCGAACTGGAAGACGGGATCGCTCCAAAGGACAAGGACACAGCGCGTGCGAATGCGATGGCATTGTTCGCGGACGTTCAAGCAGATGACGACGTGGAGCGGATTGTCCGGATCAATTGCCTGCGCGAAGCATTTGGTCTGGCCGATGTGCAGGCTGTTCTTGCGACCGATACACCCCCACCTGGGCTGATGCTGCCTAAGGTGCGCACGGCCGACGAGGTTGTCTGGCTCGACACGCTGCTGTCAGAGCGTGGGCACCCGACGCGGTTGCACGTGATCATCGAGACCAATGCAGGGCTCGAGGCCGTTCACGATATCGCCCGCGCATCTTCCCGGATCGATGCGCTGTTCTTCGGTGGGGTCGACATGGCTGCGGAACTGCGCTGCAAGAACGCTTGGGAGCCGCTGCTCTACGCAAGATCCCGCGTGGTTCACGCGGCGGCGTCCGTGGGTGTTGATGCGATCGACGTGCCGTGGCTGGATCTCGACGACCCCGACGGCATGGTGGCCGAGGCCGAAAAGGCTCGTGATCTTGGGTTCTCCGGCAAGGGTTCGATCCATCCCAAGCAGATCGGGGCGATCAACGAAGTCTTCACACCGGACGACGATATGGTCGCCCGTGCGCGGAGCATTATCCAGACGTTCGAGGAGGCCGATACCGGTCTTGTGGTGATTGACGGCAAGCTGATCGAAAAGCCGGTTCTGCGCGAAATGCACCGTATCGTCGCGATTGCCGAACGGGTTGGCGCCTAGGCGACTCTGTCAGGAAACAGCGTTGGCGCGTCGCCCGGCTGCCATCTCGGGTACTTGTGCATGATCTGCGCAAAGCGGTCGGAAGACAGGAATGTCTCGAGCCACGATTGCAGACGCGGCCAGGGTTGCGCATCGAACCGGGGCTTGTCGATGAAGGCGAATTGCCGGACGAACGGCAGGACCGCGTAGTCGGCCAATGTCGGTCTCCCGAAGATCCAGGCGTCGATCTGGCTGTCCAGGTCAGTCAGAAACTCCGACGCCAGTGCCCGCTGGTCTTCGGGTTCGACGCCGGGATAGCGGGTTGCGTATTTCGTGCGATCCAAAGCGTCCTTGAACGGACCATCGCAGCGCGCGATCCATTCGAAGCCGGCCGCCGGCATGTCGAGCCATCCCTCGGGATCGTTCTGCTTCAGAACCCAAACCATTGCGTCGAGGCTTTCGTCTATCGTCAGATCGCCGGTCACCAGACAGGGCACCGTCGCGCTGGCAGAGGCCGCGAGAAAGGCATCCGGTTTATCCCGAAGGACAACCTCGCGCAGTTCAACCTCGTATCTGCTGACGTCCAAGGCTAGACGCAGGCGCATCGCATACGGGCAGCGGCGAAAAGAATAGAGCGTCGGCTTCATGCGAAACTGTCAGAGATATGCGAGTCTCAGGCGGCCCTATTGCGAACCACTGGGAAGAGCGCGCAGTCAATCGGGCCACCAGAAGGAATGCCCGGGTCATGCAGCATCGGTTGCAGGTTCGGGCGCGGATAGTAGGTGACGTCCTCTCCAGCCCACCGCATAACATAAGCGCGCCGCGGTCTGGCAAGGCTGTTTCCGGGCGCCCCGTGAACGGTCAGGCCATGATGGATCGTGCAATCCCCAGGCTCCAGTTCGAATTGCGCCATGTTGTACTGATCACGGGTCGCCTCGATGTCCGGCACCGGCGGCAGATCCTCCTTGTACAGGTCGTCATCCTTGAACGACACGGCCTTGAACCGCTGACCCCAGAGGTGCGAGCCACAGACGTATTCTACTGCTCCACTTTCCTTGGTGACCGGGTCGAGCGCGAGCCAGAGCGTGCACACCTGATGCCCGGCGACAGGCCAATAGGTTTGGTCGTGATGCCAGAGCGTCGGGGTCGAGGTTCCCGGCTCCTTCACCAGGAACTGATCAAAGATCAGATTGACCTTCCGCGAACCCAACATGGCCGCTGCGATATCGGCGGCAGGTGAGTTGAAGACGAAGTCCTCCAGTTCGGGAAAATGCTTCCAGACGAACGTATCGCCGAAGAACCGGCCTTCGCCGTCGCGGGTTGCATCGACAGCCATCGGGCTTGGGTCTGCCATGTCACGGGCAACAACGTCGCGGAGCATTTCGACGGCATCGGAATCGAATGCCTGTCTGACGCAGGCGATCCCGTCAGTTTGATAGGCGCTGACACTGTCCGCGCCGACTTGAACCTTTGTCATGCTGCCAGCCTCTGTTCTTGCCGATGTCACAGACTGTATCGTGTCAGCGTGAAGTGCGGTAGGGTGGTCAGCAGAAACAGATGTGGCGAAGTTCAAACGAAAAGGGCCGGGGAGTACCCCGGCCCAATTCTCGTCACTCAAGGGGCAGCCTTACTGCCAGCGTTTGATGATTTCCTCGTAGGCGATAGTCTCGCCCTTTGGCTTCTCATCGACCTTGGCCTTGGCGCCGCCCTTGCCGATCCATTCTGAAGGATCCTTTGGCTCGTTCAGGCGCGGACCACAGCCGCCGTAGACATTGGCGGCCTCGTCAGCGGCCTGCATCCGGGCCATGATGGTATCCATCTCGCCAGCGAGACGGTCCATGGCTTCCTGCGGTGTGAACGCACCCGAGTTCACGTCACCAATCTGCTGCCACCAAAGCTGTGCCAGCTTCGGATAGTCAGGCACGTTGATGCCGGTCGGCGACCAGCGAACGCGATCCGGCGAGCGGTAGAACTCGATCAGTCCGCCGAGGTTCGGCGCACGGTCCGTGAAGTGCTGGTGACGCACTGTGGAATCACGGATGAAGGTGAGACCAACGTCAGACTTCTTCACGTCGACCGTCTTCGAGACGACGAACTGCGCGTACAACCAAGCGGCCTGAGCGCGATCAGACGGGGTCGACTTCAGGAACGTCCACGATCCCGCATCCTGGTAGCCGATCTTCTGGCCCTCTTCCCAGTACGGGCCGTGCGGCGACGGAGCCATCCGCCAAAGCGGCTTGCCCGCGTCATCGACCGTGTTGTTGCCGCTGGCCTTGTCGGCCACCATCGAAGCGGTGAACGCCGTGTACCAGAAGATCTGCTGGGCGACGTTGCCCTGGCTCAGCGCTGGCAGCG
>ERZ1740062.395-NODE-395-length-25291-cov-4.873276_pt1 | contig 25291 bp, 22 predicted proteins | sample MGYA00581741_ERZ1740062 | MGnify/ENA primary metagenome ERZ1740062 (study PRJEB43018, sample SAMN04849747) | marine metagenome | isolation source: floating plastic debris | place: Pacific Ocean | collected 2008-09-01 | study: EMG produced TPA metagenomics assembly...
ATCGACTCCAGTGACTCATTGAGCACGAGCTTGCCATCGTCGATGAACATGACAACGGTCAGGATATTCTCGATCTCCTCGACCTGGTGCGTCGTGATAATGATGGTGCGATCTTCGTTGAAATAGTCGCTTAGCAGTTCTGAATAGAACGATTTTCTAAACAGAATATCGAGACCCAGCGTCGGCTCATCGAGAATCAGCAGCTCGGCGTCGATAGCCATGATGATCGATAAATGCAGTTGTGCGACCATACCCTTCGACAACGCTTTTACTTTGGCGTTGGGTTGGATTTTTGTCTGCCGCAACGCAGCCTGAGCATCACTTAGCACAAATTTCGGGTGCACCGTGGCGACGTAATCGAGCAACCGCGCTACCGTGATCCACTTTGGCAATACCGCGACATCAGCAACATAGCTCACCGAATTCATCAGCGCCTGGCGTTCGCGGAATGGATCGTGACCGCACACACGCAGAGTACCGTTGCAGCTTGTTAAACCCAGAACGGCCTGCAGTAGTGTGGTTTTACCCGCGCCGTTCGGACCAATCAGCCCAACGATACGGCCTCGCTCGATATCAAAGCTGACATCGTCTACGGCGCGCACGTCTCCAAAGTGTTTACTGACGCCCCGCGCTTCAATCAAAGCTGCCATTGGTTGCTATCCCCTCGCGTGCAGCGGCTATTCGTCGTGGCCGTTGGCCAGCAACTCGGCGGGATCTAACTCCAGACGCTGGATCGTCGCCAGCACGTCCGGCCACTGATCTCGCAGAAACCGTTCTTTTTCATCATTCAGCAATTTTTCACGGACACCGGGCAGGACATACATGCCGCGGCCGCGTTTCTTCTCAACCAGTTCCTCGTCTACCAGTTCCTGGTAGCCCTTCAGGACTGTCAGAGGGTTGAGACGGTATTCAGCAGCGACATTGCGCACGGACGGCAGTGGGTCACCATCGGTCAGGACACCTTCCAGTAACATCGCAACAACGCGGTCGCGCAACTGCCGATAAATCGGCACATCATCATTCCATTTAGGGTCCATCAGGCTCCAATCATTCGCTGTCGTCTCACTATCAGCACCCATAGGAGAGCGATTACTGACCGGCGATCACGATGGCTACTGCATCGTGGGGTTCGTCTGCGTCTGTAGCCGACTCGCTGGCAATCAACGCGACGGTAAACATCGCGAGCAGTGCCAGTGCCACAACGCCGCTCCATGCGTTGCCGCGATGCTCTCGAGCCCGCGTCATGTTGTGATCCGGCGTTTCCTTAAGGTACATGATCTCCTGCCTCTGCGTTAGTGTTGTACCATACTATAACACCAATACTCAGAAACGCAATATTCGCTTGGACGCAATCGCGACGGACGAATGCTGCGATGCAACAACCGCGGTCCTGTGAGATAATGTGAAAATAACCGGGACAGTCTTTAATCATAAGGGACACACAATGAAAGCACCTGTTCGCGTCGCCATCACCGGCGCAGCTGGCCAGATCGGCTATCAACTCGCATTTCGTATCGCATCTGGGCAGATGCTCGGCGCCGACCAACCTGTCATTTTGCAATTGCTGGAGATCACGCCTGCACTCGACGCCTTAAAGGGTGTGGTCATGGAGCTGGATGACTGCGCGTTCGGTACACTCGCTGGCGTCGTAGCCACCGATGATGCCGAGGTCGCGTTCAAGGACGCTGAGTACGCGTTGCTGGTTGGCGCCCGTCCGCGCGGACCGGGTATGGAGCGCAAGGACTTGCTCGAGGCGAATGCCAAAATCTTCTCGGCGCAGGGCCAGGCGATGAACAACGTCGCCGATCGCAATATCAAGGTGCTCGTTGTCGGCAACCCGGCGAATACCAACGCGTTGATCGCTCAGGCCAACGCGCCGGATCTGAACGCCGCCAACTTCACGGCAATGACCCGCCTCGATCACAACCGCGCCATCGCGCAACTGGCCGCGAAAACCGGCAAGCACGTCAGCGACGTGCGCAACATGACCATCTGGGGAAACCACTCGGCGACACAGTATCCAGATATCACGCATACGACCGTAGCGGGCAGCTCCGCGCCGGATCTCGTCGACAGCGACTGGGTCAGCAACGATTTTATCCCGACCGTGCAACAACGCGGCGCAGCCATCATAAAGGCGCGTGGTGCCTCGTCCGCCGCTTCCGCTGCATCCGCGGCCATCGATCACATGCACGACTGGGCGCTGGGCAGCGCCAGCGATAGCTGGATCAGCATGGCGGTACCCGCGGATGGCAGCTATGGCATCGAGCCGGGCATCATTTATTCATTCCCGGTCAAATGTGCCGATGGTCAATACGAGATCATTCGCGAACTCGAAGTGACCGAAGCAAGCCGCAAACTGATGGATGCCACCGAAGCAGAGCTTCGCGAAGAGCGCGCGGCCATCGAATCGCTGCTGAGTTAAGACGGAGAACGCCGTGCTGGATTTCATTTTTGGATTGTTCTGGTTTGTGCTGCTGTTTGGTGGCGCGCTGACGTTGGCCTACAAACGCGTCGATTTGAAGACGGCGACGATCGCGGCCGTTGCAGCAGTCGCAGCGTATCAGCTGTTTGGCGACGGCTACGGGTTTGTCATGCTCGTCCTGTGGCTGATCGTGGTGACAATGGTCGTCCTGAACTTCGATGACTTCCGTCGCGACCAGATCACCCGCCGCATGCTGAACGTCTACAAGACAATGTTGCCGCAGATGTCGGACACCGAACGCGAAGCACTCGAAGCTGGCAGCGTGTGGTGGGACGGAGAACTGTTCACCGGCTTGCCAAACTGGGACCGTCTGATGCGGATGCCGGCGCCCCGGTTAACCGACGAAGAACAGGCGTTCATCGACGGGCCCACCGAAACACTGTGCCGCATGCTCGACGACTGGCAGATCAGCCACGAGCTCGGCGACATGCCGCCTGAAATCTGGGCTTACATCAAGGAACATCGCTTCTTCGCGATGATTATTCCGAAAGAGTATGGCGGGCTGGAATTCTCGCCCTATGCGAAGGCGCTGATCCGCAAAACACTGTCGACGCGCTGCACCGTGGCTGCAGCGACCATCGGCGTTCCGAACTCACTGGGTCCCGCCGAATTGCTGCTGCACTACGGTACCGATGCACAGAAGCAGCGCTATCTGCCCGGGCTCGCATCTGGCGACGAGATTCCATGTTTTGCACTGACCTCGCCGCAAGCCGGTTCCGATGCGGCAGCATTGATCGACTCGGGCGTAGTCTGCAAGGGAATGTGGGAAGGCGAAGAGATCATCGGCATCAAACTGAACTGGAACAAGCGCTACATTACGCTTGCGCCCATCGCGACCGTGTTGGGTCTGGCGTTCAAGCTGCGCGATCCGGATAACCTGATTGGCGATGTCGACGACTACGGTATTACCGCGGCGCTCGTTCCGACCAACACGCCTGGCGTCGTACACGGCCGTCGCCATCTGCCGCTGAACGTGCCGTTCCAGAATGGCCCGACCAGCGGTAAGGATGTCTTCGTGCCGCTCGACTACATCATCGGCGGGCCCGAAATGGCAGGTAAAGGCTGGAAGATGCTCGTTGAGCTGCTCTCTGTGGGTCGTGCGATCACGCTGCCATCCAGTGGCGCAGGTGGCGGCCAGGCCGCAACCTTCGCGACCGGTGCCTATGCCCGTATCCGCCGCCAGTTCCATTTACCCATCGGACAATTCGAAGGCGTTGGCGAGGCGATCGCTCGCATGGCGGGTAATACCTACATCATGAATGCAGCTGTTGACGTGACAGCCGGCGCGATCACCGAAGGTGAAAAGCCTGCTGTCCCATCGGCCGTATTGAAATACCACTGCACGGAGCTCGCGCGGAAAGTCGCGAATGACGCCATGGATGTACAAGGCGGCAAAGGCGTGATGATGGGACCGCGCAATTATCTCGGCAGAGGCTACATGGCACTGCCGATCGCGATCACCGTAGAAGGTGCGAACATTCTGACCCGTTCGTTGATCATCTTCGGTCAGGGTGCGATTCGCTGTCATCCGTTCGTCTTGCGTGAGCTGCATGCGGCGCAGGACGACGATGAAGATCGCGGTTTGATCGAGTTCGACAAGGCGTTGTTTGGCCATATCGGCTACGCCATCAGCAACGCCGCACGCGCATTTGTATTGGCACTGACGCACGCGAAGTTTAGCGACGTGCCGGTGCAGTCATCGACGTCACGCTACTTCCAGAACATTAATCGCTACAGCGCAGCGTTTGCACTGACGGCTGACTTCGCGATGCTGACATTGGGCGGCAAGCTGAAAATCAAGGAGCGCCTGTCGGCGCGACTGGGCGATGTATTCAGCTACATGTATCTCGCCAGCACCGTTCTAAAGCACTACGAAAACCAGGGCCGCCAACCGCAGGACTTACCATTGGTTGAGTGGTCGGTCCGGACACTCATGTACGAGGCTCAGGAGCAGCTCCACAGCTTCCTGCAGAACTTCCCGAACCGTCCCGTTGCTTGGTTGCTGCGTGCGCTGATCTTCCCGCGCGGCCGCACCTACTCGGCACCGTCTGATCGCATTTCTCAGGATATCGTCGAGCTGATGATCAATCCGACGGGCGCACGCGATCGCCTGTGCGGCGAAGTCTACCGCGAACAACAACCGGGCAACCCACTCGGTATGTTGCAGGCCGCGCTTGAGCAGACGGTGACTGTCCAGCCGCTGCAGCGCCGGCTGCGCGATGCTGAGAAGAAAGGCACGTTGAAGTCCGATTATCTGCCACATCAAATCGAGGAGGCGCTTGATCTGGGGCTGATGGACAAGCAAGAGGCCGCGTTGCTCACGGAGTACCATGCTGCCGTCGCTGAGCTGATCGCTGTCGATGATTTCGATACCAGCGAGATCGGGCAGCAAGCACGCAAGCCCGCGGCGCGTAAAAAAGCAGCATCGAAAAAGAAAACGACCAAAAAGAAAGTCGTGCGCAAAAAGACGACCAAAAAGAAAACCAGCAAAGCCACTGAGAAGGACGCAAGCTGAGTAGACGCGTTGTTTATGAAGTCAGCCTGAGTATCCCCGAGCGCGACAGCGAAGCGCTTGGGGATTGGCTGCCTGTGCATGTCGATGACATGCTGGCATTGCCAGGCTTTATCGAAGCGCATCGCTTCGACCCCGCTCCTACGCAAGATGACCGCGTCGTGCATACGGTGCAATACGTCTTGTCCGATCAGCAGGCGCTGGATCAATACCTGGAAGAACATGCAGAGCGCATGCGCGCACCGGGCCTGGCGCTATTTGGTGACGACCTGCGGAGCACCCGTCAGGTTCGTGCGATGGAAACACGCAGCGAGACGACGACAGCGAATTGCCTCAATTGTGGCGTCGAGATCTCCGGTCAGTATTGCTGGAACTGTGGCCAGCGCAGCAACACCCGCCTGATCAGCCTGTTCGAACTCATTCGAGACGCCTTCGGTGATATGTTCGAGCTGGACTCGCGTCTATGGCGCACACTGATCCCACTCGCGATACGCCCCGGCTACCTGACCGCCGAATACCTGCGCGGGCGTCGCGCCCGTTACATGCCCCCGTTTCGCATGTATCTGGTGATGAGCTTCATCTTCTTCCTGCTCACCACCGCCTTCACAGAGAGCAGTGCGATCGATGAATCGGTCAACGATGAAGTCCGTATCACCGGGCTTTCCATCAACGGTGATGGGGTCAATCTGCGCGTCGGTGACGGTGACGACGATGATGACGACAGTCAAGACACAGCCGGTGAGGCAGGCCTAACAAACGACAACGCGCTGCCGGGCGATCAGGATGCGTCAGCTGATGATGAGGACGACATACCGTGTGAAGCCGATTTCGACGAAATCGGAATGCCGTGGCTGAACCGTTACATCACCGAGCGGCGCGCCGAAGCGATCTGTGACCACATCAAGGATGACAATGGGCAGCGTTTCACCGAGCGGTTCACGCAGAACCTCGCGGTTGGCGCTTTGGCGCTGCTCCCTTTGCTCGCCATGCTACTGAAATTTTTGTACCCACTGTCGCGTCGGTACTACGTCGAGCATCTGCTGATGCTGGTGCACTATCACAGCTTCCTGTTTTTCGCCGCCTCGATCCTGTTCAGCTACAACAGCCTGCTATCGCTGACAGCGGCACCCAGCTGGCTTTACATCATTCCTAACCTGTTGATTGGGCTTTATATTCCGATCTATTTATACAAGGCGCTGCGCAATGTCTATCAGCAGGGGCGACTGATCACGCTCTTCAAGTACGTTCTGCTCTTTGCTGGCTATCTCACCGCCGTCGTTATCATTATTGTGACAATGGTGTTGTACATCTTCGCCACCTATTGATGCCGCGAGGCTTGTAGGCGTCGTGTCACAGGCCTACAATGCCAGCGGGGATAGAAATTATGTCGGCCTCCTGCCCGAAAGCCGCGTTGGGCAGCGACACTACCAGTCATCGTAGAATGACCATGACAAACATTGGAATCAGTGGGCTCGCGGCCTACGTGCCACCTTATCGCGTAAAACTCGACGAATGGTGCGAGTGGACAGACCAGCAATGGTCGAAAATCAGCGCCGTCGTTGGCCACAGCTTCCGAATGCGTGGGCACGAGCACAGCGTCTACACCATGGCTGCGACCGCAGTCCTGCGGCTCATCGACCAATACGACATCGATCCGGATAGCGTTCGCTTTCTGGGGCTCGGTACCGAATCGAGCCTCGACAATTCCGCGGGTGCTGTCATCGTCAAAGGCATGGTCGATGCAGCGCTGGAAAAACGCGGCAAGCCTGCGCTGTCGCGGGCTTGCGAAGTACCTGAATTCAAACATGCATGTCTCGGCGGCGTATACGCGATGAAAAGCGCGATTCGCGCGCTGGCCTTCGACGGGCGTGGTAGCAAAGCTATCGTTGTCTGTGCGGATATCGCGGAATACCAACGCGGGAGCAGCGGCGAACCCACACAGGGCGCTGGCGCTATCGCAATGCTGCTCGAAGAAGACCCGAAGCTCGCCACCGTCGATCTGATCAACAGCGGCAGCGCGTCAGACTACCGCATCATGGACTTCCGCAAGCCAATGCTGCGCTTCTGTGGTCAGGACCGCAGCGAATCGCATCAGGTGCAGGATTTCCCGGTCTTCAACGGCAAGTATTCGACCACCTGCTACATCGACGAGACACTCCATGCACTCGCCGATATGTATCGTCGCCGCGGCATCGACCCGGCAGCACATTTACAGTCGGTAAAACACCTGTTCATGCATCGTCCATATCGACGTATGCCGGAAAATGGTTTCTCGGTCGCCTGGTTCTGGGCGCTCGCCAACAGCGACTCGGACGGCGAAGCGCGCCTGCGCGAGTACGCAGCACTCGCCGAAATGGATGGCGACGCGCTGGTCGCTGAGCTACGCGCGGACCACACCATTGCATCTCTCGCCAGTGCGGAACATCTCAACGACGACGCGATGCCATTGACGATGGCGCTGGTGCGCCTGTTCCGCCGTATGCCCGATTTTGCAGATACCGTCGAAAGCAAGCTGGCACTCGGCAGCGAAGGCATGAGCGACCTCGGCAACCTGTACACAGCGGCGCTACCTGCATGGATGGCATCCGGCTTCGAAGAGGCACTGCGCGACGATATCGATCTGACCGGACAAGAAATCCTGACCCTCGGTTATGGCAGCGGCGACGCAGCGGAAGTGATTCCGATGTATGTCGCACCTGGTTGGCGTGAGGCCACCCGCAAAATGCGATTTACCGAAGCGTTGGAGCAACCGATCGATATCACTCGCGACCAGTACGAAGCGCTGCACGACGGCCGACGTGCGCTGGGCTTACCGGCGTCCAATGGTGGCGAGTTCTTTATCGCAGACGTCGGCCGCAAGACCGATCACAAGTTCCAGGATATCGGCATCGAGTACTACAAGTATCGCGCCTGATTTTCTCACAGCCACCGGCTAGCTGTGCTGTCCACGGTGTCGGCAAACCTACTCCGGTGATTCTATCGGCGCCGTCAGTGATTCGATGTTGTCAGCATACTCGCGGCGTAACTTCGCCCACTCCATCTTGAACCACGGCGTTAACGTGTCGGGATCTTCGGCGAGCCATCGGTCGACGGCTTCGGGGGCGAGGAATTGCCAGTCGTCGACCTCCGTGCGGTTCGGTCGCACGTCGTCTTTCAGTCGGCCCACATACACCGAGCACATTTCGTGTTCGCTACCCGCGCTGCCAAAGCTCGCCTGATAACTGAACTTGTAGACAAATTCGAGATCGGCGTGACAACCGAGCTCCTGATGCAGGCGGCGATGCGTTGCGTCGTCCATTGCTTCCCCACGACGCGGATGAGAGCAGCAACTGTTGGACCAGTATCCACCCCACAAACGCTTGTCGGCTGCGCGCTGCTGCAACAACACTTCGCCGGCATCGTTAAACACGAACAACGAAAAAGCGCGGTGCAAAATGCCGTCACCGTTATGGCAATCGGCTTTCGGCAGATAGCCAGGCACCTCATCCTGCTCATTGACGAGCACGAGCTCCTCGGCATCGAAAGAAACGACAGGGTCCGCTGGCTCGGCTGCAGCAACATCGATCACCCGTGCCTCGTACCGCGCCTGACGAAGCGCCGTTGCGACTTGCTCTGCGTTGCCATCGCACAGCGCGATGACCGAACCGCCACCGCCAGCACCGGTCAACTTCGCACCGAGTGCGCCGGCATCGCGGGCGATGTGCACCATCTTTTCGAGTTCCGGATGACTAACGCCAATCGCATTCAACAGTCCGTGGCACAGATTCAGGCTGTCGCCGAGCGACCGCCAGTCTGCTGATTGCAGCGCGGCGAGGCAGGCCGACACTTCCGCATCGATCTGGTCGAACGTCGCATCGAATGCGGCCGGGCGTCGCTCGCGGCGCTCGGCAACCCGGGCGACCAAATCCGACGTCACGCCTTTAATACCACTAAATGCGATCACCAGCTGCAGTGGCTCGGCGATCGCGATGTCCTGGGTCTTCGCGGTCGAGCGCGGTGAGAACAATAACGGTGCCGCGAAGGTCGCGAGCGTATTGTCGACGCCCGATGGGGTGCCGTGCGCGAGCTTCTCGCAGGCAAACGCCATCTCATTGACCTCGGCCGGTGACAACTTCAAGCCGGTGAGTTTCGCCATCGCCCGAATCAGCACGACGGCGAGCGCCGCCGAGCCACCGAGGCCAGCCGCGAACGGGATCTGGCACGACACATCGATATGACCGTTCGGCATATCAATCGCGGCGAGCGACAGGATCGTATCAACCAACATGCCGAGCGGACTGCGATGATCCGCATCGTCGCTGGCGTCATACTGTAATTGCCAATCATCGACGCGAATCGTCAACGGTGTCTTGCTACTGAACACTTCAGCGCGAAGCGCTCGCGGTATTGGCAAGCCAAGTGCGCGACGGCCGTAAACCACGGCGTGCTCACCGGCCAGAATTAGTTTGGCCGCACTGCTCACTTCGCCGATCAATTCACGCGGCGGATAGGCCGGCGAACGCAGACGCAGCTCTTCGATCAACTCACGTGCACGCCAAGTCTTGACCACGCCTTCTGCCGTCATTGCCGCCACGACCGGCTCGACCTCTGAATCCTGCGCGCCCGCCTGAATCGCCACGCTGCGTGCGTGCAATGCCATATGGCCCCGCTGGATACCGTCGGTGGCCAACGCTTTTAGCGCTGAGAAGTTCTGCGCGAGACCGACAACGCAGGCGATTTCGTCAAGCTCGCGCGATCGTTCTACGCCCGCCAGTCGCAGACTCAGCTTGGCCACCGGATTGACCCGCACAGAGCCACCGACGATGCCGAGTTTGATCGGCAGCAACAGCTCACCACACAAATCGCCCTGCTCGTTGGCTGTCCAGCGTGTCAGTGACCGATAGCGGCCGCTGCGTGCTGCCCATGCGTGGGCACTAGCTTCGACGGCGCGCCAATCGTTGCCGGTCGCCACCACCAGTGCATCGATGCCGTTCATGATGCCTTTGTTGTGCGTCGTCGCGCGGTGCACGTCGAGTTCAGCGAACTCGTTGGCGGCAATGATGCCATCACAAATCGACCGTGCCTGTTCTTCGTCGGCATGCAATGTCGACAGCGGCAGGCGCATGCGTGCGCGCACCAGCGCTTTGTCCGCCAGGTTGGAAAGAATGCGCAAATGTGGACGGGCACCCGCGATAGACGCCACCATCGGCGCCACCTGTTCGCAGATCGTGTTGATCAGATTCGCGCCCATCGCATCACAGGTGTCGATCAGCAAATGCACAATAATCATGTGTCCGCCGCCGGCACGCTGATAGCTGAATTGCTGCATGCCGCGCACGCCGCCACCGCGTTTGATCAGATTCGGATGCACCGCATTGGCCGCATCGACGATACGTTGCTCGGCAGCCGCCAGCGCCGCCAGCGACGCGTCCGGGGCTTCGCTATCGAGTAACTGGATCTGCCCGATCATCAGGCCATCGTCGCTGTCGACCTCGAAACCACCGACCGCACGCGCCAGTTTTGCAGCGGAGGACAAGGCGGCGACGATGGAAGGCTCTTCGACGACCATCGGTATCAGTCGCTCCTGCCCATTGATACGGAAATTGAGCGCCACAGCAAACGGCAGGCCGGCGACACCGATGACATTTTCAATCAGATGTTCCGCTGTTCCGCGATCCAATGTGATATCGCCGCTGCTGAGCGCCGCATAATCGTTGGTGGACAGTTCACCCGCCTCGTGTAGTGCCGCCAATCGATCGCTGATCGCCAAACGATAAAACCCGGAGAATACCGACGTCATGATGCCCCCTCATCCGTCTGCCAACTGCGTGTCGGGCGTGTGATGCCAAGCGCTGTGTCGAGCACCGCGCTCTCTTTGCCCGTGACCTGACTGACAAACGCTGCCAACGCTTCCGGATCATCGGAAAGCGCAAGACCCAGCTCGCCGCCACCAGCGCCAACCGGCTTGTACAGAACGCCAGCCGGTGCCTCGGCCTGAAGCAGCGCCGCATGGCCGCCTGCTGTGTAGCCAAGTCCGCCAACCGAATCGATGGCCAACATGTGTTGCGTCAGTTCACGCATAACCTCAATTATCGCTGCTGCATCGCCGCCGCGCCACACATTCGCCAAGCCCTGTGTCGCGGCGATCATCGCGTTGAGCAACCGCTCTGCATCGGCGTCTGTCTCGAGCCATGCGTCAAACCGCTTGATGTGCGATACCGTCGGCGCGGCCGTCGACAGTGTCAGTACGGTGGCGTGCAACGATGCGGGCCATGGTAGTGTCGTCAGCTTGTTGCGGCCATCGTTACGCTGGAAGGACACCACGCCGCCCTGTTGTACAGCATAGATATCCGCACCGCTGCCATGTCCACCCTGGAAGGCGCGATGTGCGTTCAATGCACTACGCCTGACTTCCGGATCGCCATTAAAGCGCGCCAGCACCTCTGCAAGCGCCACTGACGCCGCAGCACTGGAGCCGAGCCCGAGTTTGCGATCACCGTTGTAGAACGCACTGGTATCAAGACTCAAGCTGACCGGTTTGCGCGGCGGAAACTCCTCGATCACCGCGACCGGCAGACGCAACGCAGCAGCGCTGTCGCCGCTGATGTCTGTCACCCGCGCGCGCGCGTCGACCGCAAATCGATAAGTGCCATCTCGGAATCCCACGGTGCGAAGGCAATGGTCCGGATCGCTGTGTCGGCGCAATGTGGCTTTACAGACTTGTGTTGTGCTGGCGAGCATGGCGACGCCACCACGCAGCACCGCATATTCGCCGGCCAGCATGATTTTGCCCGGCACCGTCACTCGCAGTGGCTGCGGCACTAGTTGGGCCCCTGACTCAGAATGCGCGCACCTTTGCCTAAACCGGTCCGCAGAATTCGCTGTACACCATTGATCGAAGCGAGCTCATCCGCCACTGCCGATGCATGCTCCGGCAAACACACAGCCTTGACCTGTGGCCCGGCATCGATGGTGAAAAACACGCCGGTGCCCGACGCGCGCAAGGCGTGTACGGCATGCATCCACGCCACTGTCGCCGAATTCCAATACAGCATCGCCGGGCGCGTCGCCTGCATGACGGCATGCATTTTCAGGCAACTGTGTTCACTAATGTTCGCGAGCCGCTCGAAATCTCGCTGCGCAATCGCGCCGGCTGCCGCCGCCATGTCGGCCTCGTGAGTTTCGATCCATGCGGGATAGAATGGCGACGTCTGTTTGCTCGTGCGCATGCCTTCGGTGGAGCCGACCGTCTTGCGTTGTTCGCTGGTAATCGCGACAACGACCTCGAGAGGAAAATCCGCTGCGGCGCATAGTTCGGTGACCGTGATGTCATCGTCGATCCCGGTCGGCTTGTCGAGTCGTACGAAGCCCCCGAACAGCGATCGAGCAGCGGAGCCCGAGCCACGCCCAGCCTGTTGTGCCAGCGTCGGCGTGCTATGCCCGCCGTGCAGCAATGCATCCACTGCGACTACCAGTGCTGCGAACCCCGATGCGGAACTCGCGAGCCCGGCGGCGGTGGGAAAATCATTGAAAGACGTCACGGCAAGCGTTGGCCGGTCGGCGCCGTAGAAGTGATCAAGGAAGCCGAACAAGCGCGCTGACATGGCCGGCTCGGGCGACTCGTTCAGCGAGAAATGATCGCCGGATTCGGCAAGAGCGACCGTCGTGCGGGGCGCTAACGCATCGAGCGTGATAGAAATCGACCCCACATCGGGCAGGTTACGCTCGCCGTCGGCCTTGCCCCAATACTTGACGAGCGCGATATTCGGATGCGCGATGGCGGTCACGGCGGATTTTGTCGGTTCAGAGGCTGTCAAATGAGGTGTCCAACGCGCAAAATAGCCGCCTAGCGAATCGACTGGATTTTGCCCTGTATGTCTTTTGAGTCTTCTATTCCGGATTATATCGCCCGCGTTGATTCTGTGCTGGCCGATACACTGCCACCGGCCTCCGAATCGCCGGCCCAACTGCACGAAGCCATGCGCTACGCCACGCTGAATGGCGGCAAACGCATACGTCCGCTATTGGTTTACGCGACCGGTGAGTTGCTCGGTGTCGACAAGGACCTGCTCGATGCCCCCGCGATCGCGGTAGAGCTGATTCACGCGTTTTCACTGGTTCACGACGATCTACCGGCGATGGATGATGATGATCTACGGCGCGGCAAACCGACCGTACATCGCCGTTTTGATGAAGCGACAGCCATCCTCGCGGCCGATGCACTGCAGCCGCTGGCATTTGAGGTGCTCGCGAACGCCCGCGTCGATCATGCGCCGGCGCAGTTGCGCATGGTGCAATCGCTCGCTCGCGCCTGCGGCTCACTGGGCATGACGGGTGGCCAGGCGATCGATATCGAATCGGAAGGCAAGACGATCAGCGGTGATCTGCTGCGCAAGATGTTTGCGCAGAAAACCGGCGCCCTGATCACCGCCGCCTGCGACATGGCCACCGCCGTCGCACCGGCGCTTGAGGCCCGCGACCGACAACGCATCCTCGACTTTTCCGATTGCCTCGGGCTCGCGTTTCAGATCCGCGATGACATTCTCGATATCGAGGGCGATACCGACACGATCGGTAAGCCGGCTGGATCTGATGTGTTACACGACAAAGCGACCTGGCCTGCCATCTTCGGCGTCGAGCGGGCCAAGGCGGATTGCGACCAACTCTACGCCGAAGGCCTGCAGCATCTTGATCACTTTGGCGCGGCCGCGGATCCTCTGCGGGTCATGGCGAGATTGATCGTGCGTCGCCACGACTGAAGACACCAATGCCCCGAGAGCGCGCGATATTGCACGTCGACATGGATGCCTTCTTCGCATCTGTCGAGCAACGCGACAACCCGGCTTTGAAAGGCAAGCCGGTATTGGTGGGCGGCACAGAGAACCGCGGCGTCGTGGCCGCGGCGAGCTACGAAGCCAGACGTTTCGGAGTGCGCTCCGCGATGCCGATACGTGAGGCGCTGCAACGCTGTCCCGAAGCAATCTGCGTACGCTCCAGCATGGATCGTTACCAACAGGTGTCGCGGCAAGTCTTCGAAATTTTCCGGAGCGTCACGCCGGATGTGGAAGGGTTGTCTGTGGACGAGGCGTTTCTCGACGTCAGCGCCAGCCGCGACCTGTTCGGTACGCCGGTGACCATTGCACACCATCTGAAGCAACAGATTCTGGCGCAAACGCAATTGACGGCGTCGGTCGGTGTCGCCACCAACAAACTGGTCGCCAAGATTGCATCAGACCTCGACAAACCGAACGGCTTGACCGTGATAGAACATGGCGAGGAAGCGACCCGGCTCGCCGGTTTGCCGGCCGCTGTGCTGCCTGGCATCGGACCGCGTATGCAAACACGGTTGAAAGCCGTCGGTATCGTCAGCATCCGCGACCTGCAGCAGGCCAGCAACAAACAACTGGAGCAACTATTCGGCCGTTTTGCGGGACGTGTCCGGGAACGCGCTTTCGGTCGTGACGCGAGACCGGTGATCGCCTGGCGCGAAGAGAAATCTGTCAGCAGCGAGAACACGTTTCGCGAGGACTTGCGCAATGAGCGTGAGATGCACAATGCGCTGCGCCGCCTCAGCGACAAGACCGGCGAGCGGCTGCGCAGTAAACAGCTACTGGCCGGTGTCGTCCAGATCAAGATTCGGCGCAGCGATTTCGTGACAGCCACCCGTCAGATATCGCTGGCGCAACCGAGCAATGTGACGAAACTTATCTTTGATGCGGCCGTCCAACTATTGAGCGAGTGGCGGCAAGAACAACCGGATGCCGCGATTCGCCTGCTCGGTGTCGGCACCGCGAAACTGACCAGCGATCAGCAACTCAACTTGTTCGGCGAGATGTCGCGGGAAGACAGCGGACGGGTGGACCGTACCGTCGATGCGGTCCGCGAGCGATTCAGTGATTTGGGTCGCGCTGCATTGCAGCCCGCCAGCACGCTGGATCGCTCCGATTCGGACAGTGAGTGACGGCGATCCGCGTGGACAGGTAGACTAACGCACTATTCATCACAATTAGCCAGCATGTATCTCGACTTTTTTGGCCTGCACGAGCGGCCGTTCACGATCACACCGGATCCGCGCTATCTGTTCATGAGCGAGCGGCACGCAGAGGCGCTCGCGCATCTGATCTACGGGGTGACTGAGAGCGACGGCTTCATCGTACTGACCGGCGAGGTCGGCACCGGCAAGACGACGCTGGTCCGCAGCCTGCTGCAAAAAATGCCGGAAGAAGCCGACGTGGCGCTGGTACTCAATCCAGAGCTCACCGCTCTCGAGTTTCTAAACGCGATCATCTCCGAGCTCGGTATCGAGATGCCCGAAGACGCCAATAGTCCTTTGGCACTCACAGACGCGCTCAACCAGTATTTGCTGGAAGCGCACGGTCGCGGTCGACGCACCATTGCCGTCGTCGACGAAGCGCAGAATCTGTCCGCTGAGGTGCTCGAACAGATCCGCTTGCTGACCAACCTCGAAACGACGCGCAATAAATTGCTGCAGATCGTGCTGATCGGACAACCCGAGCTGCGCGAGTTGCTGGCGCGTAACGATCTGCGCCAACTGGCTCAGCGCATTACCGCCCGCTATCACCTGTTGCCACTGAACGAAAAAGAGGCCGGTGAATACCTGGACCACCGACTGGCTGTGGCCGGCGCACTGCGACCGATAATGAACAAGCGCGCCAAAAAACGCATCCATCAACTGGCGTCCGGTATCCCGCGACTGATGAATCTGATTAGCGATCGCGCACTGCTCGGCGCATGGAGCCGGGAGCAGGCCGAGGTCGATCATAAGCTGGTGGATGCGGCCGCCGCCGAAGTCTTCGGACAATCTCCGGTCGCCGCCAAGACGCAGCGCTCATTGCCGACGCGCTGGATCGCAGCGGTGGCGGGCGTATTGATCGTCGCATCAGCCATACTGATCTGGCGACAATTCTCGATAGCACCAGAGCCTGTCAAACCGACGCCCGTCGCCATCGAGCGCACGCCGATTGTTGTCCCGCAGGAGCCGGCGATCGAAGCGATCCGCCAACCGGAAACGACGCTGCACGACTGGCTGCAACAACATCGTGACCAGACAGGCAATCAGGACGCATTCGCGCGTTTGTTCGCATTGTGGGACAAACCTTTTCGCACTGGCGCTGCTGGTGCCTGCGAGCAAGCACGCGCGCACGCCCTGCGTTGCGTAGCGGATCGCACATCGCTGGCAGAACTGCTGTTGCTCGATCGCCCGGCGATCATCACACTCCGAGATCGTAACGGCGAAGCGCATCAAGCGGTGTTGACCGCTGCCAATGACGACCATCTTTGGTTACAGGCGGGCACGGCGGAGCACCGTATCGATGCCGGCGAACTCAGTCGATATTGGTATGGAGAGTCATTGCTGTTCTGGCAACCACCCAACAACGAGGTAACCGCGCTGCGCGCTGGCGTGCGCGGCGTCGGTGTGCTGTGGCTACGGCAAAGTCTGACCGCGATTCTGGGTCAGCCGATGACACCGCTGGATTCGGAGCTGTTCGACCAGACACTCGAAGCCTATGTGCGGGACTACCAACGGCAGCGTTTGTTAAAAGTAGACGGCCTGGTCGGGCAGCGTACACAGATGATGATGATTCGTGACCTCGGCCTGGATGATGTGCCAAGCCTGTCGCGTCGCGCCGATACGATGACGACCACGATGACTGCGGAGTCGCGCTGATGTCTCTGATACTGGATGCACTGCGCAAATCGGATGATCAACACGCCGAACACCGGGCTCCGACCGTCGCCGGAGCGCCCGGCAGTCCTCAGCCGACCGGAACGCCTCGCTGGTTATGGCCGGTTGTTGCGCTGCTGGCGGTCAATGCGATCGCTCTGGTGTGGGTGTTGATGCGAACCACCGACGCACCCAACGACATTGCTGCGACACCGGTGGAGCGTCCCGTAGCGGAGACTGCTGCGCCCATAACCACAACGCTAGAAAGCGCGAGCTTACCGGTCGAACGAGCCGCCGTGCGTTCGCTGCTGGAGGAGACCATCGACGAGGCACGCGAGCAGCGGCGCACCACAACGCCGGTTGTCTCACCGGCGAGCGCGACAACGGACCCGACACCCGTCGATACCGATGCTGCGCCGGCATCCGTACCGAGACAGGCAACGAATACCCTCAGTGAGCCGGCGACACCGGTGTATGACCCGATTAGTGCGACGCAGCAATTCCAGTGGCCGCTGCTGTCGATGGAGCTACATGTGTTCTCCAGTGACCCAGGCGGACGATTCGGGTTTATCAACGGCCAGAAAGTGGTTGAAGGCTCAACGTTATCGGAAGGCCCGCGTGTGCTGGAAGTCACGCGACAAGGTATCATTCTCGAGTATCGAGCGAAGCGCCTGCTGTTGACGCCGTAACCGGCGTCTATCGCAGCACACAAGCGCCGGCCGGTTTTGGGGGGTATGTATGCAGTTTCTTGATGGCGAGGCGATGCGTCTCGCACTTCGCAATGGTGTCCAACGTGTGATCAAAAGCCAGGATGGCTTGAACCGGATCAACGTCTTCCCGGTCGCCGACGGCGATACGGGAACCAATCTCGCGCTGACAATGGGTGCGATGGGGCAGGTTCTGCAAAAGGACGACGCCCTGCCTTTACATAAACTGCTGGCACGTGCTGCCGATGCTTTGCTCGATGGCGCACGCGGCAACTCCGGCGCGATCATGGCGCAGTTTTTCCAGGGTGTCAGCGACAAAGCAGCGGAGCTCACGCGCTTTAGCGCACAGACGTTCTGCGACGCGGTGTTGGCCGGGAGTGCCTATGCGCGCGATGCGATCGCAGAGCCGCGCGAGGGCACCATTCTGTCGGTGATCGATGCCTTTGCTGACCATCTCACCGAACGGGTACGGGGATCGGCTGTCGTCGACTTCCCGACCTTGCTGGGCGATGGCCTGAAAGCCGCTAACAAGGCCCTCAACGCAACGACCAACCAGCTCGCCGAACTCCGCAAGGCTGATGTCGTCGACGCTGGCGCCAAAGGCTTTGTGCACCTGCTCGAGGGTATGCTCGCCTACGTACGCGACGGCGAAACGATCGAGGCGATCGACTTGCCCGCCGATCTGCCGGATGCACCGATGGCCGGCGACGAAGTCGATCTTGAATATCGCTTCTGTACCGAGTGCATTGTGTCCGGGGACGATATCGACCGTCGCAAACTGCGCGAGCAGCTCTCCGCGATGGGCGGCAGCCTGGTCCTCGCCGGTTCGCGCTTCAAAGCCAAGATTCATATTCATGTGAACGAGCCGGAACAGGTCTTCGCGCTGGCTCGCGATTATGGTCTGGTCAGCGGTGAAAAAGCCGATGACATGCACAAGCAGCAGCACACGACGCATGGCGACGGACGACAGGTTGCGATCATCACGGATAGCGCTGCCGACATTACCGACGAAGACATGGAAGCGCTGGACATCCATATGGTGCCGTTGCGCGTGCAATTCGGCGAGCAAGGGTTCCTCGACAAATTGAGTATCAGTCAGTCCGAGTTCTTCGATATGCTGCAGCGCAATCCGCACCATCCGACCACGTCACAGCCTTCGCCCGGCGACTTCAGGCGTCAGTATCAATTTCTGGCGAGCCATTTCGACGATGTGCTGGCGATCAGCTTGTCGTCAAAGGTCAGCGGTACGATGTCCGCTGCACAAAACGCAGCAGGTCGGGTCGCCGCGAACGGCACGGTGCACGTCATCGATTCGCGTAATGCCTCACTCGGTCAGGGGTTGATCGTCAAATACGCCGCCGAACTGGCGCAGGCCGGCGAAGATCTCGCCACGATTCAAGATGCGGTCAATCGCGCTGTCGACAACACACAGACGCTCGCGCTGGTCAAAGATCTGACCTACGCGGTGCGCGGCGGGCGTGTGCCGGCATCGCGCAAGATGATTGCGGATTGGCTCAACATTAATCCGGTGTTGCGCACCAAGCCGGATGGCTCGGTGTCGTCGGGCGGCATGATTCTCGGCAAGAGCAACCGCTTGCCGAAGTTCGTGCGCTATATCGTTCGGCAGATTGATCCTGAGCAAACGTATCGACTGGCGTTCGGTCATGCCAACTGCGAAGACGATGCACTGGCACTGCAGGAGCAGCTCGTCTCCGCGCTGCCGCATGTGCAGGACAGTTATTGCACCGATGTTTGTTCCGCGTTTGGTGTGCACGGCGGCCCGGGCCTCATTGTCGTTGGTCTGATGCGAGTGAGTTGACCGAGCGTATTAGTCGTGAGATTCGACGGACTGTGGCTCGATTAGGCGGGGGTCTTCATTGCGCGCATTGTTCACGGTCTTCGCGACAGGCCAGCAGGTCAGATTGTCGGCGTAGACTTCCGCATTGAGATCACGCAAAGCAGGCGGGTTATCGCCATCACCAGCCAACCAGTGTTCGGTGGCCACATCATCCAGCATGACCGGCATGCGATGATGGAGATGTTCAATCGAACCTGACGACGGCATGGTCAGTACGCTGAAGGTTTCGATGCTCGCTTGCTCGTCTCGCCAGGACTCCCAGATGCCTGCCATGGCGATCGGCGCGCCATCTTCGCGCGAGATGTAATACGGCTGTTTGCCACCCGTCTCAGCGATCCACTCGTAGTAGCCATCCGCGGGTACCAGGCAGCGACGACTTGCGAATGCTTTGCGATACGCGGGTTTCTCCGCCACCGTCTCACTGCGTGCATTGATCATGCGGGCCGCCATCTTGCTATCTTTCGCCCAGAACGGCACTAAGCCCCAGCGCATCATCGCCAATTCGCGCTGGCCCGTCTGGTCGAGCCGGACAACAGCCGCCAGATCGGTCGGCGCGATGTTGTACTGCGCGAGAATGCCAGCGTCCGGCAATGTCACGCCGAACAGGTCGTTAACGGCTTCTGCAGCGGAGTAAAAAGCGAAGCGGCCGCACATGATCTACTCGCGAATACCGACGCCACGATTCATCAGGATGACACACACCGAGAACAATAGCGCCACGAAGAACAATACCAACAAATACGCGGTCACGATCGGAATATCAGACTGGCCAAGCACGCCGTAACGGAATGCATTGACCATGTACAGGATTGGGTTGGCCATCGACACCTTCTGCCAGAACTCAGGCAGCAACGAGATCGAGTAAAACACACCGCCGAGATAGGTGAGCGGCGTCAGCACGAAGGTCGGAATAATCGAAATGTCATCGAACTTTCTTGCGAACATCGCATTGATGAATCCAGCCAGCGAAAACACAACGGAAGTCAGCACAACCATCGAGAACATAATCAATGGGTGCGCGATGGTGAGTTTAGTGAATGCGAGTGCCACGATCGCGACGAGACTGCCGACCATCAACCCCCGCACAACGCCGCCTGCGACATGCCCGAGCACGATAATCGAGTTGGGCACCGGCGAGACCAGCATCTCCTCGATGTGGCGCGCGAACTTCGCGCCAAAAAAGGACGACACGACATTGCCGTAGGAATTGGTGATGACCGACATCATGATGAGTCCCGGTGCGATGAACTGCATGTAGCTGTAGCCATCCATCGTGCCAATGCGGCTGCCGATCAGCGTGCCGAAAATCAGGAAATACAGCGTCATCGTAATCGCCGGCGGCACGATCGTCTGCACCCAGATACGAATGACGCGCAGATACTCCTTGCGTACGATCGTGCAGAACGCGACCCAGTTGTTGTGGGCAATCGTTGGTTCGCTCATGCTTGTGCTGCCTTACGTTTTTTGTCGTCGACAAGGCTCATGAACAATTCTTCCAGACGATTGGATTTGTTGCGCATGGACTGAACGGTGATGCCTTGCTCGGCCAGAAGGGCAAACATCGCGTTGAGGTTCTGCTCACGTGTCATCGCTACCTCAACATCGCCATCGGGTCGCAGCTCCACATCGAAACCTGCCAGCTGCGGCGCCGCTTGCAACGCCTCAGCGGGCGAGAGCACAAACACCTCGCGTTGCAGCTTGCGCAGCAATGCGTTCATCGAAGTGTTTTCGACAATCTCACCGTGATCAATAATCGCAATGTTCCGACACAGCGACTCGGCCTCTTCAAGATAGTGTGTCGTCAGGATGATTGTCGTGCCGTTTTCATTGATCTCACGCAGGAACGTCCACATCGAGCGACGAATCTCGATATCCACGCCCGCCGTCGGCTCATCAAGGATGAGTAGGCGCGGCTCGTGGACAAGGGCCCGAGCGATCATCAGGCGGCGCTTCATGCCACCCGACAGATTGCGCGAGATATCATCGCGCCGATCCCACAAGCTCAGCTGCTTCAGGTATTTCTCGGCGCGTTGCAGTGCGAGCTTGCGCGGAATTCCGTAGTAGCCGGCCTGGTTGATCAGTGTATTTAACACTTTGTCAAACAGGTTGAGATTAATCTCCTGTGGGACCAAACCGATACAACGTTTGGCGGATGCAAGATCGCGGTCAATGTCATGACCAAATACGGCAACTCGACCGGATGATTTGGTCACCAGCGACGTCATGATACCGATGGTCGTGGTCTTACCCGCGCCGTTTGGCCCAAGCAATGCGTAGAAATCGCCTTCCGCGACATCAAAGTCGATACCACGTAGAGCGATATTGCCGTTCGGGTAGGTCTTGGTCAGACCCTGGATACTCAGTGCATGCATCCCGCCATTGTACCGCGATCCGGCGCGCGCCGAAGTGTCAGTAGCGCACAGGCAGGGCGGATGACGTGGGTGATTCGGCATCCACCCTGCGGGATCGCGGCAGACCACGCGACAATAGCGTCGAAACCGGCCGCCGCTTGGCCTGACGTGCCCGGGATAGGATGAGCTGCAGTCCAGACGGTCCAAGGCTCTCTTTTTGTAGTCGAGAAGCGCGTTGCAGCTGCACCAGATCCTGCCAATAGCCGGGCACGTCGATCAGTCGAGCCTGTAAACCGACTCGATGTGCATCCGACAACAGCTCGACGAGTGACTGCGCCGAAATTTTTGCAATGTCGCCCTGGTTCATACCACTGATCATTGCGGCCAACAGGGGGGAGTCATGACAAAGCTGCCAGATTAACCCCAACGTCATTGTCGTGAGCTCTCTGACACCATCCTGCACCGGGTCCAGCCAACCGGCCACTGGGACAGCGGTGTTGTCATTGCGGGCAGTCACCCGATACAGCAGAAAAGGCAGTGTGCTGCACGTGGATTGCCACCGCTCGGTCTGTTGTTGCAGTGCGGCGACGATATCGGGACTGAGTTCGAGTTCGCCACGTTCTGCTGTGATCAGCAATAAACTCAGAAACCGCTGATTCAAAGGGCCCAATTCGAGAAAACACCGGTGGGGCCGAGTTATCGGATCGCTCATAAAGTCTCCTTTTTATTTATTTGGTCTAAAAAACCCTTATTAGACGGGTTAGTTATACGCTAAAGTAGCCTTCAATGCCGGTATATGTTTATTTTTACTCAATGATGGCAGATTCGGGAGGAATCGATGAACAAACGCTACAGAACCGAGCGCGCCAAAATTGATCTCGCGCTAACGATGATCGCTCGAGAGGCACGCACCAGTACCATCAAATGCTGCACCGGGCTGTCCGACGATCGTATCCGACGCCTGTGCACCCAATACTTCAGTACACGCGACGGTCGATCGGTAAGACGAAGACGCGGCAAGTCGCCGCATCAGATCGCGAAATTCGTCAAGAATGCGGAACATCAACTGCAAGCCACCACCATCATGCATCTACTGATCACCGCGGGCCTGCTCAGGGTCACCGCGGACGGCACCTTGCAAGGCAACTGGCTGACTGTCGATGTCGATATCGGCCAACAGTTTTGCGACGTCTATGATTTGTATCAGCTGGTTCACAGCAAACCGTTATTCGGTTTCGAATGGGGCTGGAACCTGATGCAGGCACTCGGACGAGACGAAGCACTGGCGATGGCGCATTGTGATCGCTGCGAGGTGGAGTATCTGCATGATCGCTATTCGCTCGACTTTCATATCTGTCCCGCCTGCGAAATTCGCACTGAGCGCCGCCGCCGGCCAGGCGCGCGCCAATACGCAACAGGCGGCTCATGATCCGTTTTCGAAAACAGGCGATTTCCTCTACACTTGCGGCGTGGCTCAAGACCACACATAACAATTCGGGAGAGGAAACAAATGTTTGCAGAGTTCAAAAAATTTGCCATGCGTGGCAACGTCGTCGATATGGCGGTCGGTATCATCATCGGCGCCGCGTTCGGCAAGATTGTCAGCTCGTTCGTAAAGGACGTCATCATGCCGCCGATCGGCATGATCATGGGCAATGTCGATTTCGGCGATTTGGCGGTCAAAATTGGGGAGACCGCCGAAGGCGAGGCGATCAACATCGCATACGGCACGTTCATCAACACGGTGATCGATTTTCTGATCGTCGCTTTCGCTATCTTCATGGCGGTACGCGTCATGAACAAGCTGAAGAAGCAGGAAGAGGAAGCGCCAGCTGCGCCACCAGAGCCTTCTGCGGAAGAAAAACTGTTGACGGAAATTCGCGACCTGTTGCAAAAACAGAACTAGTCGCAACCGGTCTCAGGAAATCAGGCATGGTGTCGGCAACACCGACACCATGCCTTTTTGCTGGCCAAAGGGATTTGTCATGTGCCTTGTACTGCTGAGCTGGAAGAAGCACAACCAACTACCATTAATCGTCGCTGCCAATCGCGACGAGCAATTCGGCCGCGATGCCAGTCCGATCGACTGGTGGGAGGACCAACCGGACATCATTGGTGGCCGGGACCTGCAAGCCGGCGGCACCTGGCTCGCGTTCAGTCGACACAGCCGCTTTGGCATCATCACCAACTTCCGTGACCCGGTGCAGTCCGTCGCCGGCAAAAGTCGCGGTGAACTCATTCCGCTCTGGTTATCCGGGCAACACAATGCTCGGGATTTTCAGGCACTGATGGAAGCGAACGAGGCAGACTACGCAGGTTTCAACCTGCTCTATGGCGACCGAGAGTCGCTCTATTATTTTTCCAACCGGAGCACAGTCAGCGGCCCGCTACCTGCCGGTTTCTATGCGCTAAGCAATGCAGCGCTCGACGCCGCCTGGCCTAAAATGAATGACGGCAGCGCGTTTATTGCTGACGCCGTACGCGATAACGATGTCAGCCCCGACCGCTTCGCGAAATTTCTTCGCAACACGACGCCCGCACCCGATGCGGCGTTGCCACAGCCCTTCCTGCCCATTGAGCTGCGCCGCACCCTTTCAGCACCATTTATCGTCGGTGATGTTTACGGCACGCGTTGCTCTACAGTGGCGACGGTGAGTACCACAGGCGCGGTGCATTTGTATGAGCAGTACTACGCGCCAGGCGGCGAGCCGACAAACGCGTCGCAACTCGCGTTCAAACTCAACTCAGCGCCAGGCGAGAAATAAGCCAGGCGCGCAGCGCGATGATCTCCTGCATACACACCGAGTGCGGCATCGGATAAGTCTGCCACTGTACCTGATACCCAAGTGTCTCAATAAAACGGCGCGAATCGTCTGCCAGCGATAGCGGTAGCACCGGATCCTGCTCACCATGCGCCATGATGATCGGCAGGTCGTGACGCCCCGCATGCTCTGCCGCGATCGTGTCCTGTAACGGCAAATACGTCGACAGCGCCATGATACCGGCGATCGGTAGCGGGGTAGTAAGCCCCGTGAATAGCGCGATAGCACCGCCCTGCGAAAAACCGGACAGGACAATGCGCTCAGCGGCAATCCCCTGGTCGATCTGTTCTTGTGCCAGCGACAACATCAAAGTGCTGCTGGCGCGAATGCCTTCTTCATCCTGTGTCGCGGTGCGATCGAGGCCAAGAATATCGAACCAGGCCGGCATGGCCATACCGCCATTGATGGTCACCGGCCGAGCTTCGGCGTGCGGGAATATAAAACGGATCGCGGCGCTGTCCGGCAAATTCATCTCCGCGACGATTGGCTCAAAGTCGTGCCCATCGGCACCGAGCCCATGGAACAGAATGACGGCCGCATCCGGATTGGGGGCGGTCTCGATGATCACAGGAGAAGGCATGGCAAACGTCCGGCAGTTTTGACTGCGGCGCAGCATAACGTATTTCACTCTTGCATTGTTATGCGCAAATAAATAATATTATGCGCATGCCTATTGATACCCAACAACAAGAAGAACGTCGCGCCGCGATACGACAGGTGCTGCGACAGCATTCGATCAGGACGCAATCGATGCTCGCCGAGCATCTGCAAAGACTTGGCCACCATGTCACTCAGTCCAGCATCAGCCGCGATCTGCGCGAGCTGCACGTCATCAAGGATCCAGATGGCTACCGGCTGGTGCACGACTACGACGAGCCAGCCGGTGATGGC
>ERZ1740062.396-NODE-396-length-25191-cov-7.262611_pt1 | contig 25191 bp, 16 predicted proteins | sample MGYA00581741_ERZ1740062 | MGnify/ENA primary metagenome ERZ1740062 (study PRJEB43018, sample SAMN04849747) | marine metagenome | isolation source: floating plastic debris | place: Pacific Ocean | collected 2008-09-01 | study: EMG produced TPA metagenomics assembly...
GCATAGTCCTGCCGAAGGCGTGGCAGCATAGTCCTGCCGAAGGCGTGGCAGCATAGTCCTGCCGAAGGCGTGGCAGCATACTCACGCCGCAGGCGTGGCAGCATAGTCGTGCCGAAGGCGTGGCAGCATAGTCGTGCCGAAGGCGTGGCAGCATACTCACACCGAAGGCGTGGCGGCATCCTCACGCCGGCGGCAGCGTGATATGGCCGTGCCGCAGCCCGGGTCGCAAAGCCGCAGCGCCGCGACGCGGGGCGCCTCATAAGCAGGGCTCAAAGAGGCGGGCAGGGCGGACGGGTTTGAGCGTGGGAAAGGGGGCCCTGCTCTTTCGATCCGGGCCCTGCCGGCGCGCCGCAACCAGGCGGACCCACCCAGGCGGACCCACAAAGGGGCGCCATCCGGGGGAGACGGGGCGGCAAACCGCGGGGCGGCGGCGGCGGGGCGCGCCAGAGTTCCCAACCCAGAAGCGGTCCGCGAATGCGCGGCGATGCGACAAAAGCGTGAAGTTTGTGTACTTCAGGCGTCAAACTCAGCGTTTTTGGGCAGAATCGCATGGACAGGCCCCCCTGGCCCCATTAACTTTTTACTCATAATCGGTGAGATGTGGTTTTTCAGACCGTCTCTTCAGCGTAGCAATCAGGGGTACTGTAATGATCAAGACCTATCTTCTCGGCTTGGCCATCGCCATGCTGCCGCTTTCCGCGGTCGCTATGCCGGTCACTGTCGTCAACCCGAATTCCACACTCGCCGACGGCGGGAGCTATGACATCCTCTCTGCGCCGGAGTTCGATTGGTCCGCGACCGTCGGTGTCGAAAGTCAGGTCACCGATGGCGATATGGTGTCCTTTGAGTTCACCGGAACCACCGCGGTTGAAGTGACGGTCGACACCATCGCGACCACGACCGAACAGCCGGCCGGCTCGATCACCGGGTTCGACCTGTTCTGGTCGACACAGCAGGATGGCGCGGGCTTTGTCTTCGCCGATCCGCCAACGCAGGAAGTGATTGTTCCGGGCGGCGGTTCGCAGATCACAGGCACCAGCTTTGTCGTGAACCCGACCCAGTTGGCAACCGGCGCCTGGCTGAATGTCGTCTGGACCGGCGTGACCGGGCTGCAGGAAATCAACATCCAGGTCTCGGCTGTCGCCGTGCCGCTGCCCGCGCCCGCGCTGTTGCTGCTTGGTGCGATCGCAGGGCTTGGCGGGATCGGCGCCATGCGTCGGCGCAAAGCGCTGGCTTGAAGACGGACTTGAAGACGGGATAGTGCCACCGGCCCAATGCCCCGCAGCGGGCAGGGTTGGTCAAAACCGATATCGGCTAAAAAGGCGCCCCGCCCGGGCGCCTTTTCTTTTGCGCGTGCCTTGCCGCCGTCGCCGCCCCCCGGTGGCGCACTGCGCAGAGACTATGCGGAACGCCGCCGATGTTCGGACCGATCCAACTGGGATCGGAACAGGCGTCTTGGAACCGCCCCGTGCTGAGCGTGGCGCCGCCTTTTCGCAGGCATTTGGTCGGACATGGCCGGGGCGCGTCGCCGCGGCCTTCGGCGCCCTCTCCCCTTGCGCGAACGCAAGGCGGCGCGGTCTGCTGCAAAGGCGCCCCGCGCAACCGCCGATCCCCCGGCCCAAACCGCGCAGATCTGCGCTAGACCGTGATGAGATCAGCTTGAAGCGTATCCTGAGTTGACGAGGTAGTTTGCGCATTCCTGCGGTGAGAAGCGGTCGAGGAGTGAGCCGATCCTGCGCCATGTGGCTTCCATTGTCCGTTCGGCGGCGTCCCTGAGCAGGTGTTTGAGCTTTGAAAAGACCTGTTCGATCGGGTTCAAGTCGGGACTGTACGGCGGCAGGAACAGCAAATGCGCTTTCGCGTCGCGGATCGCCTGCCGCACGGCTTGCCCTTTGTGGCTTCCGAGATTGTCCATCACCACCACATCGCCCGGGCGCAGGGTTGGGATGAGAACGTGCTCGACATAGGCCCGGAAGGCTTCGCCGTTGACCGGGCCGTCCAGGACGAACGGCGCATCGATCCGGTCATGGCGCAGTGCTGCGATGAACGTCATGGTGCGCCAGTGTCCATGTGGTGCGCGGCCGATCAGGCGCTGACCCTTGGGCGCCCATCCCCGGCGTGGGGTCATGTTGGTCTTGGCCCATGTCTCGTCGATGAACACAAGGCGGCGCGGGTCGATCCGACCTTGATGGCGCTTCCAGCGGGCGCGGCGGCGGCTTACATCGGGGCGGTTCTGTTCCTCGGCGAGTTGGGTCTTTTTTTGAACGAATAGCCGGTTCGATGCACGAAAGCCCAGACCGTGCGGTAGTCGACCTTGAGCCCGCGTTCAGCCAGTTCCACCACCAGTCCGCGCAACGTGAACGGGTCCTTGATCCGCTCCAGCAGCCAAGCTTCCTGAGCGCTTGCAATCTTGCGCGGCGGATGGCCGCCCGTCCCGGCTGGAGCGCAACTCCCTGTCTCGCGCAAGCGCTGGGACCACTTCACGACGCTGGACGGGGCCACATCCAGCGCAGCCGCGACCTCGCGCACCCTCTCACCCGCAGCCAGACGCGCCATCGCCCTTTCCCTCAAGTCCATCGAAAGTGCCCTACCCACTGCTCACCCTCCATTTTGTGTTTGATGATAGTGAATCAGCAAAATCAGCCCCTGTGAATCCCCTTTCGATTCAGCCTGACTTCATCGCGCTCTAAAGCGTTTCGTGAAAGACTCGGATCGCATAGCGCTGCCTGAAATCAAGGATTTCAACGCGGTATGGGATGCTTGATGGCTCAGGGGCTTCACGAAACGCTCTAAGCTTCGCCTGGCGGGGGGTCAGGGCCGGCGCAGCGTGAAGGTCCGCTCCAGGCCCAAAAACAGCGTGTTGGACTGCCGGTCGCGCAGGTCGTCGCGCTGGTCCAGCCGATACTCATAGCCAAGAACGCCGCGCCAATCGGCGGTCAGATCGCGGCTGAGCTGCGCGCCGAGCCGCAGATCCCGCCGCGCCGTGCCATCGCCTGAAATCACCGTCACATCGATAAAGGAGGCCGTCAGATCGACCGCCGTCACGGGCGTCAGCGCGTGGCGCAGGCTGAGCCTGGCGCGGCTGGTCAAAAGCTCGTCGCGCTCCGCTGTCGTCGTGACCCGCTGGGTGAGGTCGAGTTGCAGCCGGCTTGTGCGAAACTCCTGGGCATAAGACAGCGCGGCCAGCGGGCGCGGGTCGGTCCCGTCGCGGGTGCTGATGCCGGCACTGACGTCGAGCGCGCCGGTCTTCAGCGTGAAATTGCGCCCCAGCTCTGCGCTCAGCCTCTGGCCCGTCGCCTCCACCCGGCTGGAAGCGGTCAGCCGGGTCACCCCCCGCGGGTCGGTGCGGGTCAGCGTCGCCGTGGCCGACACACCCGTCGCCGTGTCGGTGACGCCGGTCTCCCGGGTTTCGATCCGGGTGTAAGAAGCGCTGCCCGAAAAGCTTAAGGTCTTGGTCAGCGCCTGGTCGAGCCCCAGCCCGATATCGCTGCTGTCGCGGCGCGTCTCGGCCGTGTTCTCGGCCTCATAGCGGCGGGCGCGGGCAAAGAGGCGGACGGTGCTGTCGGCGCGCGGGCGCAGAAACAGCGTGGCGTCGATGCCGGTCTCCTCGATGTCGAAAAGATCGGGATCGTCGGTGCCGTCATAGATCCGCCGCCGGTAATCGGCGCCGAAGGCCGCGCCGATGCCCGCCGTGCGCCCAACCTCAAGCCCGGCAGCGAGGTTGAGCGCCTGACGCTCCCCCGCTGCGGTCACGCTGTCCTGGATGTCGAGATCTGAGGTGCTGGCGCCGGGATCGACATCCGACACCGTGTAGCGGGCCGAGAAATCGAGCGCTGTGTCGCGGCTTTCGCGCCCGAAGCTGAGCGCGCCGAAATAGCGCTCCAACTCTGCCCCATCACCATCCGCGCCGCCGAACGCGCCGGCATCGAGCGCCGCACCCGCCTCCAGCGCGAAGGCGGTGCTGCGGGTCGTGCTGGCGATGCGCCCGGTTATGTCCGTGCGCAGAATCGCCGAGGGATCGCCGGGGTCGGTGACGAAATCGCGGTTGTCCTCCAGCCGGAAGGTCTCGGACAGATCCAGAGTCGCCTGCAACCCGCCTTCCTGCGCGGGAACGGCGCTCGCCAGAAGCAGCGCGACGGCGGTAAGCGGCAGCGCGCGCGCGGGGCGTCGCCCCGCCCGGCGCTTGCGGGCGCTGCGGTTTTCAGGCCGGGCCGTTTGCCCATGTTGAAACGCGGTTGGCGGCCCGTCCCCGGGTGTCTTGTCCCGCCCGCCCTCGGGTGTCTTGCACCACCCGTCCCCGGGTGTTTTACATTGCTCGTCCCCGAGCATCTGCGCCTGCTCGTCCCCGAGCACGCGCCCCTGCCCATCCTCGGGCGTCGTTAACGGCCCGTACCCGGGCTTCAACAACTGCCCGTGCCCGGGCTTTAACAACTGCCCGTGCCCGGGCTTTAACAACTGCCCGTTCGTGAGCAAGCCCCCCCGGCGCGCCACCGCGCCTACTCGAACAGGCCGCGTTCCGGCACCAGGATCACGTCGCCGTCGTAAAGGGTGGGGTTGCCGGTGATCGGGACGCCGCGCGACAGCGCGCGGTAGTTGATCGGATAGACATATTCCTGCCCCGTCGCGGGGTCCCGGCGGCGCAGCTGAATGCGTTTGTCGGCGGCGAAATTGGTGAAACCGCCCGCCTCCGACAAGGCCTGTAGGAAGGTCGTCCCAGGGGGCAGATCCTTCCGCCCCGGGGCCCCGATCTCACCCAGGATATAGATGCCGATGGTCGGCGCAGCAGGCTCCGGCCCCGGCGGCAGCGGCGGGTCAAGCGCTGTGACCGCGACCGACACCGTGGGCTGTGCCGCGAAATTCGGCGCAATCGCCCCGGCGATGGCGCGCGACACCTCCGTCACCGTCAGCCCCGCCGCCCGCACGGTGCCGGCCAGCGGCATCGACACCCGCCCATCGGGCAACACCAGCGCCTCGCGGTTCAGCGAGGCATCCTCGATCACCTCGATGCGCAATGTGTCGCCGGGCTGGATCCGATAGCCATCCTGCGCCAGCGCCAAGGGGGCTGCAAAAAGCAAACCCAAAAGCGAACCCAAAAGCAAACGTAGCATACGCGGGGACCCCTTGCTGCTTGGATCCTCTATGCGGGTTTGAACCCGCAAAGAAAACCCGACCCCCGCGCGGGATTCCAGGACGTAGCACGGTCGCAACACAGCCAGCACGCCAGAGGCGTGACACAGCCAGCACGCCAGAGGCGTGACACAGCCCGCACGCCAGAGGCGTGACACAGCCCGCACGCCAGAGGCGTGACACAGCCCGCACGCCTGGGGGCGTGACACAGACCGCGCGCCTGGGGGCGTGACACAGACCGCGCCGGAAGGGCGCGGGGCAGCGTCCACCGCACTAGCGCAAAACACAGGTTCGAAAAGTCTCGGCGCCAAAAACATCAAAATTATTGCAATTGCGCGACAACCCTCGGATGATCGATCCGCACTACCAAAAACAAAAAAATAGAAAGGGAGACGTCGTGGCCAATATGGACCAGGTCGCCGGACCGCTGCCCGAAGAAGGCAAGTTCGACACCGAATATGAGCTTGGACAGGATAATATCAGACCGCTCGGCCTTGATATTCACAACCCTGTCTTCTTGATTTCCAGCCTTCTGATCATCACCTTCGTGCTTGTCTCGCTTGCCAATCAGGAGGCATCGGCGGCCTTCTTTGGCTGGCTTCGCCCCTGGCTGACCAGCACGTTCGACTGGTTTTTGGTGCTGTCGGTCGATGCCATCCTGCTGTTCTGCCTGGCGCTGATCGTTTTGCCCGTGGGCTCGGTGCGGATCGGCGGCAAGGATGCCAAACCCGATTACTCCTATTCCGGCTGGATCGCGATGATGTTCGCCGCCGGGATCGGCATCGGGCTGCTCTTTTTTGGCGTTCTCGAACCGGTCTATTACAACTTCGCCGAAGGCGGCAACGCCAGCCCGCTGGGGATCGATGTCAGCCAGCCTGGCAACGAATATGCGGGCATCGTCGGCACCATCCACCATTGGGGGCTGGAGGGCTGGTGCGTCTATGCCGTGGTCGGCCTGACGCTGGCCATCTTCGCCTATAACAAAGGGCTGCCGATGACGCTGCGCTCGGCCTTCTATCCGATCTTGGGGGAACGGATCTGGGGCTGGCCCGGGCATTGCATCGACATCCTGGCCGTTTTCGCCACGCTCTTCGGACTGACCACCTCGCTCGGGCTGGGTGCGCAGCAGGTCGCGGCGGGGCTTTACGAAGTGGCGGGGATCGAGCCCAGCCAAACCGTCACCGTGCTTTTGATCATCGGGATCACGGCCATCGCGCTCGTCTCGGTTCTGCTTGGCATGGACAATGGCGTCAAACGGCTTTCTGAGATCAACATGGCGATGGCCGTCGTGCTGTTTCTGTTCGTGCTGGTGGCCACCGGCATCGGCACGGCGCTGACCCGCTATGGCCAGGTGATGGTCGACTATGTCGTGGCGCTGCCTGCGCTGTCGAACCCGTTCGGACGCGAAGACACCAGCTTCTTTCACGGCTGGACCACCTTCTATTGGGCCTGGTGGATCGCCTGGTCGCCCTTTGTCGGCATGTTCATCGCCCGCATCTCCAAGGGCCGGACGGTGCGAGAGTTCATCCTGTGCGCGCTGATCGCGCCGACGCTGGTCTGCGCCTTGTGGATGTCGACCTTCGGGGGCGCGGCCATCGACATGCTGAACGCGGGCGGGGCCGAGGGCGTGCGCGCCACAGTCATCGACAGCTACAAACCCGAGGGCGCGCTGTTCGGCTTTCTCAAAGAGCTGCCGCTTTACGGGATCGTGGCGCCGGTGGCGCTGATCCTGATCGTGATCTTCTTTGTGACCTCGTCGGATTCGGGCTCGCTTGTCATCGATACGATCACGGCCGGCGGCAAGATGAACGCGCCGGTGGCGCAGCGGGTCTTCTGGTGCACGCTGGAGGGGCTGGTGGCCATTGCGCTGCTGCTGGGCGGCGGGCTGTCCGCGCTGCAGGGGGCTGCGGTTTCGACCGGCATCCCGTTCACGCTGGTGGTGCTGACGATGTGCTACTGCGTCTATGTCGCCTTGCGCACCGAACCGCGCTAACGCGTTTTTCGCAAACGTGGTGACACACCGCATCCCCTATCGCGCCGGCCTCTTCGATGTCGGTCTGCGATCGGGGATGTCGGGCTTTTTAACGGCCGCGACGGGCGCGTTCCGGGCATCGCCGGGTCAGCGATACCCCAGACAATTGGCAAGCTGGCGCAGATACGCCTTCCGGCCCTCGTCAAAGCGTTGGCCGTCCTCGGTCTCGAAATAGGCGTCCATATTGCCCAGCCGGGGTTTGCCGGGGCGGAAGGCGGGGCTGGCGCAAAATTTCGGATCGTTGCCGAAGGGCGCGGTCGGCGGCCCGATCGTGGCGTAAGAGCTGTCCTCGGGGCGCAGCATCGCCTGGATCGCTTCGTCATCGGTGCGGATGTCGAGCCATTCGGCCACCTGGCGCATGACGTTTTCGGCGTCCGAGAGCACATCCTCGCCCCGGATCCGGATGTATTGGCCGGGCGCCAGCGCCTGGCAGAAATCCAAGAGATTGCGCTGCGTCACCGGCCAGGCCATCATCGAGGCCCCCCGGCGCATCTGCTTTTGCTCCTCGGAGAGGCGCGGCTGGTAGTCGATGTATTCGTCCATCGATTTTTTCAGGTTCACTGGATGGCGCGTGACATGGATGTAAAGCGCATCGGGCCAAGAGCGGCGCACACGCTCCAGTGCCACGGGCAAAAACGCCAACGTCGGGGTCTTTTCCAGACAATAGGGTGCGCCGGTGACCTCGGTGGCCAGATCGAAAAGGTAATCCATCACCCGTTTCGATTTCCAGCCCTGCCGCTCTTCCAGCCAATTGGCGGCCATCATCACCTCTTCGGCGCCCTGGCCGCCGTATTTGAGCTCCCCCAGCGCGCGGAGATAGCCGGGGGGGCCAAGGTATTTGTCGCGCCGCCGCTCCCATTCCAGGACTTGGCCCACGGTTTCGCGGACCATGAAATGCAGTTCGGGAAAGCCATAGATCTGGGGGTGCTGGCCGATCATGGTCGAGACCAGCGAGGAAAACGACCGCGGCGGGCAGAGCACCATCAAAAGCCGGCCCATCAGATCTTGCCCTTCAGGCTGGCAGCATCGGGGGCGGATGTGGCGACGCCATCGTCGACTTTGGGCGGGGTCTTGTCGAAGGCGGCCAGGCGCTGGTCGAGCCGTTTGATGAGGTTGGTCAGCCCTTCGCCGACCGAATCCACCAACGCCTTCCGGGTCATCAGATCGCCTTTCAGGATCAAAAGCTCCTCCCGGTCGGAGCTGTCGATCATGCCAAGGCTTTCCTGGTGCAACTGGTCGCGCAAGCTGCGCCAAACCGCGGCCGCGCCCCGGTTGGCGCCTTCCTCGGGTTTCGGCAGCAGATGCGGTTTGGACAACAGGTCCTCGCGCAGCTTTCGCGCGACCTTGGCGCCGCCATCGGTGCGTGAGCCTTCGCGGGCGTTGACGTAATCGACATAATCGCCGGAGAAGGGATCGCGGTGATAGAACTCATCGCGGTCCGCGGGCAGGGCGGCGGCGGGCACCATGTCGTCGATCAGCGCGTCGCGGTCGGCGGCAAAGGCCGTCAGCGTCGCGTTCTCCAGCGCCTGAAGGCTGGCGCCGATATCCTCGGCGCCATCGCTGGGCGCCTCCGGGGCGCCGGCCCCCCCCGCTGGGTCCCGGTCTTTGCGGCTTGGCGCATAGATGGCCTGCCGGCCCGTCTCGCGCCGCGCCGGCGCCCGGTCGGGCGCGGGGTCGGGGGCCCGGCCAGGGGCATGGTCCGGGGCATGGTCGGGCGCGGGGCTGGATGTGGCACCCGAATTGGCAGCGGAATTGGCACCGGATTTAGGATTGGACCCGGGGTCCGGGGCGGACCCTGGCGCCCCATCCGGCCTTACACCCGCTTGCTGCGCGTCCTCTGGTGCCGTCCCGGCATCATCAGAGGACGCTTTTGCCGCCTTGTCGTCGTGGTCCTCGGTCAAAACCGGTCTCAGGCGGCCAGAGGTGTCTCAAGGCTGAGGCGCATGATGATGTCGCGGCCCTTGTCCTCATAGGCGCGGCGGCCGTGCATCACGCGGCGGTTGTCGACCAGGGCGACCATCCCCGGCTCCCACGCGATGTTCTCGGTGATGCTTTCGGCGATCTTGTGGATCGCCATGATCATCTGGGGGTCGATCGGGCTGCCGTCTTCCCAGCGCACCTGGCTGTCGTCGAGCTTGGCGATATACTCGCGCGAGGCCCAGACGATCATCGAGTTGATAAAGGCGCGGCCCGCCGCAACATCCGCATAGGCCGTGTCGATATGGATCGTGTCGAACGTGCCGTCGCCATGATCGACGAACTCCTCCCCGGTGTCGGCGCAGATCTTTTTCACCGCCTCCAGATCGTCGGTCTTGTAGACCTTGGTCCAGGCATCGTCCTTGTAGATCCGGCGATAGCGGATCTTTTTGGCCTCGAACTGGTCCTTCATCTCCTGGGGCAGCGCGGCCCACAGTTTGATGCCGTCGCAGATCGTGGTCTCGCCGTTCTCGTCGGCCGGGCGCTGGCAGCAGAAAAACAGCGTGGCAGGGCGGTAGGTGGTGTAGAACATCTCGCCATGCAGCGGGATCGCCTGGCCAAGCGTGTTGCCCCCGGTGACCGTCAGCACCGTCGCCGAGCCGCCAAAGGCCGAGCCGCGGTCGTTGTTGGCGCCGCCCACATATTCCATGAAATCCGAGAGGAACATCTCGGTGAAATCGACGAAGCCTTGCGGGTCGAGGCCAAGCCCTTTGACCAGGATCGCGCCATGGGTGGCGAATTGATCCAAAAGAAACGTCTTGTCGACGGCCCCCGCCGCGCCGATGGCGCTGGCATCGACCAGCGCGCCGGCCTTCAGCGGGGTGACGGGCAGGCTTTGGGTCTCTGTGCTCATGGGATCACCTCATCTCAATTGTTCGGGTCGAGCATGCTTTGAAATTCGCAGAAATTTCATGGCGTTCCGGCAGCGAAATGTGGCGTTTCCGCCATGTCGCGCTGCACAACGCCATAGCCGAGATCGGCCGCCAAGGCAACGACCTCAGGCATAAACCGGTCGCCATCGCCGCGCCAGGGCAGGGGTGCTGTGGGGTCGATCGGGGCGCTTGGCACCGTCGCCGCCCGCGCCCGCGCCAGCGCCTGGTGGACGGGCTGGCCGATCATCTCGTAATCGATCCCGTAAGGCGCCTCGAAAGGCCCGGTGGCGGTCCAGGGCGTGGCGCCCTGCGCCAGCATCGCCGCGATCAGATCGGGCGCGGCATCGGCGTCGAGATGCGCCAGAACCCGCGCCAGACCGGCGCTGGGATCGGCCAGAAAATCCTCGGCCCGCAGCGTCAGCCAGCGCCCCGGCGCGGCCGCCCGGCCCGCGTCAAGCAGCGCGCGCTGCGTCCGGTGCCAGGCGAATTGCGGGTCAAAGACCGCGGGCGTCACCGACCAGTCGATATACTGCTCGCCCAGCTCATACCCGTCCATCACCGGCTGGTTCTCGGCCCGGTCGGCCCACCAGCCAAGGCTCGCCTCCAGCGTCTGCCAGACCGGGCGGCAGCTGGCCCGGGCCTGGGCGCCGGGGCTTTTGACCAGATGGATGATTTTGGCCTCCGGCACCGCGGCCAGGACGCGCGCCACGACATCGGCGTTCTGGGCGTGCAGCGGGCTGTAATCGACCAGCCGCCGCGGCGCCACCAGATCGCAGAGGGCGGCGTGAAAGGCGGGGGCGCCGATCTCCTCGCGCAGGCCGATCCAGCGCCGCGCGGCCTGCACGCTCATCATCGTTTGCTCACCCGCCGTCCTTTGGCCAAGGAACCGCCAAAGCCCGTGGATATGGCTGTCGCGGGGGATCTGGGCATAGACGCGGAACTGCCAAACCTCGGGAAAGCTGAGCGTGTTCAGATGCGGCGCGGCGTAAAAATCGGGATGCCCGCCCAGAAGCTGGCCCAAAAGGCTGCCGCAACTGTCGCGGCTGGCCAGGATCAGGACCGGCGCCGGCATCAGGCGCCGTTCAACTGCATCAGAAGGATGGCGCTGTCCTTGCGCGACGGCCCGGTGACGCGGCGCCCCGCGACATCGACCGCGCCGCGAAAGCGGATCGACTGCGCCAGCCAGCGCCCGTTGCGGCTGACCGCGAGGACCGCGCCGTTGCCGCGGCTGCCGCGCGCGGCCGGCGTCGGCGTATAGGCAAAGCGCAGCGCGCCCTGATGCGTGAAGGCCGCAAGATAGGCGGTCGGCAACCGGTTGGGCGGGCGGATCGTGGCCACAGCGCGGCCGTCGCGGCGGACCTCGACCCCGCCGACCAGAAGACCCGACAGGATCACGCCCTTGGCATCCACCACCAGTTCCGCGCCGCTGGCGTTGCGCGCGCCCTGAAACAGCATCATCCACGCGACCCGGCCGTCACTGCCGACGCGCACGACATAATCGGTGTTGCCCGTGATCCCGGTGACGCGCCGGTCGAGCACGGTGCCATTGCCCGAAAGCACGCCCGAACCATAGACCGACCCGTCCGGCGCCACGCCGATGCCGCGCAAATTGTCCAACCCCCCCGCGCCCACATTCTTCAGCCAGGCGGGCCGGCCATCGGGCCGGATCCGCGCCATCGCCCCGTCCCAATCGCCGACGGCGCTAACCCGCAGCCCGCCCATCGTGACCGATCCCCGGTATTGGAAGCCAAGATAGACATCGCCGCTTTCGGCAAGCTCGATGGCGCGGATCCGCTCCATCCCCGGGCCGGCGATGGGGGTGATCCAGCGGATCTGGCCCGCTGTCGTCATCCGCACGACCAGCGAGTCCCGCCCGCCGCCGCCGAACCGATAGGTCCGCCCATCGGCGGTGAAATCGCCGCCGGTGATGGCGCTGACCGCGATCTCGCCCGCATCCGTCACCGAAATCTCATTGCCGCCATCGCCCGCCGCGCCGCCAAAGGCCCGCGCCCAAATCAGCTGGCCGGCGGAGGTGTATTTGGCGACAAACATATCCGTGCCGCCGCGGGCGCGAAGCGTGGTGCCGCCGAAATCGACCTGGCGCGAGAACCAGCCCGACATATAGATGTTGCCCGCAGCGTCCGTGGTCACGTCATAGGCGTTGTCATCGGCGCCGGCGCCGAACTGGCGGACCCAGCGATAAGCGCCGTTCGGCGCGATCGAGGCCAGAAAGATATCGCCCGCCCCGCGGCTTCGATACATCTTTCCAGCAAGCCGCACCTCGTCGTAGAACACGCCGGCAATAATCGTGTTGCCCTGGTTGTCGACCGAGGTGCCGTCGATCTCATCCTCTTCGCGGTCGGTCTCGCCCACCGGCAGCACAAAGCGGATCTCGGGCCGCGGCCCGGTGGCCTGCAACTCCGCCGCCGCCACAGCCCCGGGGAGCGCGGCCAGGCTGAGCGCCAGAAAGCCGAAAACCGCGACCAAGCCGGCCGGGAACTGACATTTGGCAGGGGTGCAGTGCCCCTCAACCCTGTCAACTTCCCCCTGCCGTCTCAGCGTTTGTCCAAAGATCCCAGCCATACTTCCGTCCCTCCGCGCGGGTTGTCGCGATACTCCCAGCCGCCATCCTCGGTGCGGAACGCAGACCGGGGCCCGAACTGGTTCTGGCTGCCGATATAGACCCCATGCGGTGTCGAGAGGATGTTGCGGACCCCGTGATTATAGGGGTTCTCGAACCCCGAACGGGTCACCGGCATCCAGGTCTCGCCATCGCAGCTGCGCCAAACATCGTAGCCACCGGTCGCTTCAACGAGGTCATTGAGCGGGATCCGTCGCAAAAGCCGCGCCGCGGGTGTGTCAAGTTTCACCAAATCGCGCCAAAGCAGGAACACCATCCAGTTCTGCGTGCCCGCGTAAAGCCAGCCGTCATGCACGTTCATCTTGTAGATCGAGCCGCAAAAGACGTTGTTCCAGCCCGGCAGCATCCCCGACCGCGGTCCGCCGGGCATCCGCCGCTCGCCCATGATCACATCATGGGAGCCATCGGGATTGAGCCGCACCAGTTCCGGCCCCGCGGGGCCCAGCTTGTTTTCCTTGTCGATCCCGCCTTTCTGGATGCCAGAGCCGATGAAGATGCAGCCATTCAGCTCTGCCATCGACACGCAGCCCTGGTTGTATTTGCCCCGGTCCGCGCCGGCCTTCAGCATCCGCTCCCATTCAAAGGGCGGGTTGCCCTCGGCCTTGGTGCGCCAAAGCTCATAGCCCTCGCCCAAATTGGCGGTGCCGGCATAAAGATAATCTCGGGTCGTGATCATCTCGAACACGCCGAGGTTTTTGAGATTGCCAAAGCCCCGCGTGTTCGCGGCTTCCCAGCCTTTGGAGGGATCGCGCGTGACCAGAACGGCGGCGATCCCGCTGGCGTTCTGCCGCCCGCCGGTCGAGCCCGTGGGCGAGGTGAAAAGCATATCCTTGAAGACGACAAGCGACCGCGTCGACGTCGCGTCGCGCCCGCCCAGCCCCTTCGGCCCCACGGGCGCGAACGTCTCACCGTCTTCGGTGCGCAGGATCTGCATCCCCTCACCCCGCGACCGCGACCAGTTCGAGACATACATCACCGGTTTATGGTCGCTCTCGCCCTGATAGACGGCCATCGCGCGGTAGCCGAGATCGCGGCTCATATGCGTGCCGTCGGTGCCATAGACCAGCGGCGCCTGGTAGACGCGGTGCCACGCGCCGCGCGGCGGGTCCATGCGCCAGATCTCCGCCCGCCCCGGCCCCAGCTCGAAATCCGGCGTATAGACCCTTGCGTCAAGCTCCACCGGCCAGGCGTCGAGGCTGACATCCTTCATGCCCCCCTTGTCGCCCGCGCCAAGCAGCAGCATCGTCGCCCGGCTGGTCCCGGCATAGACCCGGCCCTCGAAATAACACATCGAATGGGTGTAGGAATTATACCCGTCGCCGAACCCGTTCTCGGACACTTTCTCGAAATCGGCCCGCGTCAGCCCGCGCCCGCGGGGGTCGTCCCGGGTCAGATCCGGCAGGCTCCAATTGCGCCCCGCGACCACCCGTTCGGCCACCTGCTCGACCCGTTTTTCTGCCGTCATCTCCGTCATCCCGCGCCCTCAAGCCCCGGCTTTGCCGGCCCGGCGCAGGAAGCGCAAGGTCGGGCGCAAGAACAATTTAGGATGGCTGATCGGAAAGAAATGCCCAACCTTGGGCACAAGCTCCATCTCCGCATGCGGGCACAGCCGGTAGAGCGCCTCGGCCGAGGGCCGCGTGGTCGACCGCTCCCCCACCAGGATCTGCATCGGCAGATCCAGGCCCTTCAGATCCGCGGCACCAAAGCTCGCCTCGCGTTTGAGATCGGTGACAAGCGAGGCGCGCTCGGTCAGATCGATCCATTTCTCCGCCGCCTTGGCGGTGCGGAACAGCCTTGGATGGCGGTAAAGCGCTGTCAGCATCTCGTTGGCTTCGGCGCCGGCCGCGATCTGGATATGGGCCACCGATTTCAGATAATCGATCCCGTCATCGGCATTGGCGATGGCCTCGACATCGACGCCAAGCTCGCGCAGCCGCCGCGCGACGCCGGCCGGGATCTCCTGCGCCTCGACCTCCACCGCGGCCTGCAGCGGGCGGATGCGGACATCGACCAGCGACAGCGAGGCGACACGCTGGGGATGGGTCAGCGTGTAAAGGAGCGCGATCATGCCGCCGAAGGAATGCGCCACCAGATGCGCCCGCCCGATGCCCTTCTGGTCGAGCAGCGCTTCGAGATCGTGCATCATCGCATAGACCGAATACCCGGTCTCGGGCGTGGCGGATTTGCCGTGCCCGCGCAGATCATAGGCCAGGCACGGGCCCATCAGCGCCAGAAACGGCGCCCCGGCCGCGTACCAAAACGCCGAGGACGCCGCGAGCCCGTGGATCAGCACGATGGGCAGCCCGGGCTTGCGCCGCCGCGCGCGCTGCGGGATCTCGGTGACGTTCAGCATCACACCGTTGACCGAAACCCGGCTCATCCCCGCAGGCCCCACCCGGTTGGCCGGGGCCCGGTGACGGCTGCGCGCCGCACCAGGCGCGCGGGCCGGGCCGCGCGCTGGGGGCCGTGGAAAGGGGCGGGGTGGTTGGGCATCACAATCGTTGAAAAGCCATGGGATAAGGGGGCACGAACACCACCACCACGGCGTTTCTGAGGCAGATCCAAGCGCGGGGCCGGATCGCGTGGAACCGGTCTATCGCCGCGCCGCGCAAGCAAACCCAACCGGCGCGGGCCGGGGCGGGCCGATCCGTGTGGGCCGGGCCGGCCCGACACAAGGCCGCCAGCGCTCCGCGCGGGCGCGCGCAGTTGGGTTTGGCCGCGTGCGATTTGACGGGGTGGGTTCGACCGAAGGGTTCTGGCGCTCCGCGCGTTCGCCCCTGAAAGGCTCCACTGGAGCCTTTCCGAGACGGGGCTCACCCTCAAACGCTCCACTGGAGCGTTTGCCGGCTGCGCCGGACCGGTGCTCAATCCTCCAAGTAGCCGAGCATCCGCAATTGGGCCAGCACCTCTTCCTTTTGCTCGTCGCTCGCCTCCTGATCGGATTTGACCGCCGCGTTTTGCCCCGCCGCTGCGCCGATCTTGACCGGGTTGGCCGCGATATGGGCGGGCTGGTAGAGCGTTGCGGGGATCTTACCCTCAAAATCCTTAGGGATTTCCATACCCGCGGCATGCGCGACAATCGTCGTCGTGTCGACGATCGACATCGCCGGGCCCCGCCGGTTCTCCACCCCGGGCCCCGTCATCACGAAAATCCCATCGGGGTGATGCGTGCCCATCGGCACCGGGCGCGTGACCACCGCAGGCTCCAGATTTTTCACCGACACAAACCCATGATCGCAAAGCGTCAGCGTAAGATCCGGCGCATCCTCCATCGCGGCGCCAGGGAACGCGTCCTCGCGCGTTTGCACGGCCGTGATCACCCGCTCGCCCGTCTCGGGATCCTCCAGCGCCAGAAGATCCTCGATCAGCTTGGCGCGGAACGCCGCGTATTCAGCCGCCGGCACGCCGTTCGGACAGGCCTCCGATTGCTTGCGGATCACAACACCGTTCGAGGACGGCGTCGGGCAGAAGGCCTGCGTGTTCTCCCAATCGAGATTGGCGAAATTGGCCAGATCCCGGCGCTTCGCAGCCTCCGACCCATCGGATTTGGCCCATGTCAGATGCCCCAACTCGCCCAAATACCGGTTGATCCGCACGACCTTCTCGGCGCCGGTGAACCCGTGATCGGAGACGATGACAAGATGCACATCCGGCCCCGCGGCCTTGTGCAGCCGCTCGATATAGGTGTCGAGCTCGCGGTAATAGCGCAGCACCACCTGGCGGACCTTATGGGCGGCTTCATCGGCCTCGTCGGGATGCCAGTATTTGGGGTCCAGCCGGTGCCAGGCCTGGTGCTGGATCTTGTCGACCCCGTCGAGCATCAGCGCAAAGATGTCGGGCTGATCCTCGGACAAAAGCGCGAGCCCGATGTTGAACCATTGCTTGTCGCGCGGCAGATGGCCTTCCACCCAATCATGCAGCTCAGCGTCGGGCATGATCTCTCCGATCTGGCCCTCGCGCTCAAAATCCCAGGACAGCTCCTGCGCGTCGAACCCCTCGATCGCCTTGATCCGGTCGAACAGCGATTTGGGGTGCATGTTGCGGCGCAAATGCTTCCAAGAGACAAAGCCCGGCACCAGCGCGCCGTTGACCTCGGGCGGCGGCGCGAGCATGGGGAAGTTCAGCGACACGACCGATTTCCCCTGCCGGCCGGCGATCTGCCAAAACGTCTCCACCCGGATGTCGCGGCTGTCGTACAGCGTGAAATAGACGTCTTTGCCCAGATCCTCGAACCGCACGAAATCGTAGATCCCGTGATGGCCCGGCGTGCGGCCGGTGCTGACGCTGGTCCAGGCCGGCGGGGTCAGCGGGTGGGCGGTGGATTTCAGCGGCGCGGAATAGCCCGTTTTTACCAGCTGCGCGAGATAGGGCATGACAACGCCCTCTTCGCCGGCCTCTTTCATGAACCCGTCGAGCACGGTGAAGGTCGCGCCATCGAGGCCGAGGAGAAGGGTCTTTGTCATGGGGTATCCTTCGAAAGCACGCGCGCAGGCCCCGCGCGCGGGAGGGAGGGGACAGGCGGGAACAGGCCAGGCAGGGCCCAAAATGCAGACCCTGCGCGGTGTCGGGCGGTCGCACCCCCGGGCGCGCGGCCCGCGCCCGGAGAAGGGTGTCAGCGAGCCATCTCCCCGCCGTTTTATCGCAGGATCGGCGCAAGATCGCGCAAGACCGGCGCGGGTCAGGCGGCGGGCAGCCGCGCTTCGAGGAAGGTGGCCATTTGACCGACGCTCAGATCGTCGACATAGCGGCCGTCCTGCATGATCAGCTCTTGAAAGCCGACATTGCGTTTGTCGAAGGCGGTTTCGACGGCAACGATGAACTGGATGACGTCGATGGAGTCAAAGCCCAGATCCTCGACCAGCCAGGTCTCGGCTGTGATCTCGGCGTCAAGGCCCCAATCGGCGACGAACTCGTCAAGGGTCGATTTCAAGCGGTGTTCGATATCCAAGGTCTGCAGCATGTCATCTCTCCTGATGTCCTGGGCCCGGGCCGGGCGCCTCCCTAAAACGCCGGGTCGTGTGGGATACGCCCGGCTTGCGGTGTTCGTGTCGCGCCCCAAGGGCGCGCATGAGATATCGCGCCTCTAAGGCGCGCATGAGGTATCGCGCCTCCAAGGCGCGCGTCTGGTGCCACGGCCCGGGGGCGCGCGTGGGTGTCACGGCCCTGGGGCGTGCGGGCAGGATGCCGTTCCGGGGGGATGCCCGAAACGGCGCGCCGCACGGGGCCTTGTATCCTGCGGCTTGGGCCTGGCAAAGACCGGTCTTCGGGCCTGTCTTTACCGCCGAACTGTTTCCGAGATCTGTCGCCTGCACGCTGTTTCCCCTGGCACGTCTCCGTGTCTGCGCCATCGCGCCGCGCCGGTCTGTCACCTGCGAAACGCTTGGACCCGGCCCCTTCATGACGCCGCCGCCAGATAGGCCACCGCGCAAATGCCGGGGCCCACGCGGCGCAGATGCGCCAGAAGCTGCCAGCCCTCGTGCTGGACCAGCGCCGTGCCCGCCGCGGGGTCGAGCTGGGTGACGCGGAACGCCTGCGGCCGGCCCTGCAGCCCGACGCCAAGCGCCTTGGCCGATGCCTCTTTCGCGGCCCAGAAGGCCGCCGCGGTGTCGGCGTCGCGGGTCGCGTCGAGCGTCTGTTCGGAAGGGTCGAGGATCATGTCGAGAAACCCGCCCGCGTCCCGGATCCGCCCCGGCAGATCGTAATCGACGCCCATCCGCCAGCCGGGGCTGGCCGCGGCCCCGATCGACGTGCCGCCGACATGGGCGATGGAGATATCGGGCAGCGCCGCGGCCGCGGCCGCGAGATAGGGCGCGCCGTTGCCGTCTTTGAGGATCGCAAGTTCATTGACGGCCGGAGCGGCGCCGGTGTTGGCTGCCAGCATCTCGGCGGCGGCGCGTTTGACGGCCAGCCGGCCAAGGCTCCACTCCTGCCAGCGCCCGGCATGGCGGCCGGGATCGGCCATCGCCGCGGCCTCCGACGCCTCGGTCGCGGCAAGATAGGGCGCGACGGCGCCATAGCTCGGGTCGCCCTGCATCAGATAGGCGCGGAACGGGAAGGGCAGCGCGAAATAGCGCGCAAGATCGATGACATGGATGCGCCGCGGATCAGCCGGAGCCGTCGGCAGCGCGATGGAGGGCTGTGCGCCCAGAAGGCTGTGCATAACCTCCGATTGCGCGGCGAGATACGCGCCCGACCGGTCGAGATGCGTCTGAATGGCCGGCGCAGCTGTCACCTGCGCCTCTGGCGCAAGCCCTGCAACCTGCGCCTCTGGCGCGCCTGCAACCTGCGCCTCCGGCGCAAGACCCGCGCCCGCCGGCAGCAACGCCGTCCGAAGCTTCGCCGCTGCCTCCCCCGTCAGCCGGCTCGCGGCCAGATCGCTGACCAGCGCCGGCGCCTTGGCCTGCACCGCGCGGGCGGCGGCGCGCGCGGGCGCCTCGGGCTCTTCGGCGGGGGTCAGCAGCCCCGCGGCCTCCACATCCAGCCCCGCCGCGTAAAGCCGCGCAACCACATGGCGCAATTGGCTGAGGAACCCCCGCCGCTTGTTGTCGGCCTCCACCGCCAGATGCGGCTGGCGGCCGAGAATATCGCGCACAAAGGCCGTCAGATTGGCGCTCGGCCCGCATTCGACGAAAATCCGGTGCCCCGCGTCATAGAGGTTCTGGATCGCCTCGGTGAACCGCACTTGGCTGACATATTGCGTCACCGCCGTCTCCAGCGCCGCCGCCTTATCCTCGGGGAAGGGCTGCGCCGTCGCGCAAGACCACAGCGTCACGTCCGAGGGCTGGAACGTCACCCGGTCGAACAGCGCCCGGAACCCCTCGGCCATCGGACGCACATATTCGGTGTGATAACCCCAAGAGATCGGCAACCGCGTGCACACCGCGCCCTCGGCCACCACCGCCGCCTCCAGCGCGTCGATCCGGTCCTTGGTGCCGAACAGGATTGCCTGGTTGGGACAGTTGTCCATGGTGAAATGGATGTCGTCAAAGCCCGCGCGGATCGCGTCGAGCTTGTCGCGCGACAAGGCCGCCACCGTCATCAGAACACCGCCCTCGACAGCGCCCTCATGCGCCGTCTCGTCGAAGACACGGTTCATGTCGGCGACCATCTCGCAAACGCCCCGGCGGTCGAGATCCAGCTTGCCCGACGCGACCAACGCCGCGTTCTCACCCGTCGAATGGCCAAGCATCGCATCCGGCTTCACGCCAAGGCTGCGCAGGATCTGGCAAATCGCCTGATCGGCCGCGAACACCATCTCCGAGCCGTAATCGACCTGGTGCATCAGCCCGTCGAGATGCGCGCGATCCGCCTCCGACACCAGATTGTCGGGGGGATAGATCACATCCTGCAGCCGCACCGGACGGCGATCCTCGGTCAAGGCCGCGATATCGCCGATCCAGTCGCGGATCGCGGGCATCGCCATCGCCGGGCCTTTCAGCATATCGGTGTACTGGCCCATCTCGCCGGGGAAAAGAAAGGCGATCTTGCCCTCCACCGGCGCGGCCTCGAAATAGATGCCGGTGCGCGTCTGGACCGAGGCCGCCCCGGGTTTGGCCAGCGCTTTTTTCGCAGCCTCCGCTTTTTTCGCCCATTCGCCGGCATCGGCGGCGACAATGGCCAGCCGCGCCGGGCCCTGGCCCCGCGCCGCATCCCAACTGGCGCGGGCGGCGTCTGTAAAGCGCGCCTCTGGCGCGTCTGTAAAGCGCGCCTCTGGCGCGGCTGCAAGATCGTCGCCCGGGGCAAACGCCGCCAACGCCGCCTCTAGGGCGGCCGTCACGGCGGCGGCGTCGGCGCCGGCGAAGACGAACACCTGCTCGGCCTCGCGGACCGCGGGGCTGGCCGCGACAAAGGCCGCGGTCGGGTCGGTGGCGCGCCCGACCGGGCTTTCCTCCAGGATCAAATGCGCGTTGATGCCGCCAAAGCCGAAGGCGTTGATCGCCGCCCGGCGCGGATGATCCCGGCTTTGGATCCAGGGGCGCGGCTCCTCGGCCACATAAAACGGCGTGTCGGGCAGGCCGGTTTCGGTGTTGACCTCGCCGGCCAGCGTCGGCGGGATGGTGCGGTTGCGCAAGGCCAGCGCCATCTTGATCACGCTGGCCGAGCCCGAGGCCGGGATGCAATGCCCGATCATCGATTTCACCGACCCGATGGGCACCGTCGGCACCCGCCCCTGGCGGCCGCCGAAGACATTGCGCAAAGCGTCCAATTCCGTCTTCTCGCCAAGCGCGATGCCAGTGCCATGCGCCTCCATCAGCCCGATGGTGGCCGGATCGATGCCCGAGTTTTCATAAGCCCGGCGCACGGCCAGCTCCGCCCCCTCGCGCCGGGGCGCCATCAGCCCGGTCGATTTGCCGTCCGAGGACTGTCCCGCGCCCTTGATCACCGCATAGATCCGGTCCTCGGCGTCGAGCGCGTCCTGAAGCCGCTTCAGAACCACGATGCCCGCGCCCTCACCCAAGACGGTGCCGTTGGCCCCCCGCCCGAAGGAGCGCAAGGTGCCCGTCCGCGACAGCGCATCGACCGAGCAGAAGACGGCATAGACCAGCGGCGAGGTCGTGGTGTTGACGCCGCCGGCCAGCATGATGTCGGCATTGCCGGCTTTCAGCTCGTTCATCGCCAGATCGATGGTGATGAGCGAGGAGGCACAGGCCGCGTCGATGATGTAATTCGGCCCCATCAGATCCAGCCGGTTGGCGATCCGCCCGGTCAGGATGTTGGGGATCAGCCCCGGGATCGCATCGGGCAGGATGGTGGGAAGCTGATCCACCAAAAGATCCAGCGCCTCCTCGATCCGCGCGCCCTCAAGCTCAGGGAACAGCGTCTGGAACACCTCGCGCATCTGCGGCGTGAACCAGAACTGCTGGATCCCATTGGTGTTGGCGCGGTTGGCGTGGACGGCCAGACCCAGGATGACGCCGGTGCGGGTGCTGTCGAACTGCCCCGGTGTCAGCCCCGCATCGATCAGCGCGTCATGCGCCAGCTTCAGCGCCAGGAACTGGTCGGGCTGCGCGCCAATGAGGCTGAGCGGCATGGTGCCGTATTTCCGCGCGTCAAAGCGCGAGAGATCGCCCAAAAACCCGCCCTTTTTGGTGTAGATCCGCTGGATCACCTGCGAGTCCGGGTCGTACATCGTGCCGTTGCCCAGCCAATCCTCGGGCGCGTCGCCGACGGCGTCGACCTTGTTGAGGATGTTGGACCAGAAGACATCGATATCATCGGCCTTCGGGAACAGCCCGGACATGCCGACAATGGCGATATCGCTGTCTTCTCGTCCGCTCTTTGGGATCACGTCTTTCGGGCTCATGCTTTGGTCCCCGTTCCCGTCTCTGATGGCGCGCGCTCTCCCCCCTGCCAGCCACCGGCCAGGCGGTTGAGATGCGCCGAGGCGCGCCCCCGGATGCCCGCCACATCCCAGATCAGATGGCCCTGGGCATCGTAAAGCCGGATATCGGTCAGCGTGTCGGGATCGTCCGCTGCGCTCTGCATCCGGGCCTCAGCAAACAAGGGTCCAAACAAGGGGCCCGTGCCGGTCGCGGCGTAGCGCCGGGCATGGGCAAAAGACAAGGGCAGCGCCGAGGCGTTCTGGATCCGCCGGGTCCAGATCCAGATCGTCTGCAAAAGCCCGTCGAAAAGACCGGGATCGAAATCCCAGGCGGCCTCGGGCGCGCGCGCCTGCCCGCCTTGCGGCGGGACGGGCACGAAATCGCCGGGCCGCGTCGGATCGAGCCAGACCTGCCAGCCCTGCGGCCCGAACGCGGTATACTGCGTGAGGGTCTGGAACCGCGGCCCGTGGCTGAGCCAGCGGGCATAGAGTGTGGCCATGTCGGGCCCGTCCCAAGGCGTCGCGACCCCGCCCGTGATCGGCAGATGCGGCGCTGGGGGAAGGGCATCCTCCAGCAAGAGATCGGCGCGATACGCGACCCGCCCCGGCTTTTGGGCCGAGCGGACATTGACCCGGCGCCGCCCGGCCTCGCCCTGGGGCTCCAGCTCGAACATCAGCTCCACCGGGCCGCCCTTCAGCGTCACCCCGTCCAGCATCGCCATGTTTTCGACAGCGGTCACCGGCTGGTCGAGCCCGAAGACCCGCGGCACCTCCGACATCATCTGCAGCATCGCCGCAAAGGGCAGCACGCCGACGCGGTCGAACCGGTGATGGTCGACATAAGGCGCCGTGACCGGATCGAAGGTCCAGATCACCTCGCGCTTGCCGTTCTCGCGCTTGTGCCCGGCGGCCAGCAGCAGCGCCGGCGCGCCGATCGGCTCCCGCCCCGGGACGGGGGGGAAAGCACAGATCGTGGCCTCGGCGGTTTCGCCATCGGCGACCCAGCCGACGCTTTCGACATCCGCGCGGTCGGCCCAGAACATCTCTTTGAAAAAGAAATCGCGCCCGGGCTCGGCCTCGACCATGCCGATCCCCCGCGACAGGAACTGCGCCCGGACATCGGGCGTCACCATGCCGGCCCCGGTCGTCGTCTGCCCCCAGGGACCCCAGTTGATCGCCTTGACCGTGACATGGGGCCAGGCCCGCGCCAGATCCCAGGCCAGCCGGTTCAAGGTCTCGTTGGCGGCGGCATAATCGGATTGCCCGGCATTGCCGTAGCGCCCGGCGACGGACGTGAAAAAGCAAAGCGCCTTGAGGCTGTCGGGGCGCAGCGCCTTGAGGATCGAGAACGCCGCGTCGACCTTGGTGTCGAAGACGCGGTTAAAGCTTGTCGCGGTCTTTTTCTCGATAAAGCTGTCTTCGATCAGCCCCGCACCGTGGACGACCATGTCGACCCGCCCGAAACGGTCGTAAAGATCGCCAAAGAGCGCGGCGACCGCGCCGGCATCGTTCACATCGACCGCGCGGTATTCGACCGTCGCGCCGAGTGCGGCCAGATCGGCCAGGTTCTGGCGCATGTCGCGCTGGCCCATATGGCGCGCGACGCGGGCCTCGATGTCGCGGGGTTTCGGCTTTTCGCCGGCCGCGCGCGCCGCGTCGAGGTAGAATTTCCGCAAGCCCGCATCATCGAGCGCGGCGGCCGCCGGATCCTCCGCCGCCGGCGCGCCCGAACGGCCGAGCAGCACCAGCCGTGGCCCGTAAGGGGCCAGCGTGCGCAAACATTCGGCGGTGATGCCCCGGGCGCCGCCGGTGGCCACGACCACCCAGTCGCGGTCGACGCGGGTATCGGCGCCAGGATGAGCGCTGCTCGGGGGTTCCATCGACAGGGGTTCGGTGCGGAAGATCGTGCGCTGACCCTTGGGATAGCCCGCCTCGCGTCGGCCGTATTGGAAGGCGAACTCCCCCACCAGATGCTGGGCGCGCGCCTCCAAGGGCTCTGCCCGGTCGAGATCGACCGCCTTGGCGCTGACATCCATCCATTCCAGCGACATCGCCTTGACGATGCCCACCACCCCGCCCGAGGCGGCGCCGGCGCGCAGGCTGCTCTCGCCCTCGGGCGCGCGGTCGAGCCGGCCGAAAAGCCCGCCCATCTCGGTGGCCACGGCAACCCGGCCGCCCTGGCGGAGCGCCGGACCCATCGCCTGGATCAGGCGGAAGAACCGCTTTGAAATCCGCGCGTGCACCGCACGCCAGGCGGCAAGGTCCATCAGGCCGGGATCGACGCTGTCGCGCGCATCGAGGAAGATGAGACCCAGCGGCGTGTCTGATTTTTGGCCCTCAACCCAGGCGCCATAGCCGTCTTCGTCCTCCAGAACGGCCCGCGGCATCAAAACAGGCGCGGCCCCCGCCGCGGCAAGCGCGGCGAGAACGGGGGTGTGAAAGCCGTCCGCTGTTTCGGTCACGACGACGCGCATGCCGTCAGGCAAATCGGGCGCGACGTGATCGCGGGGCTCGGCAAAAGCCCGTTGAACATACCGGGGAAGCACCGCAGCGGCACGGCTCTCCGCCTCCCCGGCCCAATCAAAAGGGCGCGCTTCTCCCGCCGGGGCGGCTGTCGCCCCGCCTGCGCTGCCCGATTTCTCGTCGATAAAGGCCACGATCTCGCGGATGGACGGGATCTCGGCGATTGTGTCCATCTCGGCGCGCATCGCCTCGGCGGCGGCGTCGGGGAGGGTTTTTTGAAGCGCGCCGAGGATCTCCATGCGTTTGATCGAGTCGACGCCGAGATCCGCCTCAAGGTCCTGATCGGGGTCGAGCGCGTCCTCGGGATAGCCGGTTTTCTCGGACACGAGCCCGACAAAGGCCGCCATCAGCGCCTCCCCCGACAGCCCAGCCGCCGCGGGGGCGGCAGCGGGTGCCGGCGCGGGGGCCGGTGGGGGGGCCGGTGTGGGCGCGGGAGCGGGAGCCGCGGCAACCGGGGCCGGGGGCGCGACGGGTGCTGCAACCGGCGCGGGCGCCGCGGGGGGTGCCACCGGAGGCGCCATCGGGGCCGCCACTGGGGCTGGGGCGTGCGCGCCATTGGCGCCGTTCATCACCGCAGGGGCCGGCGCGGGCGCCATCACGGGTGCCAGAACCGGCGCCGGGGCGGCGAGCGGTTGGGCCGGCGCGCGCGGCGCCAGCCTCATCGGCGCGGGCGCCGCGGCGCGGGCCGGGGCGGCCG
>ERZ1740062.397-NODE-397-length-25095-cov-4.100399_pt1 | contig 25095 bp, 26 predicted proteins | sample MGYA00581741_ERZ1740062 | MGnify/ENA primary metagenome ERZ1740062 (study PRJEB43018, sample SAMN04849747) | marine metagenome | isolation source: floating plastic debris | place: Pacific Ocean | collected 2008-09-01 | study: EMG produced TPA metagenomics assembly...
GAAGTTTGCATGACGGCCAGAGCCACCTCGTTGATTCAGGACGTGCCTCGAGTGTCGGATAACTGGCGCTGCGGGTCTAGGGTGACGCCTCACTCGTAATCAAAGCGCCGATCCAGCGTCGCGTCTTCGGGATAGCTGATCGTGTATTGATGCGTAATGCGCCAAGACTCCTGCCCGCCCAGTGTTCGACGCCACTGCACGATGCCCGGGCTGTCATACACATCGGTTTGATCCGGCGGCGTCGCGTCATCACCGATCATCACTTCGACGGCACGATTCTCAGAAACCGGATAGCGACCGTAGACTTCGATAGTCGTCGGGGTGGCTCGACGGTAGGTCAACTCATAGATATCGTGTGTTGACTCAAACTGTCGGCGACGCAAACCCCCGCGCTTCAGCTAAAAGTCACCTTGCAGCAAGATGCGCACCAGAACAAACGGGTCTTCACCCAAAGACACCGACGTTTCCTCACCCGGCCGTACGTACGATTTATCCGATACACCAACAAATGCGCCATCGAGATACACGCGTACTCGGCTGCGTTGAATCGGTGCGTCGGCTGCATGTGTAAACTTGCCCTCAAGAAACGGCAGCGTCGAAGACACCGGAATTACCGTTGTCACCAGTTTAATGTCTGCGTCATAGCTGTCGATATCGAAACTGCTGGCATTATCAGCGTTACTCGACAACGTGACGCGCCCTGGGATGCTGTAGTCCACCGAGAAATCGCTGACCTCAACACTATTGCTCGGCGCAATTCGAGAACCAGTGACGACAATTTCTTCAACACCGTCAGCGAGAATTTGTCCGGCACGCGATTGTTTGCGCGCCGCTTCGTACAGTGTCACGAACTCACTGTCCGGCCATTCCAGCGATTCGCCGCTGGCAATACGTCGAGTCGACAACGTCATATCGACGCCGCGCCATGTCTCACCCGTGCTTTGGCCGACCTGTGCGGTATGCAGTAGCCGCACCTTACGGTTGGCACTATCGACACGCGCTTCGTAGACAGAGGACCAATCGGCGTCTTCGGTATCATAAGAGAGTGACAATGTCGCCGTCGTCGCGCGCGGACTACTGACATCCATGGCCACGATGCTTTCGCGTCGCTCGCCACCGGTGATTTGCGAGAGCTCACGCTTGAGCTTTCTGAGTTCGCGTTCTGCTGCGGTACGCTTCAGCGTGTTGTCACGCAGGCGTGCGCGTGCATCTTCCGTACCCTCGCGGAGCAACACCAGCGCACTGCGCCAACTGGCGGGATCGGCATTGCCTTGTGATGCAAGATCGCCCGAATACCCTTCGGCGAAACCTTGCAGAAACGAGAGCTCGCGGCGCGCGGCCTCATCCTCATCCAATAGCGCCTGCAGCACGAGCTGCTGCTCTTGTACGGCGCGTTCCGCAGCGGCGTAAGCGTCGTTGAACGATGCGTTGCGCGGTTCCAGCGAGACACGAACCTGCCCCAAGCGAACGGAAGGCTCGCTGATGGCAAGTCGAACATCCGACACACTGAGCCCGGGTGGGAGCCCGACAATCTGAATGGTGTCACCGCCTGCGGGCAATCTGACCTGCGCCTCGCGCGTTACCGTCGCGCCATCCTGATAGACGACGACGGAGGTCACATTGGTACTAAGCTCGGCGGCACCCACCGCAGCACTCAACAACAGAAAGCTCAAGCTAAAACTCAACACTAAACGCATCACTGTGCCCCCTCGTATGTTCGGGGTTAGCGTATCACTGTTGCTGTGCGATAGGGTGGATCCGGCCAGCAATTGAAACCTACATCCGCGGCAACCACATGCCCATCGTCGCGGCGAAAATACCGATCGCTGTTACAACCGTCAGGCCGGCCATCGTCCCCGCGAAAGTAAACCGCTCGCCACTTGATGCCTCGCGCTGACAACGGAAGTACCACTCAAGCATCGCCAACGGCAGCAAGTATTGTGCAAAGCCGAGGAAATAGAGAAAAGGTCCGGTGAAGCTTTCCCAATCGATACCGATACCACCTGTCAACGTAGCCCATGCCATCAAACCAACACGAAAAAACCAGACGGCGCTTACCACCATGAAGAGCCGCATCGCCCAGCGACGATGGTCCACAATCCGTCGCGCCATCGCGTGTCGTACTGCGATGAATGAGAACAGCAGGATCAATACGCCATCTCCAGTGATGCCGAGTTTGGACCAGACGTCACCAATCGGGCTACGGGTCCAGGTGAGATACAAACCACCCGACGCGCTAACGACCGCTGCGGCGACGTAACTGCGACCGAGATAGCGATGAAAACGGGGAAAGCGCTGCCGAATAGCCGGTATCAACTGGAGTGGACCACCGCCGATAACGAGTGCGGCGAGCAGAACATGGCTGACGACAGCAAGATTGCCGAGCCAGTCACCCTGTACATAGCCGGATGGTAAATGCATGCCTTCGAGGCCGGACAGGCCCTTTGCCGCAACCGGCGGGTAGAACACCGTCAATATGTAGGCGACGAATAACCAATGGCCGACCGCTGCCACACTAAACCAGATCCGCGCCGACCAAGTGACCGCCTGGCGCCCCGCGGCTTCCACATCAACTTTTTGCAGCATGATGGCTTCATTCATGAACCTGCTCCCAATGCCTGTCCCACAATGGAGCAAATTTTGGCTGTGCCGGCTCGGCAGCACATCGGTCGGCGGCGTGAAATGCGTCTCCGCCAAAAGTAGGAGACGCACGTTGAAAGGCGTCCATCGCAAGAGGCATGACAGCCAACCAACACTGGCGTAGCCTGTTGGCATGGCCCAGTCACTGCGAGAAAGAACGGTAGCGGAGATCGGCTTGCGCCAACCGGTGCGCACGCCGTTCGAGCGCTTTCCGCACGGCACCGATATCGGCATCGCGGTGCTCAACTTCGCGCTGAACCTATCGATGTGGACGGCCCGCGACGATCTCGATATGAACACCTTTCTCGGCGTGGGCAGCTGGCTCGTCGCGTTCGCCGCGAGCTATGCACTATTGTGGCGACGCAGTCATGCGACGCTGGTTCACGGGATCGTGTTGGCCGCGTCAGTGATCATGCTCGTGTCGCCGCTCGCAAATGGCATCGTGGCGCTGACTTTTACATTGTATTGCCTCGGCCGCTACGAACCGGACCGGCGCATTAGCTTCTTCGGCATGGTGGCAGCGTTCATATTCCTGGCGTTCGATCTGCGTCTGATAACGGAACCCGATGTCGGAGATACCATCGCGGCCGGGCTCGCGATTGGTATCTGGTATGTCGGACGCCGCATGCGATTCCGCGGCGAATACCTGCGGCTGCTAGAAGAACGCGCACAACATCTTGAACGCGAGCAACACACCGAAGCCGAACGCGCGGTCGCTGAGGAGCGCACGCGAATTGCGCGCGAGATGCATGACGTGGTCGCGCACCAGGTCAGCCTGATGACGGTACAAGCGGGCGCTGCACGCACGATTACCGAGTCCGACCCCGCAGCCGCTGGCGACGCAATGGCCGCCGTCGAGAATGCCGGACGACAGGCATTAACAGAAATGCGCGGGCTGCTCGGCGTGCTACGGCCTGCCGAAGATGCTACCGGACTGGCACCACAACCTGGGCTTGCTGAACTGCCGACACTCGTAAAGCAGGTTTCTGAAGTGGGTCCAACCGTCACGCTCGAGCAATCCGGCAAACTGGATACAATATCCTCGAGAATACAATTATCGATTTATCGGATCGTGCAGGAGGCACTCACCAACGTGATCAAACATGCGGGCGCAGACGTCAGCGTCGCTGTCACCATCACGGGAGTTGATGATGCGATCGAACTACGCGTGACCGACAATGGTTGTGGCACGAATGGGGCGAGCGACGGCGGACACGGTATTATCGGCATGCGCGAACGGGCGACACTGCTCGGCGGCACGCTCGATGCAGAAGCCAGTGGCGACGGCTTTGAGGTACGGGCTGTGCTACCGAGACGGAGTACAGAAACATGACGTTACGTATTCTGGTCGTCGACGATCAGGCGCTTGTGCGTCGCGGTTTTGCAATGGTGCTTGGCAACGAGCCAGACATTGATGTCGTTGCGGAAGCTGCAAATGGTCAGGAAGCGATTGCCGCAGCGACTCAACACCGACCCGACGTCATCCTGATGGATATCCGCATGCCGGAGATGGACGGCCTCGAGGCGACCGCGCAGATTCTCGCCGATGGCTGCGAGAACATACGTGTAATTATTCTGACGACATTCGACCCCGATGAATATGTGTATCGCGCGCTGCGCGCAGGCGCGAGTGGCTTCGTATTGAAAGATATACCACCAGAGTCATTGGTCGCCGCTGTACGCACAGTTGCTGATGGCGGCGCCATGCTCGACCCTACTGTCACACGCAGGCTCATCGGCCGATTCGCGAACGAGCTCGGCGCCGAACAAGACTATGCCACCCGTCTTGATCGACTCACCGATCGCGAGCGCGACGTACTGAAATCGCTTGCCGATGGCAAAAACAATCAGGAAATCGGCGACAGCTTGCACATCGGTGTGGCAACGGTGAAATCACACGTATCGAGCGTGTTATCCAAACTTGGTTTGCGAGATCGCGCGCAAGCGGTGGTGTTCGCCTATGAATGCGGACTCGCCAAAGTTGGTGGGCGTGATGTCGGCTTCTGATCGCAACGCGTTATATCGCATTGCCGCCGTCGGTGGTGTTGCCGTCGGTGCGCTGCTGATCGCCGGCGCATGGGGACACTTTGCAGCAGTGTGGAATCGACTTGGCGAGCCCGGTCATTCACGACTCGCTCTTATGGCACCTGGCATGTTGCTGCTCGCGACCGGCGCCACCAATCTATGCGTGTGCCTCTCGCTCTGGCGAGGCGCGATCTGGGCTCAGCGTGTCGCCTTGGGCACCAACCTGATCGCGGCAGGCTACTTCGCATACCTATTGAGTCGCGGCGTACCGGATCACCCTATTGGTTTGTTTCTTGCTATCGTCACCGGGCATGCGATCGTGCTGGCGTCAATCAATGCGGGTTTGCGTTGGCCTGCTGCACAAACTGAACAAGCCTAACTGCCCACGGCTCGCTCATTCGTGCCCGAACGGTGGTAGGCTCAGGGGCGCGGAGAGTTGAACCGGGGCGAATTTGATGATCAGGAAGTTTGTCTTTACGGCCATAGCAATCGCACTGACCACATCCGCTCTGGCTGGTGCCTGGGGTGCGGGCATTTTTGAAAATGACGATGCGCTCGACTATGTGGACCTGTTCCTTGAAGACCCAAAGCAAGGTTATGACTTCATGGCGATGAGCATGCTCGATATCGCCTACAACGACGGCTACGTCGGTGCGCAAGAAGCGGCGTTCGGATTAGCCTCTGCTGAGGTCATCGCAGCGGTCAATGGGAAGCCGTCCGAAGCATTGCCTGCAGAGATCGCCGCCTGGGCAAAAGGTAAGAACAAACCGGATGCGTTGACGCTCGAACGGGCGCGCGGGGTCCTCGATCGTGTGCTGAATAAGAAAAACAGTGAACTCGCTCAACTTTACGCCGACGATGCGGATCTGGCTGCCGAGTGGCGAGCAACGATCGCCGACCTACGCACGCGATTAAAATAGACTACACGCTACGCGTCTTCCGCCGGCTTCGACCGGAAAGCGGTGAGCGGATACATCAACTGCCCCCACACCGACCGCGGTAACTTATTGGTGGTGCCGTATTCGGCCGGCCAGTGTTTACCGGGCATGTGATAGGTGCCGAACAGCTTATCGAAGATGACAAGATGCGCCGCGTAGTTGGTGTCGATCGCCGGCTTCTCAGACCTGTGATGCCAGTGATGAAACTGTGGCGTCACGAAAACGTAGCGCAGTGGTCCAAAAGAGAATTTCAAGTTGCTATGAATCAAGATGGCTTGCAGTGCTGCGAATACGACATAGGCATTCAGTGCCGCTTGATCTGCGCCCAGCAGGTATAGCGGAATCATGACCATCGCCCGCTCCGAGAACACCTGGATGAAGTGCCCGCGGGAGCCGGCTAGCCAGTCCAGTGTTTCGACCGAATGGTGTACCGCGTGGATCGGCCAGAGCGCTTTCACCTCATGGTAGAGCCGATGCTCCCAATACAAGACAAAATCAGCACACACCAGAATAATGACAAACTGCAGCCACACTGGCATCGATTGGATCGCCGCTTGAACATCCGCACTGACCGCCCAGTCGAAATGACTCGCGTGGTAGTTACCGAACAGGATGATTGCGGATATCGCGAGGTGGTTGAAGCAAAAGTAATAGAGATCGATATCCCATTCAGCGCGCAGGATCACCTGATTGCGATATTTCGGGAACAACTTCTCAAGCGTCATAAAGACGACAACTGAACCGAGTAGCGCAAGGATCAGCCAGTCGATGCCGAGCGATAGTTCACGCGGCTCGACCGAGCCGACCGGAATGTTATAGCCACCGAGCAAGAACGCCACAAGTGTCAGTACGATGCCGGCACCACCCGCTTTTCGGTAGCGCGCCCGGTTGAGCACGAAGGTCAGGAATCCGAAAAGCAACGACGTATACATGCCCCACTTCAGGACGACCTGCAGCGACCCGGCATCATATAGTTGGCGCAGCTCGGTCGTGGTCAGATAAGACGGATAACGGTACGCCAGTACGGCTAACACGCTCATGATGCCCAGCATCAACGAAATACTGGCGCTGATCTTGCCATCGCCAAGTCGTAGCTCACGCCCCGGGTCAGGTGCGTCGTCGCGCGGCGTGTAATCGTAGTCGTTCGTCATGCGGGCTACCGGATACTCACTCGCCACCAGTGTACCGAAAAAGCCGCATGACAAATGCGAACTAGTTGGTTGTCGCACTAATTTCGACATAAGCCAATCAGATCTATACCCAGCTGCCACGCGGGGGCGTCCGGCCGTCGCCAGCGTCTTGGACCGCCGTCGCCTCAATTTCGACGAGCCAATCGGACGACACGAGACCCGCTACGAGAACGGTCGTGATGGCCGGGCGCACACCTTCGAAATAGCGTTTGCGAATGTCGACGGCAGTTGCGATGTCTTCACGACGCAGCAAAAAGATGCCGAGCTTGGTGACGTCCTGCAACGTCATCGCGGCATCGGCGAGTACGGCCTGCACGTTCAGGACGGCTTGCTCAAACTGCTCTGCAAAACCTGTCTGCAGTGACCCGTCCGGGGCAACACCCACTTGCCCCGACACGAGTAGAACCCGTGATGACGGCGGCAATTGCACACCGTGTGAGTAGATGCCTTTGTAAGTCGGATCGACCCGGAATGGGTCATGTCGGGAAGCTGTCATGACGAAGCCCTCATGCGTTTGAGTAAGGGCGTCAGAATAGAGTTTGCAAGGCTCTGTGAACCAGCGCGGATTACGCGTACCCGCTATGAGGAATGATCACACCAGCGAAGACAATGCATCGGCAAACGCAGCGACATCCTTGCGACGGCGCGACGTGGGGTGCATTGCAATATGAAATGTTTCCGGCCAATCGATATCCGGGATTGGTGGTTGTGCGAGCTGCCCTTCCGCAAGTAGCGCCTGCACCAGAATGCTCGGTAACAAAGCAACGCCGATGCCTGCGCGAGCGGCCTGAATCGTTACGACGAAGTGTTCGAACCGAATCACATCGCCGCGGGGCACTGATGCGGCATTAACATATCGCCATTCATCGAGGGCGAAGGTCTGCAATCGCGGCATGGTTGCTGCATCGGAAACACGATCAGGATGCACGACCGCTGATAAGCGTCCCGGTACCAGTGCGCGCGTTTCCAGATCCGCCCAATCTCCGCGCCCGTAACGAATGGCCACGTCCACCGCTTCACGCGCCAGATCCAACGGACGATCCGACGTCGATACCTCTATTGCGAAATCCGGTAGCGCTGCCGTCAAAGCCGCATAAGCAGGCACCAGGGCGTGCGCCGCGAAAGAAGCGACCGTGGCAACACGCAATACTTTGGAATCGGGTCGCTCACGTCGGTGCTCATCGAACGCACGCTGCAGTTGTTCGAAAGCAGGCGCGATCACCTCGCGCAGCCCGCGACCCTCCTTGGTAAGCGTGATCCGTCCACCAGAACGGTCGAACAACTGCTCACCGACGAAATCTTCTAGCGCCGCGATCTGCTTGCTGACCGCACTATGGGAAACGGCAAGCTCCTCAGCGGCGCGCGTGAAGTTCAAATGACGCGCGCAGACCTCAAAGACGCGAACGGCATTCAGCGGTGGCAATCGAGTTGGCATGATGCGCTCCAGACAGGGCTGGTTTGGCCTCGAAACATTCTCGCACGATCTGTCGTTTTTGACACAGCAACGCGCCGGTTACGACAACTACCATACTGACCATTTCACGAGCCCCAAAGGGCTCACCGAGCGAGAGCGCTGCGACCAACTGTGCGAACAACGGCACCGACATCGCGAACGGCAGGACTTTGCCCGGCGAGTATGTCGACAACAAGCGACCCCAGAATCCAAAACCAATCAACGTCGCAAAGACGGCAACGAAGCCCAGGGACCACCAGGCGGTGCTGCCCGCGTTGATGGCGGTGTTGACAGGATTGAAGCCTTCGGACACCAGCGAGAGCGCCAGCAACGGTAGCGGCGGCACCAGGCACGACCATGCAACCAGGTGAAACCCGCTGATGCCCGAAGAACGACGCATGACGAGATTGCCGCCGGCAAAGCTCAGTGCGGCAAGCAACGTCAGCACAAGACCAAGACTGTCGATACGACCCTGCTGCCCGATGAACACGAGCGCCAGGCCAACACTACAGAGCACGCCGCCCCACCACTGCTGCACCGTGATCTGTTCACGAAACAACGCGACGGCCAGCAACATCGTGAAGGGAACCTGTGCCTGCACCAGCAACGCGCTAGTGCCAGCATCGGCATGGCCATCCATCGCGAAGAACAACAGGCCAAACTGCAATAGACCCATCAAGGTACCGAAGGCGACGATGCTCTTTCCGTGACCAGTTGGCCAACGCAGAAATAGCAGCGCGAATACGGCGACCGTCGCGAATCGCAGCGCGGCAAACAGCATTGGCGGGAAGCCTTGTAGTCCGAGCTCGATCACCGTGAAGTTCGCGCCCCAAATCAAGGCGACAGCAAGCGCAATAGCAATGTCTTGAGTTTTCATAGTGCTGACAGGTTGACAGCACTCTCCTCATTGCGCGTCGCATTTGCCGATCCATCGCTGTGAGAAAAAGTCACAGCGCGGGTTGATGTGGGCAGGAGCCTCCGCGGCACCTATGGGGGCGCTAGTCCTTGATGGGTACCGCTGCACCGCTGACGACAATGCCACCCTCGGCTGGGATCTGTACACCGATCTTACTCGGGCGACCCATGACGACACCCTGATGCAGCGTGATAGCGGCAGGCGCATCGATCAGCCCAGCGTCGCGCAGATAGCCGCCAAAAGCCGCGGCTGCAGCACCTGTTGCTGGGTCCTCAACGACGCCGCCGACAGGAAACGGATTACGGCTATGGAACGTCTCTGCAGCACACCGCCAAACCAACTGCAACGGCGTCTGGTCGTTGGCCAGCATCAGCGATTTCAGCGCTTCGAAGTCATACTCGAGACGATCGAGTCGCGACTGTTTCGTTGTAGCAAGGACCAGGTGATGCGCACCGGCGAATGCGATCGCTGGCGGTATTGAAGCGTCCAAGTCATCGATCGACCAGTTGAGCGTTCGCAAAATGTGTGCCAGCAAATCACCTGAAGGCAGTTTGTGCTCTGTCGCCACCGAGATTAGCGAAGCGGTACGAATACCATCGACTGTTTGTGTCGTGACCGGTACCTCGCCAACTTGAGTCGCCAAAGTGAATTGCCCGTCACCCTCGTCATCGGCAAGTGCCACCGCAGTCGCAATGGTCGCGTGCCCGCAAAACGGCACCTCCGCCTCGGGGCTGTAGTAGCGAATGGTGCGTTGCTGGCCGGTCGATGGCGCGACGAATGCCGTCTCGGAATAACCGACTTCGGCGGCAATGCGCTGCATGTCTTTGGCAGACGGCAAAGCGTCGCCGACCCATACACCGGCAGGATTACCGCCATCTGGTTTTGTAGAGAATGCGCTAAGCTTTCGAAGCGAATTGGATTGCATAACAGTCATCATGAAACTTGAGTAAAAGGTTGCTGGAATGTATTGCCAACATGTAGTTGACGAACGCGCAAACTAGCACGAACTAGCGCTCGGGGAGTATTCGAAAATCTCATAGTAGGGTGGACTCCGCGGAAACGAGCGCGTTGATCAATCCCTCGATAACTCAGTACCGCCAGTGCCACGCAGCAGAGCACAGGAACGGCACGCTGCCCCGCCCAGCATGACTCTTGTAGCGAGAAGCCCGCATGCAACTGCTGATGTACGGTATGTAGGCTCAGCGAACTCTAAGGAAAACTGCTATCACAGGCTCACCGGGTCATTCGAACTAGTGCTCGGATACAAGGTGTCTCAGCCGTTCTGATCCACATCAAAGTTTCGATACCGGCCCAACAGTAGTAGTGGCAGCGCACCTGCGACGAAGGCAATAGCGAGATACCCAAGCGCCGTGTCATAGCTTCCAGAGCTCTCGTAGATTCGCCCGAGGACCCAGGGACCCGCGCCGGCACCCAGCGCGAAACTACTGTACATGAGACCGTAAACAACACCGTAGCTCTTCATGCCGAAATAGCGCGCTACAAGAAATGCCATAAGATCCTGCTCAGCACCCGCCGCTAATCCGATCAGCAGTACAGACACAGCTGCCAACGCATACGTCAGTTCTTGGTCCATGAGTAAGTAGCAAGACAGTGCCGGAGGAACCAACATACAAAACGCTATCGCAGGCGCCCATACGCGATCAATAAGGTAACCACTAGCCAAACGACCTACAACGACGGACAGCCCAACAAGACTCGCAAGTTTGACAGCATCATTGCGCCCAAAGCCCTTACTAGAAAACAGATTTTCCAGATTGGGAATCGTTCCGCCCACACCGAACGATATAGCGACAAAGCAGACGCACATGAGCCAGAATCGCCAATCCTGAAACACAACGGACGCGTCTAATCCCGCAGCGTTGAGTGGGGTACCGCCTGCACCCGTCGCAAAACTCTGCGGACGCACACGGTCGGGCACCTTTGAATCATTGGCATCGCGGAAAAGAAATATCGCCGCAGGTAACGCGATCAAGATGGGCAGCAAACCCAGCCCAACAAACGCTAGGCGCCAGCCCACCAGCTCAATCAAGCTAGCGACGTAGAACTTAGCGAAAACACCAAAAAATCCGGTCGCAACCAATGAAAAACCGAGGGCGAGCCCCCGACAGTCGTGAAACCAGTTATTGATTGCCCGGGTCCAGGTTATTGGCAGCGTACCAATGCCGAGAATCGCTACAAAGGCCCACGTCGCCAGATATAGCCAATATGAGCCTGGATTGAGCGCATGCGCCATTAGTCCAACCCCGAAGCCGAGCACTGACCAGATCGCGACGCGTCTTACACCCACACGATCGATCACTAAACCGGCGACGGGACTCAGGACCAATGCGCACAGAGTAAGAACCGGCAATGCCGCGAACACTTCGTCGATGCGCCACTCGAATTCGGCCGCTAATGGCGCGGCAAATACGCCGAGTGTATAGATCGGAATAGGCGACAGCCCGAGTCCGATACCGAGTGCAGAAGCGAGCACGATACGCCACGCATAGGAAAATTCACCAAGACGATTGGCTGTGCGCACAAGCTTGGCCTATTGCTCGGCTAGGTCAGAATTGCCTGGCATAGTGTGCGGAGTGATACCGCGAATCAGTGTATTCGGTATAAAGGCATTGTCCCATTCGTTCCCGGTAGAAAACGTCCAACTTCCTGTTCGCAACGCAACCAGACCCTTCGACGGAACGACATACATGACCTGATGCCCGTTACCATCGAAGAGAAACAGGTCGGACGCCAGATAAGGCTCGCTATGCAATACACCGAATCGGCTGGGTGTCCCTACCTCACTCCAGGAACGACGCTCAAGATAGGGCTCGCCCAGCCAGATGTGTAAACCCATCGCTGGGTTTGATGGGGACGGCTCAAGATAGTCCTTCATCCAACCGTCAGGCAGATAATTCTGGCCATCGATAACCCCACCATTCATTAGGAAGATGCCGACACGTAACCAAGACTCCGAGGGCAACAGCAAGCAACATCCTGTGTGCGCAAGACCACCCGGCCGATTCATCATTACCTGTCCGCCCTGAGCGCCGATTGGCTCAAGCAAACTCTCAGATAGGTACTGCCCGTACGGCATACCCGTCGATCGTTCCAGTATCAGGCCTAGCAAATCGGAAACAACCTGACTGTAGTCGTAGGTACTGCCAGGTTCGTCAATAAGCGAATAGCCATGTAGTAAGGTCGATTCATTCTGGCCGCCAATGTAAGACCGCAAGAAACGTCCAAACGGGTTGTTGCTAACTTCGTAGAACGGTTCGAGGCCTGCCGCCATTTGCAGCATATGACGAATGGTGATCGATTCTTTTTCGCTGCCCTGCCATTCGAAGAGGTAGCTGGCGGCTGGCTCGTCTAGGCTCGCGATGTATCCTTGCTTGATCGCTCGTCCCACAACAACTGCGACAACCATTTTGGCCATGCTCTTACCGACAATTGCGGTGTCAGCATCAAACCCTTGGAAGTGCTGTCGCACAAGCAATTGGCCATGATGCCAGACTAACAATGATGTGCTGTTGCGAGCCGCAGCGTAGTCGACGACCTTACTCAGCGCGTCTTCGGAAATGGTCCTGGTCTGTGCGTCGGCGACCTTTAGGAGCGGACCGTCGGCACCGCGAACCTCAAATTCTGAACCGGCCCAGCCCTCTACCGGCAGAATCCCATCGTTGCTCTGCAACAAGACGTATCGATACCAGAAGTGCGTATCCTGAAAATAAACCACAGCCGCGGCTACGACTAACACCGCAACCAAACCCAGTAGTGTCTTGCGAACACTCACGGCGCTGAAATGTACTCGAGGTAGTCAAGCACCTTAGCCATCGCCTCCGGGTCTGACAAGTCCGTCTGTTGGTTCATCAAATTACCAGGGATGAATGTCTGACCATCAGCTAAATAGCTTTCCAGGTTTTGTCTCGACCAAAATATGCCACTGCGACCAGCTTCAACCATAGCTTCCGAATTGCGGCCATATCCTTCAACTGTCCCTGCTTGTGTATTGAACACGCCCACTAAATTCGGTCCCAACAAGTGGCTCTCACTCGGCTCGAAATTGTGGCACTGACTGCACCATGAAGATTGCTCTTTAGCTGCAGCTAATGCATCAGAGTCAACAAAAATATCATTGCGTGACCGGATGGGAATCAAAGCCTCGCTGGGAGTGGCTGAGACCGTCTCGGCAGCAGGCTTCACATGCCACGGCGGTAGGACCTTGAATGCGAAATACGGCAAGTAGAGGAAAAATACGAAGAACAGCAGAAACACCGGCCAATAAACGAACTGACGACGGGGAGCCCAGCTATACAGCGCTAGCCCAATCAGATAGAACGATGGCGTCATCACGTAGGTTCCAAATGCAGCTATCGGATGCAATGAAGGAGGCTTGGGCAGATTAACGACTAAATGCAGCAACATGAGAAGCGCTACCGCCATACCTGGCTTCACATAGTTCTTCAGTTTCGAGAATAGAAACACAAAGACAATGCCTGAGAACAACGCCGAGGTACTGTTGGCAAACGCCGAATGCATGTAGCCGGCTGTTCCCCATGACCAGTTTAGGAAATGCGGTAATGCGAACACGCCGAGAAAATGCGCTTCTTCACCCTTGGCCCAAGATTGCGCGAGTCCGCATAAGATTGCGAAGAAGATGAAAATGAAGAACAGCGATAGGGCGGTGGAAGATACACCTGAAAAGCTGCGCTTCAACTTCTCGGATAGGCGTTGACCAGGCTTAGCAAGCCAGATTATTAAACCGAGAATCAAAAAAATGAATAGCGTAGCGCCGATGCTGACGTGAGCATGATGAATCTCGACACGCTCTGGGCTACCACGAATCAACCGTGGCGAAACACCCGACCACCATTGATGCCAGGCAAAAAGGACGTAGAACATTACAGAGAAGAACAGACCCGCCTGCTCCAGAAATCCACCTAGCCGATTTTTCTTTGTCATATCGTCTCTCTTGCTCGATGTTTCAGCGTTGCTCGTAGCGGAGGACACCAGCCATCGGTGACCCCATCGCTTTGGTCAAATGTTGTGATGCCGGAGACTGTTCTCGTCCATCGAGATATCGGTGCATAAACAATAGTGCTGCCTCCGCTGCGCTGTCACGGGCATCCCATTGACGTGGCCCGGGGCGATCCAATCGACCAATTACACCACCCATGTAATGATCCATGCCATCCAGAACCAGCAGATAGTTATGGCCGGGCTCAGCGGTCAGATAAGAAACCAGATGTGCGCGATAGTCGGGCCATAGATACTCAAATACGTCTCTGGTTCCTGTGATGACGAGCTGAGGCATGTCGAAGCCTTCCCAGGTCTTCCTTGTCAGGTAACCCGGCATTTCGCCGGGCGGTGATATAGCCACTACAGCAATTACGCGATCGTCCCGGAGCATGCTTGGCATGGGGTAGCGTGAGTCGTTTTGTTTCTCGAGTGTCGCGCCGCCAAGCAGCTGCGCTGTTAGAGCACCCAGCGAGTGACCAGCAGCTATCACGCGATTGGTACTTACCTGCCCCGTAAACCCGATCATGGACGCCATAAGCCTGTCAATCTGATCCAACGAGGCCTTGATATCCAGGATACGTGCCGCCGCAATCCAATCGCTACCAACGTCCTCCGTGATCTTCGCGACACGCGCGCGATCACCCGTATCCATATGTTGCGGGGCCAGCACCACGAACCCCTGCTCCACCCATTTTTTAGTCAAAGCATCATAGGCATCGTTGGTCAGGTAGTGGCCGTGCGAGAACACGATGACAGGAAACCGGTCCGCAACTCCCTCCGGATAGGAAGCACGAACCTCGATCGTACCGGAGTGTGCTGTCTCCACTGCCACATCAACGTGAGCGACGGGGTACGGACGATCAATATGCGCTGCACAAGCCGACATATGCGCAACAATCGCGAACATCAAGATGATGCGCACGCCGCTACGCATTGGTGTTAGCTGCCGAGTGCGACATTCCTTAGTTCGATCCAAATGAATAGTTCACCGTCAGACCAACGCGGCGCTGATTACCCCAGGTAGGCACATAAGCGACAAAGAATGGGCTCGGGATGTAGAACGCATTGGCCACGTACTCTTCATCAGCAGCGTTCTTGATCCACAATTCGGCCGACCATCTGTCGCCGCTTAAACCACCGCGTAAATTCACCAGGGTACGCGAGGGGATCGTCCCAAGGTTTGCTTCCGAGACGAATTGCTCAGACTGGCCAACTACGTCTGCGCGTAAAAAATACCCGATGCCATTGCTGAGACTATTGCGATAGTGAGCACCAAGATTCCATTGAATATCCGAACTCCGCGGCAGCTGATTGCCGCCAATATCACCGTTGGCAGGACACACGACATCGTCACAGATATTCGCTCGATCGAGACGCTGCGAGATTGTACCGTCGTCATAAGTTGCGTCGACGAAACTGAATCCAGCGTTCAGCGTCAGCGTGTCGGTTGCAGCAAACGTCCAGTCTGTTTCTAAACCGGTAATCCCCGCCTCGCCAAGATTGCCGACAATCGAGGTCGTAAAGAAGCCGCCGTTTGCCGCGGCCTGAGTGACCTGCAGGTTTTTCCAATCGGTATGGAACACCGCCGCGTTCCACTGCATTCGGCCGCCCATAAAGGTGTTCTTAGAGCCAAATTCGATCGTACTATTTTCGTCTGGACCATACTCTCTCTCAGACGCAAGCAGATCACCAGCAATCTCTGCATTTGAGCCGCCAGCCTTGGTACCTTCAGCATAAGACAAGTACAGAAGGTTATCCTCTGTTACCAGATAGTCGGCAGTTAGTCTTGGGGTGAAATAGCTATCCGTATACGCAGGCGCCACTGATCCATCGTTGTAGACAATATTGACGCCCTTGTCTTCATCTACGTACCGACCCTCTGCACTCAAGACCCATTTATCGTTCGCCAGTGGCCATGACACACGACCGAAATACGCTCGGTTGGTCGTATTAGTAATAAGGTCGTTGGTAGCAAGTCCATCCAATGTCTCTGGCGTGATTGCATCCATGTTATCTGCGAGCAGCGGACCGAAATAGCCCGGCAGACCGTCGTCTATATCTTCACCGTCGGAGTAAAAGAATCCGAGCATCGCTGTCAGCCCGCTGTCCCGTGCAAACTCGACACGTAGCTCATGCGAGTCGTAGTCGATTCCACCGACTGGCAAGACCGTGAAGGCATTGAAAGTCAGACCGTTGAAGCTACTGCCGTTAATGGGATCGCGATCAGAGTTTCCCGCAGAAAATACGTCGCTTTGAATGTTAGCGAACTGATAGAACACGCTGATATTGTCGGTAAGATCGATACTTGTCGAGGCGCGAACAAGGTCGGTCTCAGAGATCAGACCGTAACCCCTTGGGTCTATCAAAAATCCGATTGGTTCGCCGGTACCTGCTTCGATCGGTGTGTCGGGAAGCTCACCGCAGATAGCGCGCACTGGCCCCCCGAACAGCGTCCCGCCGCAGTTGAAATCGCCGAGTTCCAGCCGCGATTGGGCACGACTTTCCGTTGATTGCTCAAAGGAATGATAGGCCAATTCGAGATCCCATTTTTCGCTGGGCGCAGCAACGAATGAAATACTGTACGAATCGTTGTCCCACCCACTAATGGATTCGTCTGTTCCAGGACTGATGCACGCGCTGGCGGCCGGGTGATCGATATCCCAATCGCCTTCGAATTCTGAAATCGCCGCTGCCAGTTTGATAGCGGCCTTGCCCGCGCTTAACGGCACGCTAATCTCGCCACTAAAATCCTGGCGACCATCACTCCCAATCACAGCACCTACATCGGCGTAAAACTCCTCAAGATCCGCTTTACGCGTGACATAATTGATAGCACCCATAAAGGCGTTCACACCATAGAGCGCACTTTGTGGTCCTTTAACCACTTCCACGCGTTCCATATCAATCGTGCCGATGTCCAACGCGTATTGCCGCGGGATGTAAACGCCATCGATGAAGGTTGAGACATTCTGCTCAAGTTGATCGACCGAAAACTGACTGGCGCCGCGAATGATAGGCGTACCAAAACCACCGTTGGAGAAATCCTCGAAAGTGAGCCCTGGCGTGTAGAGCGCAACATCTTCCAGCTCTTCAATACTGCGAGTCGCAATATCCTCCGCGGAAAACGCGTTGACAGAAAGCGAAATGTCTTGCAACGACTCCTCGGTCTTACGTGCCGTGACTACGATTTCCTCAACGAATACTTCTGACTGCGCGGCGGCTGGCGTTCCTAGAAATGGCCACAGCAGTGCCATAGCTGTCAAAGTGATGATTTCTTTTCTTAAGAGTTTCATAGCGACTCCTCCGGAGACTGGTAGAGTTTCGCTGTTCTACCTGACTCGGCAGCCCGAAAGAGCATGTCGCGATAGCGATTAGCACCGCTCTTCCTGGTCCGATCTTCGTCAAATGTCCTAGCAGTGTTTTGACTATAGATCAGACGCTATTGGCGATTGATTCAATTTGGCGAATGCCGATATCCACTATGGATATAGCGAAAAGGGACATATCGGAAACACGTTAATAAGTAGGTTACCTGTAAGCAACCAACCGGCGTAAACGTCCTGCACCTAGATATCTGGTGGTGTCATATTGCCTTCGTACTGCGCCCAATCGGTGCTGACAAAATGCTCATCGATCAGTGTGCGCTGCAGCAAGCGTCCATTCTTGAACCATTGCCACACACGAGAACGGTACTTGCGACAGTCACTGTTCTGAATCATTTCGTATAAGTAGAGATCGGGCTCATTGTGGCGCGTCCAATTCAGCATGGTCGTACGGCCATATGTATCAAGATCAACCTCAGCAGCCCACCCATCAATATGGGTATAGAACACCAGTCGATTACCCTCGATACGCGTCGGAAAGTCTTTAACCTCGCTACGACCATCTTCCCAAAAATAGTAGTTGGTCTGATGGTAGTTTTCCTCGTCCGGAAAACGGCACAAGAGCCTGGAACGATGTTCATCAGTTTTCTCGCCGTTGATATTAAAGTAACGGTACCAGCCCTCCCATACACCTTCATTGCTGGAAATTATTGGCATTCTTTCTTTGAGCGACATCGTTGAATTCTCCTGAAAAATTAGACAAAAAACGAAAACGGGCTCGCGGCAAAAATAGGCTCGCGGCAAAAATAGGCTCGCGGCAAACGGGCTTCTGCGTTCTAGCAAACATGGGAAGGACTGTGGTCATCCGTTTCCGGCATGAAAACCGGCGTCAAGTTTGCCACTGTTGTAGATAATGATTTCTCTGAAGAGACCATCTTCACCCAGTTTGAAGATGTTGCAATTCTTCATGCAGACCGTCTGACCATCGGTTTGTTTGAGTTCGACCGTAAAGTAAGTACAGATACTTTGCTGTGATGGATCACTGATGTGAGTGAAATCGTGAAAATCGATAACCTCAAAGGTACTGAGAAAGTCCTCGAAGTGGACGCCCAGTGCCGTCTTTCCGTTGTAAGAAAACGTCGCGGCGGGAAACCACATTAGGCAAGAAGGCGAAAAGGTATCCATGACCGACTGCCAATCGTGATCATTGCAGGCTAGGAAATAGCGTTCAGATAACGCAATCAATTCTGCTCGCGAGAGACTCATGCTGTGGTTGTCCTCGCAGATCGCGATGCACTGTCTTGTGCGCCCGTACCGCAAAGCAGATCGAGTAACGCGCGCGAGTCGTTGACATTTTCGAGATCGTTGCTCAGGGCGATAAACCGCTCTACATCATGCGACCCGTGGCCCAATTCAAAACACCGTCGGACTTTGTCCTCACGCTGCTGCTTAGTCAGTGGGTACTCCGGCGCCCCGAGCGGCGCATCGCAATGAGCACCCAGGCTGCGACCGTCTTTCAGTTGTATGACCATCCGTTGCGGACCCAATGCATTACGATCTTCGTTGCCATCGTCCAGTACCTGCAAACGTGAACCAAGCGCACGTATTTCATCATCCGCAAATACTGCCGGCTCGAATCGCCGAGGATCAATATCACCATCGAGCAGCATTAAGGGAACGATGAACTTCAGACATAAGCGCGCATATGAGGGAGTCATATCATCACTGGCTGGTCGACCGACCAGCAGCATGATTAGGGGCGGCACATATACGTCGATGCGATGTACATCAGCGACGTCGAATCTGTGCTCGCTACGAATCTGATTGAGCATGGTCAACGCAGCTTGCGTTGCCCGCCCAGCTGGATAGGGTTTGTGCGCCATCTGCGTGAGCTTGAACGGCGTACCTAGACCGTCAATCAACCGTTCGATATCGCCGCCTGACTCAAACAGCTTGAAGTAACCAAATCGACCATCGATCACATCGACTGGCCCGGTCATACCTTGTTCTACCAAGTCCACACAAAAGTGCGCCATTCGCGATGCATTCCCAATCTGCAGTGGCAACGCCATCGAGCCTTCCCAGTGCGCTTGCATCGTTCCAGCGGTCTGCGCATGAGCAAGGCCAAGCGCATGCATGAATTGTTCGCGCGAAAATCCGCGCAGCAGCGCCATGGCGGCCGCTGCGCCCATGCCGCCCGCCGCAGATGGTCGGAAAAATCGAGGACTCTCCGACGTATCACCGCCGAAGAATACGGCAAGTTCAACAGCGACGGCGACCGCCACAATGAGATCTTCACCACTTAGGGCTTGACGGTCCATCTCAGCGACGATTGCACCAAGTGGCGCACAAAGCGCGATCACCACTGAAAGCTCGTGCAGCCCATCCCATTCCAGCGCGTGGATTTGCATCCCATTCACGAACGCGGCCGACGTGGGCGACAACGATATACCCGGTCGACCCAGGACGCGTGAACTTCCTTCTCCCCAAGCGACGGCTGCTGCCAATGCCCGATCGGTTGCTGAATAGGTGGTGCCAGCGACACCCACAGCGAGGCTGTCCATCACGAATATCTTGGCAGCGTCGACGACTTGCTGCGGCAAACCCGCATAGGTAACACCCAGCGCAAAGTCTGCAATCGCTTCGACGAGATCTACCCGCTGGATGCGATCTTCTAGTGCATCAAGCACGTTCGTCACTGCCTGGCTCTTTACCACTCAAGCGATCGGCCATAGCAGCCACGGATCGTTCGTTGCGAGCTTCGAGTGCCTCAACCTGCTGTTGTAGTGGCCTTAGTATGCGGGCGCACAATTCCGTCTGTGCCTGCTGCCGTTCTTGCCCCGCGAGGGCGTCGGGAACAAACTCCTCAATATCGCCGGCTGCCAGAACCCCAGCCTTTTCTAGTAGGCGCTCGAGTGTGTCGATACGTTCTCGTGCCGTCGCAAGTTCGGCCATCATGCTCATCGTCATCGCATAGAGCTGTTCGACCATAGGGTCCGCGAAATAGGCTGGACGCTTACCTTGCGGCTGCGCGTTCGCAAGCTGTGAAATCTGAGTTGGGCTCAAGGGGTCACTCGTCTCTCTACGCGTCATGGGCCATCTCCTCATCAGCAGACCAGGCCCCGTACGCATGCCAAACCGGCTCTCGACCAAAGTCCTGACCCATCTGTTCATCAACATTGGGCTCGGCGGTAGCGGTGAGACGTGCTCTAAACAAGTCCCCTTGCGCAAAGCCCGTGGCCTGCAACGCCGCGTCCAGATCGATTGCGTGCATCGCAGTCCAGAATGGCTCACTGTTGTTGTACGCATCCCAGTCACGCATGAACTGCTCAAACACCGGCATGCCGTTGTCATACTGCGGTTGCTCGAGATGCAGCGGCAGGCCGCCTGGCTTGAGGACTCTGCGACACTCGCGAAGGACTGCGGGTAAAGCGCGCGCTGATAGTTCATGTAGAAAGAAACTGGTTTGCACCCAATCGAAATGGTCGTTCGGAAAGCGCGACAAATCTTCGCCCGACATTTGCATGAAGCGAACATTCTCCACACCCAGGCTATGTGCCCTGGCATGCGCATAACGCAACATTGGCGCAGAAACATCCAAGGCTGTGACCTCCGCTTCTGGAAACGATTGTGCAATGGGGACAACGCTATGACCTGCCGCGACGCCGATGTCCAAAATTCGCTTCGGCTGAAAGTCTGGCCGAGAGGCTCTACGCACTTCGTTCACCCAATTGGCGATGGCGCGACCAGCCGCGTCGTTTAAAGGCCCTGCGGTTCCACCCGTCGTCACATAGAAGCCGATATCGTAGTTCGCCGCCGGACTCACATCGCCGCTGGTAAGTTCTCGGTGGTAACTACCCGGCATACAGTGATGATCCACCTCTGCCACGTAAGACGGCAAGGGCAAGGTCACATCCAATTCCCGACCCGAGTGCTCCTGACTGAAATTGTAGGCACGCGTAGCGAGATCGTCAATCTGCCTCAGAACGATAGCCGCACCGGTTTGTTGACGAATCTCCATGAGGTTTCGTCGAGTAGCGCTCCAGAGTTGGTGGAAGGGATTGGCATTCATTGCCCGGCGCACCTCATGACGACTCTCCGGCTCACGCTGATGTTCGGCGATGAACTTGGGACGAACTTGTCGTTCGTACGCCAATTCATTCCCGGGCGTGAGTGTCGATGTCACAACGCGGTTACAAGCAGCAACGAAATTCAATCGCGCTCGCTCGTCGTGGTTCAGTAGCGGATAAACACCATGCGCCTGTGCCTCTGTCACAGGTGGCGGCACATCGTAGCTGTCAATGCGTCTTTGTTTTTTCATAACCGACCTTTTCCTCCGACATCACTGCTTGCAACTCGATCAATTCGAGCAGCTCTCCAGATGCCCCGCGAACGACCTGTGCGGCGCCTCCGTTGTACATCTCGCCCGAAAAATTGGATGGTTCGGAAATAGCTAACTCACTCCATGGAAGGTTCGTGAGGCTCTTCACATACACCGAGACCATTGCATTACCGGCCGGCATCTGCCCGGGCTGCTGGACGCGCGTTTTTGCACCGACCGGATACTGATCGATCTGCGCGAAAGGAGTGCGACCATTCTGAATCATCGTGATTGTATGTGTCGTCTGTTCCGGCAATCCAAACGCTCGGTTCACAAGCCCATAGCGCAGGGTATGCGTGGCCGCTCTGTCCAGGACCAGGCCGCGTGTGTATTCAGATGCCGAACACTCTCGATCTCTCGCAGCGAGCACAGCAATAAATATCTCTCCCGCAACAAGATTGGTTTTGGGCAAATCGGCGTCATCGTCGGAGTGATTCACCTGGTTCAGGAACAACACCTCCCCATCCGGTCCGAAAACTTGCATCGGGATAAAGCTCGTAAAGCCGTCGACAAGCTTCGGTGGACCGTCCAATCGAAACTCCGATTTTTCAATATGGGTCGCAAGCTCAAACACGTCATTGACGGTCAGCTCAAATGCATTCCATCCAAAACTTGCAGCCGGCACATGCTCCGGAGATGCTCCCGACTCAATGAACCGCAACGCACCGGGACCACCTCCATCAGGCCGTGAAATCGCGTAACGTGCGCCGACCGCGTCTGGCGTACCCCATGAGGTCGCCAGCTCGACGGAGACTTCGCCGGTTTCCACTGGCAAATAGCGAAGCACGCGTTCGTACAGCGATACCGAACGATCGAGATTAGCGACAGAGATTGTGCCGCAAGCGATTTGTCCGTGTCGCTGCGCCGGCGCACCGACCATCGCTTCTTACTCTTTGACCGGCGCTGGCGTTTGTTCTCTCGCATAGTGCTCAAGACTTGACAAGCTTGGTTCCTCCCACTCGGTTGGCGCTTCAAAAAACGTCGGGTGGTGCTTCTGTGCATAGGCACGAACTTGCGGTGACATCACGTCCATCGTGTCGTAGCAACCCTGGATGCAATTGTAGAATGCATGCCCTTCCGTTTGCCCCATCAGCATCCAAGGCAGCCATGGTGTGATTCGGTTCCAGGCGCCTGAAAATAGCAGGCTCGTCTTGGAAGGATTCGCCAGATCCTCACGGTCAAACACGTAAGTAAACATTTCGGACACTCGATTCATCTCACCGGAAGACTCGCGCGGCCACTTGTCCGGCTGCAACGCATTCCGATAGAAAAGGTGAATATTTGACTGCAGCAGTACCTTGTTATTACCCACTTCTGTAAACGGTAAAATCATCGGAATATCGGGCACCTCTGCCTGATTCAGACCACCGTAGGCAGGCGGTTTCGGCCAAAACGGTCCGATCCGAAAATTAAATGGATCGTTCGCAATGTGGACGACTTTGACTGTTTCGTCGATGTAAGGGTTGTACCACTCCTCCAATACTTCGCCGGTTTTGAGGTCAGTGTAGTAACCGACTTCGCAAAGCAGTTTTTCGTAAACGCCCTCGCCCGTGTCTTTCAGGCGCGTAAAAGAAAACCCCTCGAAACCGCCCAGCGGACGAATTTTTTCGCCAGGCTTCACGCCAATAACCTCTCCCCGAAACCAACCGAACTTCTGCTTACCGAAATCAAGGTCTCCATGGATACGCGCAAGCGCATCTCTATTCCAGTAGTTGTCGTTGTACTTGAGCGTGGAGTAGTCAACCGACTGCATAGCACCGACGTCTTTCGCACTGGTCATGGCGACAGCTTGCGCGGCGCCAATGCCGGCCAGTCCACCGCCAAGAAGCTTGGCTGTATTTGTCAGAAAATCACGCCTCGGAAGTTGCGCATCAGTTTGCTTTTGCTTCGAGTTCTTTGTCATTGGACTTCCTCCGTCCTTCGATATTGAAAATACTTCGCCGAGCCGTTACCTACTTGCCGACCTAAACGACGACTAGCGGCGAATCAATAGTAGCCAACGGCTCCACCCCGTCCTTGGTGACACGCACCAGGTCTTCTAGGTGACAATTCCCCCAGCCCATCTCGAGACAGGGGAAATCAACCGTGAGCGTCATGTTCTCCTGCAAAACGAGATCATCTTTGACCTGGAATGGCATATTGTCGCGATAAGGTTCGTCGGTGTGCTGGAGTCCGACGGAATGTGGGATGACGCCAATCGTCGGAATCTGGACAGCATGGCGCTTCATTGCGGCGCGAGCGACGCGCTCTATCTGACTGTAGCGCACACCCGGTCGCATCATATCCAGCGCGGCATGCCAACCTTCTTGTAGCAACTTGGTTCTACTTATGAGCTTATCGTTGGGCTCACCAAACACGACAGTGCGTCCGAAGTCGCCATGGTAGTAATTGATCTGACTAACTGCGTCCAAGAGTATGGGTTGATCGGCAACGATCCTCCCGTCGGACAGACCACCGACCGAACCGGCAGCCAACCAGGTTGATCGAGCACCTAGTTTGCTAGCTTCAATTCCAAACAATCGATCGATATCGCTGTTACTCGCACCGACATCTAGCTGGCGAATCAAGTTCATCGTTGCAGCCTGATTGGCCTGCGCCACCCGTCGCATATGCCCAATCTCAACGTCAGATTTGACGACCCGGATTTTCCGAAAAATGTTGTCACCATCGACGCATGTCGTCGTGTCGTGCTGAGCGATACGGAGACTATCCTTGATACGGCTATCATCGATCGCCACACGCGCTGCCGCTAGACCCGCCTCTTTTACCGCCCGGACAAGCGCATGCTGTGGCGTGGGCATGAATTGCCCGGCGAAGCGTTGCTCCGTTGCAAGCCACTGCGACTCCCGTTCGGACAGACCAGGCTCGTTGATCGGCCAGAGTCCGGCAAAGCCGCCCATCGCCTTAAGCCCATCGCCTACTGATTTCTCGCCCGCGAATTCCGACCAATTGGTCGGTAAAGAATACGGAATGATTTGCGCCGTCTCTCGCGGACCGGTTGCTACGTGCCACAGATCACCGGAGCCAACCACCAAGATCGTTGGCTTGTTTTCGTCACGCGGAAAGACCGCAAAACTAGGCTCGCGAGTTTGAATCTTGACGTTGTAGCCTAGGAAATTGCCAAGGTAGAACACGTTGACAGGGTTAAAGGCGAAAAGTCCGTAAAGTATCTCATCGTCCAGCACACGATAGGAGAGAGGTTAGTTGATG
>ERZ1740062.398-NODE-398-length-25092-cov-6.735911_pt1 | contig 25092 bp, 24 predicted proteins | sample MGYA00581741_ERZ1740062 | MGnify/ENA primary metagenome ERZ1740062 (study PRJEB43018, sample SAMN04849747) | marine metagenome | isolation source: floating plastic debris | place: Pacific Ocean | collected 2008-09-01 | study: EMG produced TPA metagenomics assembly...
GGTCAGAAGATTGGCATAATTTTAAACTCGTTTTGACTTTTAAAACATCCTCTAAGAATAAGTTCTATATTCTTGCGGTGGGTTTTAATCCGTTTTTGCTTCTCTTTCTCATTCTTAATGCCCCTTACATCAATATCCTGAAGGATGTTGTTGCTCCCGCTTGTGATATCAAAATAAGCGCCCCCCAACCAATTAGTGCCTTCGGTGTAAGTCCCCTCTCCCTTTTCATTTGGTAAATCCACCACAAAAAGCGGGATGTTTCGTCTTACGTACTCAAGAATAATACTGAAAACGGTAATTGATTTACCGCTGCCAGTCATACCAAAAATAACTGCATGACCGCGCTTGAGCGGGTTGAGGTAGATAGGGGTCTGGTTGAAGTTGGCAATAAATTCAATTCCTACATCATCCAGATGGGGAGTTTTGACTAAATTGCAGATTCCAGTGATTTCACTACCAAGAAATAAGCGGCGACGGTTGAAAAGGAGAGAGGAGAGTAGTGCTTTTGCAGTTAATCCTGTGGATTGGAGCCATAATTGCTGGGTATACTCACTCTCGCGAATTAGGGTTGTCGGCGTTGGGATAAGGGTTTGAATCAGCCTGCAAGTTTGCTCCAACTGCTCAAGACTTGATTCTTCAACAATTACCAGTAAAGCCACTTGAAAGGCTGGATTGCCCTTGTATAATTCCTCCTGGGTCGTAATTGCCGCTTCAGTGTTTAATTTGGCATTAACAGCAACCGTGTTATATTTAGCCGCTTCAGCTTGTTTGGAGATGTAGGAGCGGGTGGCGAATTGTTAGTAGGCATGTACAGACTGAGTACTTGTCTGGCTTATTTGGGTAATTAATTCGACATTGCCTACATTCCGGTGACACAGAATTTTGGACATAAAGTGAAGCTGGTCTTTCTCCCCAAAAAATCCAGCCGGTTTCTGCTCTAGCACAAGCACGGCTGCATACCGCTTTTTGTGGGGAAAATAAACCCAATGGCGGTTGAATATTACGCCCCTGGTGAGGATTGAACTAAGATGCAGTTCATCTTCTTTGATGGTAGTGACACTTTTTTTGAAACCTTTGGATTTGTTTGTAAAAACTTCCCTGAGTCCCAGTTGTGGGTTATAGCTGAGGTAATAGTTTAGTTTGGATTTAACCCCGAATTTAGCACTTAGTATCTGCCATATCTCATCAACTGTGAGTGGTCGGGGCTTCAGTCCCATTTCTTCGAGCAGTTGCAGGTATCTGTGGGCTTGTTGGAGTCCTTTTTGAAAGAAAGCGTCCCGCTCTTTCGCTTCCTTCTCGCTGCTAAGGATGTGTCTGTGGTAGAACAGGTGAGAGCGGCTGGCGAAACTAGTCCACCAACCGCGACTTTTTTTGGTATTTTCAAGGTAAAAGGTTACAAAAGCTATTAAGCGTACTTTCCTGCGTTTATTCTTCTTCCCAAGTCCGCGAATACGGGCTATGTCAGCCGCGTTCAGATAAAAACGTTCTTCGCTTATTTCCTTTTCAAGCTGGAATTGATTACTTTTATGAGTACCGTCGCTAATACTTGAGTATTCAAAGGTGATAGTTGTACCAAATTCTTTGAGTCTTTGGGAAATACGGTGATTGATTCTGGCAGCTTCATCTTCATCAAGCAGAGGATTAAAACCTGCAAGCTCAAAACCAAATTTCAATTGAATTTTTTCTGTTTGACTCCCAAGCACCATTGCTCCAAAGCTGATGTCCGGGCTTTTTAGAACACAGAGACTTTCTAAATCCAACTGCTTCTCAAGCGTATTTATGTGAGCTTTAAATTGTTTTTGAGAAGCTTGAGAACTGTAACGTGACAGCCCCTTGGAATTGGTGGGGTTTGGGAAGAATTGCGACCAGAATTTGTAAGGGTACTTCCCGCTTAGAATGCTACAAGTAAGACCTGTAACTAAGGCTAGGAATAAGCTTGGGTAAATGTCGAGGACTAATCCGCTGAAAAAAAAGCCAGGAGAAAAGTAAGACCGAAACTGGTCAGTTGGGGAATTGAAAAAACACCGAAGGTCAGATTACCCCTCAGTGTACTCGCTTTGAATTTTTTCTGTTGGCTCATAATTTTGTTGATTTCAAAATAGTAGGTTCTGAATGAAGCTGATAACCACCAGAGCAATCATAATTATTAAAAATTGCACTACAAGATGGGTCACTTCATCGCCATTTCTGCTGCCTTGGACAATGCTGTAGATGGAGCTAAGAATATATACAAAAAGCACAGCTTCCAGAGCCGTGAGAATAATACCGGGTAAATTGGATAGAGTACCGTCTGTGACTCCCGCGTCCGTTATCATTTTCTCTAGAGCTTTTTTGAGCCTATCAAAAATAGCAGCATTGGCTGCTGTCGGGGTCAGTAGGATAGAAAGAATGGCAAAAATGATTGCAGAGATGATACTTGCAATCTGAAACCGTTGTTTTTTGGTAAACACATTAGTGGTATGGGTTTTTGGGAATTTGAGGAAAATGTGGTAGAGAAGCGACTGACAGAAGCACTCTGCTTATTCTCCCTACCACATCTAAATAGTTGGAGCATGTATCTAATAGAGGAGGTACATCTTGGTTAGATACGGTTAATGGAAATTACTGTCCGAAGTTTCGCTGTTTCGTCTAAGCTCGTTCTCCTCATTTATTTTAAAATTGTAAAAATCTGTTTAAGTTCCCAAATTATGAATAGTCTCAGTATCAATTTCCTCCTATTGGTCTAGACTCTATTTGAATTGCCGAATCGTTAACATCGGGGAACACTTTAATTTAATAGTTGATTGTTCAACTTTGATAATTAAAATAGCACAATTACAAGCGATAAACAATATTATTTTAGTTGCTTAAATACGCAATTATATTCGTTTTTAAAAGCAACTAATTCATAATTTATTAGCAATTAAGCAACTAGTGATTGATAGTTGCTGAAATAAACAACTAATGATTTTTTTGTAAGCAACTAGTTGTTTTAGAAAACTATTTCTAAGTAATTTAAGTTATTCAAATTAGAAGTAAATTCCCTTACTAAATGTTACCTAGATAGTGAAATGGTACTTTTAACTAATACAAGAAATGTATAGACAAGACCAAAATTTATTGAACATCAGTTTGATGAAGAGAAGTTGAGATAAATACCATCATACTCAAAATACAAGACCTCCTATTCCTTGAAGCCAGAAACTTTTTGCTGTATAATGGTTAACTGCCTAAAAGCAAATTGGTTCGTTAAAACAAATATATAGGGCTTACCAAAATGAGCATTAGAACAGCGTTACTACCCAAGCAAAATGTTCAAAAATATTTCTATCTTTTGCGACTTAATTTATTAAGAAGAATCTTCAAACTAGTATTGGATAGAATGCTAAATATTCCTGTCTTACAAATACAGAATATTAGCTGTTTGATGACTGACACAGGCTTAGCTATATCAATAATTTTAACAATATTACTTTACGAATTTAGACCAGTGTAAAAAAAATAAAAAAAACATAATTGTGACCTGCGCTTGCTAAATGTAGGTAGTTTTTTTAGTTGTAAGAAAGGTTAGATGCAATGAGAATATCTGTAGATACACCACTGGACAAATTATTGCTTAAACACGGGATAAATCGTAGTATTTTAGCTAGGAAAATAGCTGAGAGAGAGCTAAAAAAAATCGGGGTAAGAGCCGATGATGTAAATCATCTAAATACGAGATTCAAAACCTATATAGGAGAATTATCAAGATATGCAAGGCATGAAAGAGAACCAAAAGTGTCGATGTTTTACTCTTTAGCAAGAACTATAGGATGTAACCCAGAACAATTATTTTCTACCCTTAAGCAAGACAAACTAATTACAGAAGAAAATGAAATAGATGAAGATTTCTTAATAGCTCAAGGGTATAAATTTAGATGTCTAGAACTTCGTCTCAGAGTGTACTATAATGGAAATTTTGTGTACTGGAGTAAGACATTTAAAATTAAGTCTTTAGTTAATAACTTGGAACAAATTGAAAAGTTAGACCACTACAATTGTGTAAGGCAGAAGAATGTTGAGAATAAAGAGATTAAAGTAACAAGTTCAGATTTGTTTCCGGCTGAAAAAGTGTATGATAAAGACCCCAATGAAAACTACGTAAATCTTACTTTCAAAAAACCTTTGAAGAAGGGAGAAGAAGTAGATTTTATGCTTTGTTATTCAGCCGAAAAAGTTCTTCCCGAAGATACTACTTGTCACTACACCTGGGTTCGATTTCCAATTCAATCTTTGATAATGACTGTTACGCCACCGAATGCCATAGAAGGTCAAAAAGCCAGGATGCTTGAATATAAAAGTTTGCACGAAAGTAAGATATGGGATGCAGGGACTTTATTGTTGGACGAATCACTAAATTTTGAATGGAGTATAACTAATCCTTCACTCTATCATTTCTACAAAATTAGTTGGGAATAAATATTTTTGAAATTAGTTGTTTTAAAAAACAACTACTTGTTTTTCAAAGCAAGCACCTTCGTAATTAGAAGGTGTTTTTTTTACTGTCAAAAAATGTTGAAAAGAAGGTATCTTTTAAAACTATTTTTATTAATAGAATTACTATGTTTCTTAGAATACTTTTAGGGACAAAAAATACTGTTGCATTATTGGTTACTTTAAAATTTAATGGTTAAAAATTAGATTGGCTTTTTCCAGTTATGAATACTGAGAATAATGTACACTGTGTCTTAAATAGAATCACAAAAACCGAAAGCTTTGAAAAAACTGCTTCCGGTATCAAAGTTGGGAACGAAATGAGCTATCCCTCTATATCAAGAATCACCCAAAACTCTAATAGACTATTAAATTTTTTGGTGCTAATAAATGAATTATTCAAATCAACCATCAGATTGTACTCAAGCTTGCCAAGTTTCTCTGCTTTTTCGTCTACCTCGTGCAACTCAACATACCTTTCTGATCCAGCAACAGGATTCAATTCTCGTATTTCCATACTCACACCTTCTTCTTTTAAGGCTGTATAAGCAATACGGATATTTTCAGAGACTGTAATCATTATATGACTGGCTCTTCCAACAAAATAAGTAATCATCAAAATTGTTCTTTCCACAGAATTTAGCTCAAATAACTTTGTAAGTATCTAGTCATTTTTAATGTCTGATTCTTGTCAAGTCTCTCTAAGCGTTTTTTTTCATCAGGACACTACCATGAGCAAGCAAATAAATCAGCTAAAAAATTCTCAAAAAAATGATTTAACTAAAACTCCTCTAGGCTTTTTTATGACGACACATGGCTCTGAACCTAGCGAACTAGCTAAAAAGATTAATGAAATTAAAAAAAGAACAAACTCTTACTCAGCTATATACGACTTGTGTTTGGGTAAAACTAAAAGTCCAAGAAAAGAGACCTTAAAGCTTATATCTCAAATACTTGAGTGTGATTTAGAAGAATTGAGATTAGCAGTAAAAGAATCTAGAAAATATCATCTTAATTTGAAGAAAACTCAAGGAGTATTAAGCAGTGAAGAAAGTGAAGAATTGGAACTTCTTAAACTTTATATAGATCGTCGTATGGATAAACTATTGACAATATCTAACACTCATAATGATGCAGAGCAAGTAATAAAAGCAGTATCCAGTCCAAAAACAATTCCTCCACAGAATAAATATAACGGTGGATTATCTTCTTGTATAAGTTTGGAGCGAGGATTTAAGAATGTCTTGTATAACCATATATGTGGGCAAGGGGACAACACAAATAAAAATTTTCTCAAAAACCCATCCATAAGTTTGAACTCTAAGAACTTTAATTATTCCAGAAGCAAGGAATTGATTGTGACTCAAAATTCTTCTGCAATTCGTCCTGGTCAAAATAATGTTGAGGGAGTAAATGGAAATACTTTAGATTTAGATGATGAAGAGCGATGCGGTTTTAAAATTTTATCCCTTCTTGTAATAGCTCGCTACGACAAGGATATGAGTTTTCGGTGGAGAAAAATTTATAGAATAATGTTTTTGAAAGATGGTGTAAGCAAAATAAAAAATCTTGATTTCTTTGAAGTTCAAGGAGAACCAGTACAAATCTTCTATCAAAAGGATAAATTCTTGCTTGTTCCTAAAGTAGGTATTATGACTACGAGTGATGTTTTAACTGTAAAACTTCATGAACCATCCAGAATTGGTCAGATAATTGATATAGTTATTGATTTTTTCTGTCCCAAACTTTATGGGAGTGACAACACTTTTGGAGGAACTTGGCTTCGCTTCCCTATACCTTGGCTTGGGCTTGATATTGCACCACCATATCCAGGAATAAATAAAATCACAGAAGTCTTACAATTCAGCAATCTTGAAGACTATCAGAAATTTCGTGAGCCAAATAATTTAGATAGGTTGTCACTTAATCCGCTAACTAATAGTTTTCAAGCCGTTTATTCCAATCTTGAAGCGTCCCTTTTGATGCTGCCTTGGGAACGTTGTGCAGCTTAAATTGAAAAAAATGATTAACAATCAGTCAGCCAAACAAGTATATTCTTCAATCTTCAAGGAGTAATAAAGACAATTTTGTAATAGAGGTGTTTGATTAATTTTTGTTAATTACTGCAAGTTATTGAATTGCTTCTAGTAACACTTCATTTTCTTTAGTTTTAGCTTGAACATAACTAGAGCTAAGTCTCTGGAAAGCTAAAAGAGGGTTCATCATTTTTACAAGGTATAGACGGCTCAAAGTGTTTGATGAATAAGCTTTTCTGGTTGCTAGACTAGATTCAAATCATTAATACAAGCACGTCTTTGACCGTATGACAATAGGGGTATAGTCCTTTGTCTCAGTTTAGAACTAAGGGCTTTCACAGACTTTACCTTGTTTCCTTCTGTATCTTGTAAAAAAAGTGAGCAATTCAACTTAGGAAGATAGTAGCGCTCTGAGTGATTTTTAATACCTGTTTTGTGTTTGAGGTGACTACCCGGCAGGTATTGAATTGTTTGCAAGAAAGGTTTTGAGAATTATCTGGAGAAAGTAAGTTTTTGCACGTCTAATAAAAACTGAACAAAGAAAAATTAGCTTGATTTTTAAAGTAGAAATCTCTAGGTATTAACGGATAACTCTTAATAAATGTTTTTGACCTGAAAGTATTAAAAAACAAAAGTCTAGGTCTTCCAAAGCTACCTTGGTGCTATATACTTTTAAGTTATAAAAACAAAAGGAGTCCCTCAAAGCCAAATAAGGAACTCCCTTTGATTAGTAAACCCACTACTAATTCCTCCTCTGAGTTTTAGGCGACTTAAGAAGAACATTAGTGGACAGCCAAAATTGGATAAATTAAATTATGACTACCGATTCCTCGGCAGGCACTAACTCATTGTACCCTAATGGTGGCAATAATAGCATCTGCTCGGATGAAAAAGATGTAGGTGCTGATACTACTTTTAAAACTTCACAAGTTATCGGCGAGCCAGGATTTGACATCCGAGACTATGTGGGTGAACTGGAACCATCAGGTGAGAAGAATAAATATATATGCCCTGTCTGCGGTGGACATAATCTTTCAGTTGATATTGATAGTGGAAAATACAACTGTTGGAATTGTGAAGACACTATTGGGATTTGTAAAATACTTACCTCTAAATCATCCAATAACAGCAAGAGCATAAAGAAAAAATTAGCTGGAAAGCCAAATACAAATAAAAAGCCCAAACCTGCTCCTCTACCTGAAGGTGAGTTTGAACTATTGAGATTGAGTGGTGAAGTAGAAATTCCAAAAGCTGTTAAACCTAGTTTTATTCCAGACACGGTTCTTGAGCAGTTTGAATATTACGACAAAGCTACTAAGCAAGAACTGGAGGAAATCACCTGCATAACCTACGATTATGAAGATGGTCACAATGTTCATCGCTATCAATGTCCCTGTGCCAACAAATCAAAAGGAAGAACTAAAACTTTTCGTCAGAATCACAAGAATGATAAGGGTAAAATTATATTCCTGAAGGGGGATAAAGACTGGAAAGCTTACAGGCTAGGGGAAGTTCTGGATATTGCCAAGGAATGTACTGACATTCCAATACTTTTTTTGCAGGAAGGTGAAAGTTGTGTCGAAATTGCCCGTAGTATTAAGCTTGCTTCTTGGACAATGCAGGGTAGTGGCTGGAGCGATTTAAAACGCATACTTAACGAGATTACCCAAAAATTACCTGGGAAAAAACTTATCTGCTTTCTGCACGACCCGGACGAGACTGGTTTAAATAAGTTGGCAAAGTTCAGTAGGGAATGTAGTAAACAAGGTATTCCTTTTATCTCTATTAATCCCAAAACTCTGTGCGATACAATTCCTGACAATGGAGATATTAAGGAGTTGTTGGAAGTTATGGGGGAGTCGGAGCTAATTCGCCAATTTCAGATAAAACTGTGCCGAGAGGAAATAGCCAAGCTTTACAGAGAGCAGCACGGTTGCGAACCTTATGCTTTGGATGAGGAGAATTGGGATGGGGAAAATAATAGTACCGAGGAACAGGAGGAAGAAAACACCTTAGTTAAGAAATATCAATGGATTGAGAAGATGTGGGGTGCAATACTTCGCTGGAACAAGCTCAAGCAATATGTGGAATTAAACGGTAAAAGATTGTTCATGGACGAGTTGCGCCTCAGTATTGCCAAAGAACTGAATCTGATGGTTAACAAAGAAGATGCTAAAAGTATTATTCTCGAATTAGCGCGTAAAAATGAATACCACCCATTCCGGGAGTATCTGGATAATCTAAAGACTGGTGGTACAGAAATACTGAATAATCTGGCTGCCAGATATTTGGGTGCAAACAGCCCATTAGCCCAAGTACTTCTCGCAAAAACACTTATTGCTGCTGTTGCCAGAACTTGCAATCCAGGATGCAAACACGATACTATCTGTATTCTCAAAGGTAAGCAGGGTCTGAAAAAATCAACTTTCTGGAAAGTTTTGGCTGGGGAAGATTATTTCACTGACGATTTAAGCGGTACGGACAAAGATGAAGTAATGAAGCTGACCAAGTATGTCATTATTGAATTTGCTGAGTTTGAAACTGCTTATAAGAAGAAGGAAATCAGTCAGTTAAAAGCATTTGTGAGCAGAAGCAGTGATTCTATAAGACGACCTTATGGAGCCGATATAGAAGATGTTCCCAGAACTTCTATTTTTGTTGGTACTACTAATAAAAGCGAATTTTTGAAAGACCCAACCGGAGAACGTCGCTACTGGGTCATTGAGTGTAATGACGGTATTGGAGAAATTGACTTAAAAACTTTAGCTAAGGAGCGGGATGCTATCTGGGCGGCTGCTAAGAGCGCTTACCAAAATAATGAGCAGTGGTGGCTGAACCAGGAGGAAGATAAGTTGCTGGCTCAAATCAACGAAATGTTTACAGATTCCGATACTTGGGAAAGTGATATTGCTAATTGGTTAGCTAACAGAAGCGAAACAACTGTCAGGGAGATACTTTGCGAGTGTTTTAATCTGCAACCAGCCGAGCATAAAAAGTCCGAACAGATGAGAGTTGCTGATATTCTTAGCAAAATGGGCTGGTATAAGGGTCAGAAGAGGCGGATAAATAAGAAACCACCGATCCAAACTTGGTTGAAGCCGATTCCAAGAACTTTAGATTTAGAAATAGGTGGCAACGGGGTGGGAACACCCGTAGCAACGGGGGTAGGAACGGAGGTGGGAACACCTTCTAATCCTGTTGCAGCAAGAGATATAGGGAAAAGCGTTCCCACCTCAAGCCAAAATTCGGCAAAACTTTCAGAAACAAATAATATTACTGCTACAACTACTCAGGAATTGGAAGAGAAAGAAGCTGCTCAAACTTTAAATTCAGAAATTTACTCAAAAGGTGGGAACAGTGGCAACACTGAGAACTCTAATCTAGACACAGCAGGTGATAGAGGGTGTTTCCACCCCGTTCCTACCTCTGTTCCCACCCCCGTTGCTACCGAAAATAATTCATCGTTTGTTTCGCTTTTAGTAGAAATATCAAATGCATTTGCACGAAAGGATGACATTTCTTTAGGTAAGGCAGTACTGCAAGCTAGTGAGGAGGAGTTACAAGCTGTCGCTAAAGTTTTAGATAAAGAAATAGTTGAACGTATGAAAAAAGCTGCTAATCAGCAATGGAAGTGGGGTGTTAATAGGGATGCTGATTATAACGGTGAAAGAATGGAGGTTATGGAAGCTGGTCAAAGTTCTGAAGGTAAAATCAGAAGAGGAGAAGGGTGTCCTACTTTAAGTGTGAAGCGGGGAGATTTGAAGCCCTGGCTTGGCATCTAATAAGCTAGATTGAATTGTCCACCCAACCGCAACTGGGGCAATCAAAGTGAATCCTAGAGGTGTAGTCTCTGTCAAAGTTATACCCGCACTCAGGACAAACGCCAGTGAAAAGTGGGTGATTATCAAGTAATTTCAGCTTTTCTTCCTTCGTTTTGGTCTGTTTTGGTTGCACTATTGCTTCCCCGTTGTAATAACTTACTTCGGGGGCTTTGTCCCTAAAATCCAGACAGCCACTAGCTTCTACGCCTTGGGGGTGAAGAGTACAAACTTGATTCAAATCAAGGCGACGGTGGTAGAGCAAGCAGTTATTACATTCGGGTAGTTTGGGCATAGCTAGCTAGTACAAATTAACCTACTCCTTCTAGCTTGTCCCAAAACGGTTATTCATTAACAATTCCTTTACCCAAATTTAGATAAACCTGTCCTGTTCTCAATAACCAGCTCGGTTATTGACAATGCATGGAACTCGTCTTCGCAGCCGTGGCTGCGATAAGCCAATTTTATTAAGTAGGAAAGTTAGTTTCAATTCGATTTGTTACTTTGTGTGAACTAAAAGTGTAATGAGTAAACATTTTGGTGTTCTAGGAGGTGGAATTAGGTATGGGAAGATTCTTTTGGTGGGCTTCGTCAAAATATAGTTTTTCGGAACTCTCCGCCAATTTTTGAGTGCTTGCTGGCGATAACATTGTCAGGAAGGATACGGCTCCTCTGACTTGTTCTTCTTTTACTTCTAAGTACTTATAAAGCTCTTGCAGTGTTCGGTGTCCGCTGATTTCTTGAATAATTCGTATCGGTACTCCTGCGTTACTTAATTCGGTTAAAGCAGTTCGCCTAAAACTATGAGAAGAAACACCTTCAATGCCAATGCGGTAACAAGCTTTTCTTAGAGTTAGCAGTGCTGAGTCCCAATGCAAAAAACTGTCTTCTCTGGTATTGCCTTCCTGTCCTGGAAAGAGGTAGGGGTTACCTTTGCGCGGTTTTAGATGCTTTTTGTATTCTTCAAGTCGAAAACGCAAATCTTCTATGACAGGGATTGAGCGACTGGCAAGTTTACCCTTTGTATTTCCTTTTCTAAATAGGATTATGGGTCTTACATTACCTTTCATATCGTACACATCCCGCCTTCTCAGTGTCACCGCTTCTCTTACCCTGCAAGCGGTGTAGAGCATTACAGCATACAAGGCTCTGTCTCTAATGCTGGAACATTCAGGAGAGAATAATTCCTGTATTTCTTCGGGAGTTAAAATCTTAGCTTGTCCGTGCCTGTCAATCTTCACTACTGGTACCCACTTCGCACTATTTTCCTCTGCCCTTGATTATCCGTCTCAGGAGGTACGCATCTTTGTGAAGTTTTTTGCAAGACTGCTACCTAACTGATAGTTTGAAAATAAAAAAACTCCTCCCAGGGGAAGAGATAAAACAGTGTGTTGCAGATATTTTTTAATATAAGTTAGTACCAAAATAGAAACTAAAGCTAATATTTTCTGTCAAGATTAAAATAGGTTATGCTACTAGCTTGATAGTATTGCATTCTGTTATGTGAAGACTCTATAAAGTGATAGCAAAGCTATAATATAAATAGAAAAATAAAGGTAAATAGTCATGAGTGTTTCCTCTTCATTTCGCTCTGGTAACTATCAGCAACTAGAAAAATTATTGGCAGAAATAAATTGTTTGGAAGTCGATTTATACGCTTGGATTAAAGAAGGTATAGAATTAACCAAAATAAAAGCCAAGTGGGCGAAACCAATTATTAGAAAAACTGGACAAGTTATTAGCCGGATTCTTAGAAACAGATTAGATAATGAAGCTATCGTTAGAACTTTGAAAGAGATAGCTAGAAAGCTGAATCGGGTATATTACCGCTGCTTTCAATATTCCAAAGTAGTGGCTGATTCAGCTAAGAAATTATACGGGCAGGTTATTGATATGCTTCCAAAAAATACAACTGTGCAACTGGAGTTGTTTGGGGAAGGTGATTTTACTCGCAAGGCAACCGAGAAGCCTATGCTGAAAGCAGTACAAACGCTCTTGAATAAGGTTGAGCAGAAGGTAGCGCCCAAGAAAAGCAAAAGCAAGGTGCAGCCGGGAGGTAAGCAGTTGGAACTAAATCTTGGGTTGTAGATAATTAGCTGGGTAAGCGGATAATCGGTTAACTGCTTTGGTGGTTAAACAGATAATGCCTAATGTTCATGTTGCTAAAACTTAAAGGAAGGGTAGCCCGCTTGCGTTGTAGGCTTAACTATACAGTGTGTATTTGGGTGTATAGATGACGCAACAATTTGAACGGGAATCGATGAACTTCAGGCTACCCAAGCCTTTGGCAGATGCACTACGAAAAGTTGCTACTCCTAAACCTGGGTTTACTGCTACAGATATTGTTATTCGAGCGTTACAGAAGGAACTTGGAGATATACAGGGTATAGCTGATTGTACAGAAGTGCGCTTAGATAGGTTAGAAGCCCACTTTGAGCAGTTAGCAGCTTCCCATAATTCTGAGTTGGAAGAAAAGGTGGAATCCTTAATTACTAAAGTATCTAAAATTGAAGGGGTTTTAACCGCTTTACAAAGTAGTGGTCTTGCTCGTTCCAGAAGTTATGGACGAAAAAATTCTGGGAATCCCTACAACCAGACGGGGCGACCTGCTCAAATCCAACCGCTGGATGAAGAGAAGCTAGCTTTGAGGTTGAATGTGAAAATTCCGGAATTGAAAGAAAAGCGAGAAACTCTTAGCAATCAGGAGTTTGAGGAGTGGAGCAAGAACCGCGACCGCACTAAATACTCTTGGTTTTTTAACTTGAAGGATGGGCTTTACCATCCGCGTGCTGATAAATAAATATTGTTCTAAAACTCATCAAACAATTCCACTACATCTTTTACAGCAACTGCCCCAAGTCTTTGTCCGCTTAAATTCAACACACCAATACTTGTCTGACCGCTGACCCATCTGGCAACTATCGTTTTGCGGTCGCTACTTAGAGCTACAATTTCCCAGCAGGAATTATCGGTAATTTGAAACTGTAATCCCCACAACTGCTGATGGGGCAGTAGTTCAAAAAGATTGCCGTTTTTCAGAGCTTGGGCTTTAAACTTTGGATGGGTTAGATTATTAGACATCTTAATTAGGGGGGATATAAAAGGTGAGTAACTGAATAAGCAATTATGTTGTGAAGGGTCTGAAATTTAATTTTAGTAAAAACTCAAATGATAAAAGATGTATACTTGACGACACTAATCCACTAAATTAGCGCTATTTTAATAAGCGGAGTTTTTTGATTATGAGTCAATGGAAGCCAAAAGCGAGATAACAATCAAATTTAGTGGTGGAATGCCTGAAGCGGTACCAGCACCCAATAAAAAGGTAGAAGTTAAGATTACTGACCAGAACGGGGTTAATTTCTCCGTTTTGTTGAATGCTAAAAGTTGGCGCAAAGCCGAATCAAACTCTCAGGCGTTTGCTGATTGGGTTGGAGCAATTTCTGGAAAACTTGGGCAATCCGAAGATGGTTTTACGATAGAAGGAGCAGGAATCCAACTCTTTGAAAAGAAAGCCAAGCCACCTAAAGAGGAGAAAGAATTACAGACGACTGCAACATAGTCTGTAGCAATAAACACATCAAAGGGTAGAAGTAAATAAACCAGTAATTCAATTAGACTTTAATCAAATCCAAGTATACAACAGTAGTTTCAGACTTATTGCACAATTGTAGCGCAGTAAGTCTTTTCTTGTATAGCTTGTGTACGGTATTATACCCATTGATAAAATTGATGGAATCGAGAAAGAATGAAGATTGGGATACAAGGAAATGAGAAACAGTGTCTTTTAGGCATTAAAAAATTGCAGAAAAATCTTAGGATACTAAAGATTTCTGATTTTCAACCCCTAAAAGATAATTCCTTGGTAGGTAGAGTTTATGTCGAAGTTGGGGAATTGCTTGTTAAGGCAACAGATGAAGAAGTAATCTAAAGTATTTCAATTAACTGTGTGTTCCGTTTTTTACCTCTGTAACTGGAAGACCTCTCCCTCAGTGTGTTCCAATTTAAAACTTCTTGTAACGGGCTAGGACGGGTTTGGTTACAAGAAGATAATCTATTTTTACTCTTCCCATCCCATAACGTTATGGGAACGGATTTTAGTTCATCAATTCCTACACCTGTTTTAGAAAATTTTCAGTAGTTGGGAAAGGGGTGAGTGGTAAACTAATCAAAATACTTGTTAAGAACATTGAATGAATGAGTTTAGCTTTGTTACTGGGATGACAAGGGAAATCAGAGAAGGCTTGGCTCTTTGGAATGAAAAAGCTAGGGAGTACGTGGAGACCTATTACCAAAGGAATGAGGAAAGTGCCAGAGGCACCAGGTTTTACAGAGGAGTCGTTAAAACCAGAACAATTACGAATAATTTGTCTGAGATTGAAGAGGAGAAAATAATAAGAAGCGTATTTGATGACCAGAATTTATTAGCCAGTATAGCTGTAATTCAAGATACTTCAATTTTTGTTGAAGAAGAATTGGTGGATTGTATTGAAATTGAATCGATTGTTAATAGTCCCTGGAATTTAATCAAATACCCGGTACCGGAGAAAAGGAAAGGAGCAGGTACAGCGATAGTTGAAGGTATAATCAAAGAAAATAGGGGAAAGGGATTAAGCCGGATACTAAAATTATTTGCTATCCCAGAAGAAAAGATATTTTATAGCGATTTAGGTTTTACAGAAACCGATGGGTCAGGAGAGATGATATTAAGTGAATCGGGTGCAGCAATGCTTCTTAGTAACCTTGACCAGAAAAGAGAATCTGATACTTTTGATTAGAAAAAGAGGTTTACCGTTTATGTCACAGGAATCACCAAACACAAAGGAATCAAAAGCTTATCAACCAACACCGGAGCAACTTGCAAGATGGAAGCGGCTTGATGAAAACGATGGGGCGATTGCTGGAAGAATGCCGCCAGAAGAAGAGCAAGTCCGGATTTTCAAGGAATTTTTAGAAACCGATTATGTGACAGACCAGCTTGAGAGAGTACGCGCCCATAAAGAGAAATTATTGAATAAATTGAAATCAGCTGAAGAGTACGAGCAGTTTCTGCTTGAAAAAATTGAGGAGCGGAAATAAAGCTTGAGTTGTGAATAGGAGATAAATCGCTTAGTAAGAGGCTTGTATGGGTTAGTAGCTCAAAATCCAAAGTATTCTTTAAATTTAGGGTGATTGGCTATTTCATCGTTACTTTCAAAATCCCTGCAAGAAAAATGACCTTCAAAACCTTTCTTATTAGGATAGCCACAGAACAGAGAGGCTAAAGCCTGCTTGTACTGATGCTCAGGTCTGTCCTGTGTCCAGCATTTTGCTTGCTCAATTAATTGTTCTCTTGTTACAAGGTTATATCTACTACCTTTAAGAATATCGCTGCATCTGTAATTTGTTTCTTCCTCAATTGAAAATATATTGAAATCATCCTTCTTTTCTGGCTGACTAGTGCAGCTAGCCAAACCAATAATTAGTGTTATAGCTATAAATGGTTTTATCATAAAGTCCTAGTAACCCACTTTGAAGTGGATAATTAACAAAAAAAGTGATTATTTGTCAGAAAGCTGGAAGAGTGGGGTTGATGAAAAGTAGAGCGGACAAGGAGATTTAGGATTTTTATCGTTTTACCCAAAACGTTTTGGGTAAGAGTTATTTCATTAACGCCTCCATCTGAGAAAGCAACTTTTCAATACTTTTTTTCTTCTTCTCATCATCTAATGCTTTAGATTTTTTAAGTCGGCGAAAGGTGTCGTCAACCCGTTCTTTAAGTGATGGCTCTTTTGGCTCTTTGGTTGGCTTGAGAGCTTCTATTTTCTCCTTAATCTCCTTAAGGGATAAATTCTTTTCTAGGACTTCTGCCAGCAACTTTTCTCTTTTCTCTTTATCTTTGAGTTTGGCAATGGCTACAGCTTTGGTGTACTCAAGCCTACCTTGTCGCAGTACTTCCAGCACGTCTTCAGGAAGTTTGAGCAGAGGAAGTCTTGAAGTAACAAAAGATTGCCAGCCTATTGTCCCAAGGCTAGTAAAAACCTTTTCTACAGATTCTTTTTCATTACCCAAAACGTTTTGGGTAACTTTCCCCTTAGCTTCATTTTGCATCCTGTGGAGAGTAGAGATGGCTTCTGAAACTGGTTGGTCTAGCTCAATTGAGAGTAGTTCCAGTATCCCTTCAGTTTCTTCTAAGGGATTTAAATCCTCTCGTTGCAGGTTTTCAATCAAGCGGATTTGACTGGTTTTGGTATCGTCTAACTCCCGGATGATTACCGGAATTTCACTTAGTCCGGCTTGTTTGGAAGCTCTTAGTCTTCGCTCTCCAGCAACAAGTTCGTATTTGCCGTCCTTGGGGCGTACAAGGAGTGGTTCTATTACTCCATGAGCCTTGATTGACTTAGTTAAGGATTCCAGTTTTTCGGGGTCAAAATAGCGACGAGGTTGATTAGCTGGAGTTTGAATAAGCTCAATTGATATTTGGTTTTTAGTGGCTTTCTCGGTTTCTCCGTCTTGGGAAGATGTTGTTTGTTCAAGTAAAGCTGCAACACCTTGAAGCTGGCTGTAAGGTTGGTCTTTTTTGCTCATGGTAGTTTCTCCAGGGAAGAAGCAATTTTTTTCATGATTTTAACTGCTGGATGTTTGGGATTAAATAGCGCTAGTGGCTTTCGGGCTTCTGAAGCATCCGCAAAAGCGATTGACTTAGGAATCGGGTCAAAGACTGTAGCCAAAGGAGAGAGTTGTTCTTGAATTGCTTTATAAGTTCTTGATTCCTGGGCAGTACGGGCATCATACATGGTCGGAATAAAACCAGCAATAGCCAGACTGGGATTAGCGCCTTTTTTTAAGGAAGTAATAGTTTTAAGCAGTAAATCGGTTCCCTGGAAGGATTTGAACTGACACTGAATTGGTACAAGCAGGTGAGTGGCAGCTACCAAACTGATAACACTTAGAATGCCAAGAGACGGTGGGCAGTCAATAAGAATATAGTCATAATCACCAGCTATTGGAGCAAGAGCATTTTTCAGACGCATCTCGCGCATTAGGGAAGCTACCAGTTCTAACTCGGCTGCACTCAGATTAATATTGGAAGGAGTAAAAGACATTCCGTGAATCAGTTCGGGGTGGATGTGCATTTTCTCTTCTCCTACCACCGCTTGGTAGATAGTTTGCTGCTCGTTCTCCGGCTCCAGTCCCATAAAGGTTGTTAAGGAAGCCTGGGGGTCTAAATCAAGTAGTAGCACCCGATTTTTCTGCTTTTGGGCGAGATGGTAGCCAAGATTCATAGTGAGACTTGACTTGCCAACTCCGCCGGATTGGTTAAATAGGGCGATTATTTTTCCCATTGGTTTTATGACCTGTGATGAAAGTAGATGCAGGTGTATAATCCATTCCAAAAAGACAGGGCTTTAGAGTAAGGTTGCTATTGAAAATTAAGCTAAGAATTAGCAAATCTCTGGGGTCTGGAATGGTTTAGTGGTGGAAATATTTGAAAGCTGGGTGGGAACCGTGTTTCTTTGTGAGCGAGGGAGAATACTATACAGACTCAGCTTCAGGAGATAGAAGGGTGCTGACAGAAGTAGAAAAATTATCGAGCTGACTTCAATATACTATGTTTTTGGGTTTCTGGAATAACAGATTAATTAAAATATTGAGTAAAGTTTTCCTTTAAGTATTTGTTTACAAGCAATAATTTAACTAACTTTTTGGTATATTTTTTGTCATCTTACTGTAGAATTGTGGCTGTATCTACCATTTTACGTTAAGTATGCACAAACAATTGATACTTTTTGGTTCCCCTGGCACGGGTAAGAGTTATCAAATTGATAATGAAATTGCTCCTGAACTAGGAATAGATAAAAAGAAGCGCGATAGTAACGTTATTAAAACGGTGTTTCACCCGGAGTACAAGTATTCTGACTTCATGGGTAAGTTATTGCCGTTATCTTCTGGTAATTCCATAATATACAGGTATTATCCCGGTCATTTTTTACAGACACTAGGAAAAGCGTATCGTGGAATTATTGAGAACAATGGTGAGTATTATCTACTTGTAATTGATGAGTTAAACCGTGGGAATGCTGCTGCAATATTTGGTAGTGTATTTCAGTTACTTGATAGAGACAATGATGGTTGGTCTAGCTATGGCATAAATATCTCCGATATGGAGATGGTGGGTTTACTAAATTCAATGGATTATGAAGCCAGTATTAATGAAAGAGGGAAAATATCAGTAGATGAAATACCCTTTGATAAGTTTATTAAAGAGTTACAAAAACGGGAAAAATCCCATACTAATTTTAATGTTGATATTGTAGAAGATTCACTTAATCAAAAAAAGATTTATATTCCACCGAATTTATCAATAGTCTGTACTATAAATACTTCTGACGAATCAATATATTATTTAGATACCGCATTTAAACGTCGTTGGGACTGGAAGCATATTGAAGCCCCTAGTAAGTCCGAAATTACTCAGTTTAATAAATCTGGTGAAGCTAGTAGTGATTTTGAACAGATTAAAGATGTTGTTTTAGAAATACACAAGAAAAACGGCGAAGTAATAAATTACAACTGGTGCGAATGTATAGTAGGTATTAACAGGTTTATAAAAGATTGTAGCCCCTCAATTAAAAGAATAGAAGATAAGCAGATAGGATACTGGTTTATTAAACCTGAAAATAACAAGGTTACTTTAGACAAAATAAAAGATAAGCTAATGTTTTATCTTTGGGATAGCGTATTTGCTAGAGATAAAAAACCTTTAATTACTTTATTGGAAGATAAGTTAAAGAAAAAGAGCGTAAGACTTGCTACTTACACAGAATTTCTACAGTTTACTGAAGAATTATTGAAGTATTGGTACAATCATGCACCTGGAATAAAAGAACCAGAGCAAGATTCGGAAGAAGAACTTGAAATAGACATACCTGGTTTCTGATGCTAAATTTTCACAATTTACAACCAATTACAATTGATACTTATTCTTTTGTTGGCATTCAAAAGGATGGTGGTGAAATACTTCTATACCTACCTCACGGATTTGATGCTAACAAATTCAACACTTACAATAGCAAACGTGATATCTATTTTCTACTTTATAAAATACTAAAACGTTACAAGCAAATTTGTAATGAGAACGATAAATTGAAGTCACAATCTACTCAGGATAGAGACGGGGTAGTTCACCAAGACGGTAGCGTTCAAGAAGTAGTACTATCACAAGGTTATGAAGAACTACTTCTTTACTCTAAGCTAGATGCTATTGGTTCCATAATTGATGCATACGACGAACCAAAAATAATGTCACTAGCTTATCGATTGGGAGAAAGCGAAGAAGTTGATTATTCACAAATCCACCGATACCTGGATATAGCAAAGTTTCTTCCTGATGGTGCTGCTTATATTGATGTGATGGATGTTCCACGATTACAAGTACGGTATCAGTCAACTGATATTGTAAAAATGTACTGTTATATCTTTATAGAAATTAAGCAACAGCTTGACGAGGAAATACCGTCTGAAATTCAAGCCTTAGCTGAAGAGTTTGCTCACAGATATCTTGATGTGGAAGGCGGTTTATTCCATGAAGATTACAGTACTCAAACTGTTGAATTACTCAAGGATACATTGGAAACAATTGAGCATCGCACCCCAATAAAAGACATAGACTTTTGGGATTTTCACGATGCGATTGAACTATTTTTATATGGAGAACTATCCCAACAAAGTGAAGGAGAAATATGGGGAATAAATAATTTTTGCTATGTCTGGGAATCAATGTGCTTAACTTATCTGGTTAAAACTATTAATCCTGAGAACTTGTTGTGGATAGATAGAAGTTTCTTAGCTCAGGAAACTTTAGCTTTATTAGACTATGAGAAAAGATTTTTGAATATTGATAAAGCTTTTAATATTAATGGTAAAGAATTAAGACCAGATGCTGTTGTCTTAAGAACTTGCTTTGAGAAAAAGAATTTTGATAAAGATTTTGACTTAGTTTTAACAGGCTTTACTACTCATCAAGGTATTCCTTATGATGATTACGGGTATTGGACTACTTGTCGTTATGAATATGATTATATTACTGAAGATGAAGATTTTTACTTGTTAACAATTAGCTCTTCGATAAAAATAGCTCATGAAGATATGGCTACTTGTGATTATATATTTGACGAACTATCACAATTATACCCACACAAAAATGGATATATAGACAAACTAAATATCAACACTCAACTACCTGAAAAATATATTTCTTACGCTGATATTTTACCTGAGAGAATTGAGCAAGCTGCAACTATGTATAGGCTGAATCATATATTTTATTGTATGGTTAAAAATATGTGTTTTAAAGTCGATTTTTTTGAGTTTTATTTATCGGAATTTTTGGAAGTAGATTGTGAAAGCTCTAATGCATTCAACTACTCAGTATTCAGAAGATTTACTCAAAACGGGGATAAAAGATACCAGCTATTAGATTCTTTCAAGGAATATTTAAATAACTACTGCTATTTTGATATTATAGATTTCAAGTATAAAGATACTAGTTATTACGAAAAACCAGAAACGAGAGAGAAACAAGATATCCGTAAGCAGTTTACTTATGAATACCTATTACAAGAATTTTTAATATTCAGAGGTCGTTTTAATCGGTTAAATGTTAAGAGCAGCTTTTGGCTGCCTCACAATAATGACGATAAATTAGAGGAAATCACTACAACATTAAATCAAAGCTTACTAAACGGGTGTATTGATTTGAAGCAAATTAACTTCATGACTATAGCTCAATATTACTTTTAGAAAGTCATAACAAAATTTAATTTCTCTGGCTGAAGTTGGGAATACTAGGAGAATATAGTAACTTACTTACTTTCCAACTGGTAAATCCTTAATGAGGGTTGCTCTGCCATCATCCGCCAGTAGTATTGCTGGGGTAGGGGCATTGTTCGATTACTACATCGGTAGAGAAATACTGGCTCATTGTGACGTATGAGCTTTTGAATTGTTTGCTCTAAGCTGGGGTCTGGATTGTCACTGTCGTACCAGATAAGATGTGATTTATCACGATACCCAGCATTAAGTAAGCTAGCAAATAGCCACTCCATCAGGGATTGAACTTGTTCTGGTGGAACCTTGGTTGGTTGCGAGTAACTGTCAATAGTTGGATGGGCTGGTTTGGGTCTGAAAAACTGTAATAATTTCATAGCTAGAGAAAAACGCAACTCTAATAGTGTTCCCCGCAATGGAAGTCAAATTGCTAATACTTTGGATTTCATAATGTAGCGAGTACCTTAAAGTTGAGTCTTGCGTGGAATAATTTAATGTTCTAGTATAATCACTTACCTGCTTTTATCCAGTGTGAGCTATATTGAAGACGATAAATTTATTAGGTTCTTCAAGCCGTTATCATTAGTTTGGTAGCGGTAGTTTTTTGAATGTAAGATTCTAGGTGTCTTTACCGCTTATGCTAATTGTATTTCTAAAGCTGCTATAGAAAAAACAGCACTGTTAAATAAAAGTCGATGCAATAATTTACAAAAGTGCCTTTTTTACCTCCAGTGCTACACAATTTTCTATTTATTAGGGATGTAGTGGTATATATCAGTTAGTTTTCCGTCCTCAAAACTTCCTATACATATAAATTTCTTAGAATTTTTCCAGATTATAATCTTGTCTTTTGCTAATAGTCCCACTTCAGCATCTTCTCCTAAAACGTTCCCTACTTCTATTAAAGACATTCCCAGTGCTACTTGCTCGCATTGGGACGAAGAGGTGGTAGAAGACTCCCCTTTTTTCAAGCTGACCCTGTTCCCCAGCAGATGTACATCTAGTTGTAGTGAAGAATCACCTGAAAACAACATTGCTATAGCAGTTACTGCAACTAATCCAGAAGTTGCTAAACCTAATTTTTTTAATAAAAAATTGAATCTTGAAGTATTGTGTTGCTTGTTTTCTCCGTTATCTTGATTCATGGGAGCCATTTGATTTTTCTCCTGCCGACGACGAATCAAATAATCATAAAGACTAATGGCTACATTTTTAGAGCGGAAATCAAACAATTAGCTGGTTATTTAATGCTTATTTTTAATTTTCAAAAATAATTTTATTTATATTGAGAATCGGTTTTAAATTAAGGGTGATGGGTACAGTAACTACTTAAAAAACGTAACTATTAAATTAGCCTACCAATTATGCCTTTTATAAGGGCTTATGTACCTGTATGCTCAAAATCGTTGGCATTAGGGCTGAGGAAAGTAGTTAATAAATCTAATTTATTGTCAGCAGAATTAACAATACAGCTAATTTTCTCTATGACTTTTTGAGGAGTCAAATCATTCTTGGCTAAGGTGTCACTCATCCAGCATTTACCTGGTAAAAGCGTTTAGTTGTCCTTCAGAACCATTGTAATTGCATCATTTATCTGCTGGAATATGGTCTAACTTGTTAAAGCCACCTTGGTTGAAGTTTGTTGTACGCAATCAGGTCTTATTTTGGCTAAGATAAGTTAACCTTCCATAACCTTATTACCCAAGCTTTTCAGGATTTCAAGAACAGTATCAAGTTCGTGATTAACTGGAAGTAATGAGTAAGCTCTCGAAAAGCCGTAGAAAGGTTGCCCCGTTCTGAAATCCAATTTGAGAAAAACGAACTCATCGCCATTGGTGGCAAGTCCAAAAGCTAAATTACCTTGCCGTGGTTGGGCAAGCATATAAGCAAATAGTTGTGGCAGGGCGACACCTACAGGAATAGCGCTGCGTTTGGATTCCAGGGAGAGAACCCAGAGATTATTGTTGACTACCAGTGTGTCAATAAAACCTTTGAGTGTTTCAACTGTGTCGTTAATTTCTATTTCAATTCCGAATGGGGAGCGAATCTGGTATGGCTCGTCAAGAAAACCTGCTAGTTCTAAGAGTGGGGAAACAACAAGCAGATTAACTGTACCTTCAAGTAAAAAGCCATCTTCGCGGTGGTAATCAAAGCGCTTCTTAATTTTGCCGATACCGGATTTTTCTTCCGGGGTTAGTTCCTGTAAGTCCTGGGATAATTCGCTGAAGAATGCCGGGTCTTTAGATTGTTCTAGGTTGAAGTTTTTTCTTAAGTCCTTAAAACTCTTGATTTTATCGGTGACAGCAAGGGTCATATTTAAAAATTATCTATAGTAGTACAATTCTACTGTAACTAAATCGGAATATCCCCGAATTTTTCAATTAGTTCAGGAGTCATAATCGCTTTGGTCGCTTCCAGAAAAGCTTGCGTAGTTTCTTCCGCCTTAGCAGCTACACTTTCTATCGATTGGGTTTCTAAGTCCTCGGCTAAATTTTTGAGTATAACTACAGCAAACTTTTCACTTTCGCTTTCAGCATTCTCTTTGGTAGGAATCAGAAGCTTATGCTTAGGATTTGTAACGATTGCAAAGAAGGGGCTAGAAACATAGCTGAAAAAACTTTCTGTTTCCGCAAATTCTTGCATTTTCTTGGCTGCTTGGGCTGATATCTTCTCGTCCCTACAAAAGAGCTTGAAGTTATCCGCGTCTTTTATAATGCTATGGCAGTAAAGCGATATAAGGTGCAGGTATTCTGTTACATCAATTTCCTTGGGCTTTTTGGGCTTGGTTTTACCTAAGCTTTTGATTTCTGAAAGTGCGTTTTTCATTTGAGGTTTAAGGTAGAAGTAGATGACAGAAGTATTTTACAACCTTCAAAAGTTGATTATCTTGATTGTTGATTAGTGTGAAGCAGAAAAAATTACTGATTTGGTTTGGTTCTGTCCCCTCCCCTGGTTTCCTGGAAGGGTTCAACTTCTGGTGGGAAAATACCAATTCGTTTAAATTCTTCAAAAAAATATTCTTCAATATACCGACTTACACTAATACCCTTGTTTTTAGCAAGTCTTTTGAGTTCTTCTAAAACTCTATTATCAATGGTAATACTGGTTGTTCGTCTTCGTTGTTCTTGTTCTGCCATTTAGCTTGTAATTACATAATTAAGCCTCCGGTTTCTATGGTGGTTTTTCTTTTTCCAAGAGCAAGTATGTGAATTGGAAATATTTTTACAAAGCCTTAGCTCTTATATATCAAGATTATCAATATAGATTCTGAGCAAGTATGTGAACTTTGCTCGAACTTTGTGCTATATTGAAATCAATCGGTGAGTGAATGGCAACCACGAAACCGGATTACAGAAAAATTAGCACACCTACAGCCCATCAAGGTAATGACCTTGAAGTGGGTATTGTCCCCCTGCTGTCGTTTGGGCAGCAAGAAGAGAGAATTGTCTACTAATCGTCGTGCGGTCAACACCTGCCTATCTCGGCGGGTGCTTTTCGCTGACCGTTTTTTGGTGTGCTAAACAGAACAACTGATAACTAAATTTTGGTATGTCTGGTTGGTATTGCCAGTGTGTGGGTAATGAAACTTGGGCTGCCAAAATTTCCCCTTCTGGTGTTTGATTCAAGCACTGGATGTTTGATTGCGTCTAATAACAATTGCAGAAATAAGGAGAAAAATTGATGAGTTCAGAAAATTCTAATTATTTGGATAATATCAATACCAAAAGCACTAGTGATAACCCGGTGTTAGCTGCCAGAGATGCAAGAGAAGCTGGAGCGGATAAATCATTTCATGGCGATGGTTCAGGGGGTGACAAGCAGCCCAAAACCTTACTCAGACAAGGATTTTGAAGTTCAATTATCGAGATAAAATAGGATGATAATGATAATCATTCTCTACGGAAGTGGGGGGGGGGGGGGGGGGGGAAAACCAAACCGACAAAGAAAAAAAATAAAAAAAAGATAAATTATTTTTT
>ERZ1740062.399-NODE-399-length-25027-cov-5.035199_pt1 | contig 25027 bp, 5 predicted proteins | sample MGYA00581741_ERZ1740062 | MGnify/ENA primary metagenome ERZ1740062 (study PRJEB43018, sample SAMN04849747) | marine metagenome | isolation source: floating plastic debris | place: Pacific Ocean | collected 2008-09-01 | study: EMG produced TPA metagenomics assembly...
TTCCCATAGTCATATCTCTTCGCAAGCTTGGTTTGTTATTTGTGCTTCTTTTTGTCTCTAATTTCGTGAGCGCACAGCTTAGTGATTTGCATTATTTACCGCCTTTGAAACAGGGGCAAAATAATGCTGGTATTCGAGACCAAGCCATTTACCTCTCCACACCAGAACCAACTACTTTTTTGGTAAATGCATATCAAGGAACAAATACAACACCTGTTGCCACCTTTAATATTTCCAACACAGCTCCGGCTGAATGGACATTAAGTGATGGAGACAACAATATCATTTTGGTAAACAATGCCAATACTGGGGTAGTTCTTAACAATAGCGGTCTACGTTTTGAATCTCCAAGTGGCAATAGATTTTACGTAAACTATAGAGGTAATTCCAGTGCACAAGCTGCCTCTTTAACAGCCAAAGGGCGTCAAGCACTAGGTACCCGGTTTAAGTGGGGAGGAGTTCCCAACCTTGGAGCGCATCCTTCCAAATCGAATACGTTGGGGATCATGGCGACAGAGGATAATACCACGGTTCAACTTTATGGGTATGATCCTGGATGTGAGTTTAGAGTAGGAAATGATAGAGCTGGTATAACAGCGAACACCTATACTGTTACATTGGATGCCCATGAATCCTTTGTTTTTGAAACCTATATTGGAAACAGCCCTACGCCAGCGCACCAAGACGGGTGGATTGGAGCAACAGTTGAATCCGATAAAGATATTGTCATCAGTAATGGTTCCATAAACTTTGGTCGCCAAGCCGGTGCCAGTAATCGTGACGCGGGAATTGACCAACCGGTTCCAGAAAACCGATTGGGGAAAGAATACGTTTTCATTCGTGGTAATGGAGGAACCAATGGCCTTACGGAGTTTCCATTGGTAATTGCCATCGCAGACAACACCCAAATATTCGTAAATGGGGGTACCACACCCATTGCTACCATTAATAATGGAGACTACTTCCAAATACCGAGTACCTATTATTCCTCAAATACGGTTGGGGCAAACATGCTATTACAGACCTCAAAAGACGTTTATGCTTATCAATGTATGGCTGTTGCTAGTCAAGTCTATACTCAAGTCTTGAACTTTGTGGCTCCAGTAAACTGTTTGTTGCCTGATGTAATGGATAACATTCCAGACATTCGAAATATGGCGGGTACCACCGTAACAGGAGGGATGACCATTATCGCCGCAGTAAACACTCCAGACGCCAATATCCAAATTACGGATGGTAACGGCGCAGTTACTTTACCCGCTTCCAACCCGGTTGCAGGTTCAACTGATTGGAAAACATTTTATATTCCCAACCTTAATGGGAATGTTAGCGTACAATCCACCGGTCCTATGGCAGTTGGATTCTTTGGCTTTAATGGGGCGCGAGGGGTAGCAGGCTACTTTTCAGGATTCGATACATTACCGGAAGTGACTCTTGAAATTAGAGGGGGAAGCGGTTGTTTTGTAGGTTCTGAGATTTTTGAAGCTACAAGTAATAATTTTGATGCCTTTCAATGGTTTGAGAACGGTGTTGCCATACCAGGGGCAAATGGACCCAGCTATGCGCCTCCTGGCGCTGGAGAGTACTTCTTAAGAGGTACCAAAGGACCCTGTACGTACGATAGTAATGCAATTCAAGCTTTGTATTGTGACCCTGATGTGGTTGTTCAAAAAACGGTGGACAACAACGACATCATGGAAGGGGAGACAGCAACGTTTACCATCCGGGTGCAAAACTTAGGCCTCGGTCCACTGACGAATTTGAGGATAACGGATAACATACCTGCGGGATTGACCTTGGTTTCTGCCTTTACCATATCCGGGACTTGGAGCGGCAATACTTGGGATATTGGAACGCTTGACGGAGGTGATGTAGCTTATTTGGAACTGGAAGTAATCGCCGATGAAATCGATACCCTTCCTTTAATAAGCCTCACCAATACCGCAATAAATACCCAAGACCAAACGGACACCAATATTACGGAAGACCAACCCTCCGCAAAAATCACGGTACATAACGATTTTGATAATGATGGTGTACGCGATATTACGGACTTGGATGACGATAATGATGGAGTATATGATGAAGATGAATGTGCTACTTTGCTATTCAACATCGCCAATGGCGCTTCGCATGTTAGCCCGCTGATTACGGTGGATAACTATCTAGTGTTGGATATTTTTAGCTTAGACAATTCTTTCAATATCCAAATCAATGGAAATGACGTTGCGGGTGAACTCCAGTTTCAAAACGGAGAACCAGGTAATACCGCTTTATTTGATGATGGTACAGGATATGGACAAAGTGGAAATCCTGACATTTGGACCATTACCGGAACTCATGGAACCCCACTTTTACGTGTGGTGATTAATCAAGCAGGTCAATTTGAATTGTTCGGAACACGAACCAATAATGGTCCACTAGAACCCATGACGTTGACTACACCTGCGGGTATCGTTAGTTGGAACGGCTCCGGAAACAATACAATTACTGTGGGTCAATCTGTGATTGGTCCAACCAATATGCAAGGTACTTTACTTACCGCAGGTTGTGACACCGATGGTGATGGTTATCCAGACCCATTGGATTTGGATAGTGATGATGACGGCTGTAGTGATGCCAACGAATTTTATAAAGATAATGACGCTGATGGTGGTGATGGTGGCGAGTACGGAAGCGGTGTTCCCGTAGTAGACCCTGCTGATGGTACGGTTGTAGCGGCTTCATATACAGAAGTTTTTGCTCCTGAAATCATTTTGGGCAATACTTCTGAAGATTTAGGTGGAGCCGATATCAATGGCCAAGGCGTTAACTTAGGCGAGACCTTTCAATATGTACTGCGCTTCCAAAATACAGGAGATGACAACGCTATCAATTATACCATTACAGACGTTCTGCCAAGTAACGTAACACTAGACAATGTTGACGTTTCAGGTGCTTTGGGCACAACCTATTCCCATGACTTGAACACAAACACCATAACTTTTCAAGTTCCCGATGGTTTGGTTCAAATTGGTGACCCAGAATACCTTATTCGAATTACGGTGACCATCTCTGGAAACTGTTCTGATTTTGTGGACGCTTGTGCTTCCCAATTGGAGAATATGGCATATTCTACTTTCCAAGGAGAAAACAACACTACAGTATTTACGGACCAGCCAGGGGTATCAAACTTCCCGTGTAATACAACTCCTGTTGTAGCGAGCAACAATATTTTGGATGATTTGGCAAACTGTAGCCAAGCCCGAACCGTTCAGCTTTGCGGTGATGATGTCATTTTAACTGCTGGAGCAGGTTTTGCTACCTACAACTGGGCTATCGATAATAACGGTAATGGTCAAATTGATGCGGCGGATACGGTATTGAACGATGGTGACCCTGATGGCGACCCAAGAACTTTGATTGTGACCAATATTGGAAACTACATTGTCGAAAAATCGGGGACAGCCGGCTGTGCTGATTTAACGGAATTGATAACCGTGGAACGTTTTGGCACAACGCAAACCAATCCGATTATCGCATACTTCAATCAAGTAAACAGTGATACTAATCAAGACAATGACTTACAAGGCGAAATCGTAACCTGTTCCATTGATGGAGGGCTACTGCCTAAAATATTCTTATGTGGCGATAATGATGAGGCTACCATTCAATTGGGAATAACCGATGCACAAAGTATTGTATGGCAGCAATTAGACGAGTCTAGCTGCGCGGATGCGGGCGACGATTGTGCCAATACCAATGCGACCTGTACTTGGAATGATATTGTTACCCAAGACAACTATACCGTAACCGATAGCGGTAAATACCGCGTGGTTATCAACTACCAAAATGGTTGTTTCAGTCGTTTCTATTTCAATGTGTTCAAAAACACTTTGGATATTACGCACACGGCTTCGGACATCCTTTGTAGTACACCAGGAAATATCCGAATTACGAACTTAGGAGCTAACTACGGTTTTCAGTTGGTAGATGCTTCCAATGACAACATCGAGGTTCCTTTCTCAGCGAATAACGGACCTAGTTTCAATATCACTACAAGAGTTACGTATACCGTTCAGGTTACCCAATTGAACCCTTCTACCGGAAATCCAATTCCCGGAAGCTGTATTTTCGAAACCGAGGATATAGGAATCTTAGAGCGTAACTACCAAGTAGACATTACTACTACCCAGGCAGATTGCAACCAATTGGGCACAATCTCCGTTCAAGCGCTCAATGTACTGCCAAACTACAATTATGAACTGCGACTTGATGATGGTAGCAATGGCGGACAGGGTACTTTTGTGGATAATCGCGTGGCGTCGGCAGACAATACACACACGTTTAACAACGTAAATCCTGGAGATTATATCGTAATCACCACTACGGACGATGGATGTACCGATACCCAACAAATTACGGTAGCGGAAATCCCTGCGTTGACCTTGGTGGCGTTAACTACCGAAAATATTACCTGTACGGCAGGAATCGTGACCTTGTCCCCAACCGGAGGTTCACCTAACCCAGATTACCGAATGGCGATTTGGAGTAAGGATGGTGTGGATTTGTACACAAGCCCTTCCGATGTTCCTACTACGGCGATGCAAACCAATCCGAACTTTTTGTTTGGTTATCGTGGAACGCCTGCGACCTATTTTCCAAATGAAGCTGGGGATTACGAGTTTATCGTATTCGATGATAATGGTTGTAGTAGTATTTCCAACTCGGTTCGTATGGAAGAATTGGGTGGATTGAACCTTTCCGCTTCAGATGGAGGAATTGTTTGTGCTGATTCGGCTACTGCTTCTCTGACGGTTTCAGTGACCGGAGGTACAGCGCCATACCAATATAGCTTGGATGGAGGTACAACATATCAAAACGGGGATACCTTCGTCAACTTGCCCGCAGGTTTGTACACCGTTACGGTAATGGATTCCAGTGGCGCGCCAGGAGCAGGTTGTGTGGAAACCTTGGATTATGAAATCGTGCAACCCTTCCGTCTTACTGCTTCGGCGGCTATCGTAGAGGATGCCTCCTGTAACCCAGCGGGCGCCAGAGTTAGAATCCTAAACGCCAATGGCGGACAAGCACCATATGAATACAGTTTTGATGGTGGAACCAATTTCGATACCAACAACCAAAGAATTCTTGTGCCCGGTAACTATCAACTTGTGGTACGTGATGCACTAGGTTGTACTCATGATATGGATTTAACCGTACCAACAGTGGTAGCAGACCCGAATTTGAGTACTGCTGTGGATTATGCTTGTGATGGCACGGCATCCATTACAGTATCCACATCAAATACAACTGATTTCACCTATACGTATAGTTTAAATACTACACCAAATACACCAGCGGATAACAACGTCTTTACTGGCGTTGCTGCAGGAACACAAACGGTAACGGTTGGCTATGCCAGCAGTATCACGCCAAGTCAAAGTACCTTGTTCTTTGAGAATTTTGGTACAGGCCCAACAACTCAAATTGCTGAAATAGGGTCGGATTATTGCTACGAACCCCAGGATGGTTCCTTGACGGCTTGTAATAGAGGTCCAGCTGGAATTCTAGTAAACGGTGAGTATACGGTAACCAATTTTGTCACCAATCCCGTTCCAGCTTTGTTGAGTCCACAAGATCATACCGGTTTAACCGATGGACGATTCTTGGCGATTGATGTCAGTAACTTCTCAGACACGGGTAATCCGCAATTGAACAATATTTTATGGGCAAGACGCGATTTGGAAGTATTGCCAAATGAAGAAATCACTTTGAGTTTCTGGGCGTATAACCTTATGCAGGTTGGAAATGCTGGAAATAATCCTGAGGTGCTTGTAGAGGTGTTGGACAATACAGGAGCTATAATCCACAGCGAAGTGGCACCTGAAATTCCGAAAAACAACAATGATACGGATTGGCATGAACGTACGATCACCTTCAATCCTGGAGTCAATACCGATATTGATATTGTTTTCAGAACCAATGTGAACAGCAATGACGGTAACGATTTGGTTTTAGATGATATCCAGGCAGTTCAACTACCTGAGGTATGTGAAAAAACACAAGATATTATCGTTGTGGTAGAACCTGACCAAGCCTTTGAAGCACAATTGCTAAGCGTAACGGACCCTACTTGTAATACTGCAACCGATGGCAACATTCGTTTTGAGGTATCCAACTTTGATGCTGTTGCAGGTTTTGAATATTCTTTGGATGCCGGAGTGACTTGGACGGCTAGCACAACATCCCCTATCACAACACCTTCTACTTTGGGCGACGGAACGTATACGGTTCAAGTACGCAAAGTAGACGACAATACATGTACCGCAAGCTTTAACGCTACTTTGACCCAACCAACGGCGATAGTACCGAGCTTGAACCTAACGAGTCAGTTTACCTGTTTCAATACAGGTGCTACTTTGGAAGCTTCTGCCACGGGAGGTAGTCCGGCGTACGAGTATCAATTAGAAGACACTGGTGGGGCAATTGCCTTTGCTTATCAAAATAACGGAACCTTCAACAACGTAGTCGCTGGAGACTATGTAGTTAGAGTAAGGGATATCAATGGTTGCGAAGTAGTAACCACCACCCCTGTAACCGTTACAGCACCGCAAGCGGTTACCTTCACAATATCATCTACAGCATGTTATGATGGTATGAATAACGCCACCATTACTGCGAATGTAGTCACCGGAAATGGGGATTATACCTTCAGAATCAATGGAGGTGCTTGGTTGACACCAACGCCAGCTACCGCGACTAGTTATACATTTACCGCGCTGGCAAATGGTACGTACAATATTGAGGTTTCTGACGCTTTAGGATGTGTTTCCGCGGTAGAAACGGTGACTATTGCTCCTGTGTTGAATGCACAAGTTGATGTGGTCAATGTTACGAGTTGTGGTAATGGAAGTATTACCGTTACAGCAACCGGAGGAGATACCAACTATGTTTATGCTTTCTTGACAACGGGAAGCACTGTGGCAGATTCTGATTTTGCTGCGACCAATACATTTACAGTTACCGGAGCAACTGCAGGAGGCTATGATGTTTATGTTCGAGACAATTCTGGTACGGCACCGTATTGCCAATATATGGAAACCGTAACCGTAAATAGCGCTCCAACCTTGGCATTCACAGCAACGCCAACTGACCCTGAATGTCATGATGGTATGGGTTCAATTGCCACGAGCATCACCGCAGGAGATGGACCATATACTATTCAAATTGTCGATTTGGATAATGCAGGAGCTGCAAATCAAACGGTGAACAATGTTTTGGCCAATACCTACGACTTTTTCAATCTTCTACCAGGAGATTATACCATTACAATAACTGATGCATATGGTTGTAACCTATCGGATACTCCTATTACCATTAATAATCCGGATGAATTAACGGCAACCGTGGTAGGTATAACCCCTGCCAGTTGCGGTGGACCAACTACAGATTTCGGTTTTGATGTTACTGGTTATCCCGTAACCATTGGAACTGTTGAGTTCAGTGATGATGGAGGTGCTACCTGGCAGACTTCGGACCAGTTCAGAGGGTATATTTCCGGAGCGACCGTATTCCCATCCTTACGTACTGTAGATGGATTGGGCAATACGATTTGTCAAACTGATTTGCCTCAGTTCGTAATTCCGTTCCCATTAGATGATTTGGATATTACCATTTCGGCTTTGGTTGTTAACTGTAATGAATTGCAAGTAACGGTTCAAGGAGCGGAAGGAACACCAAACTATCAATATACCTATTCAGAAGATGCTGCTACGTTTGACCCATTAGCGCCAGTAAATCCATGGACAACGCCAGCCTTGGATGCGGTGACACCTTTTGTGTTTACTGGTCTGGTGCCTGGCCGTACATATACCTTCTACGTGCAAGATGCCGTAGGTTGTGTGAGACAAAGTAACGTTAACGTGAATGATTTGATTACCCAACCTTTGGGCATTACATCATCCGTAACTCCTGCTTGTTTTGGAAGCACAAATGGTAGTATTACGTACACTATCGTGGAGAATACGGTTTCGCCTGGCTCTGAAATGCAATGGTCTTTTTACAATATAGCTACCGGTACCCCTGTATTGGTAAGTGACAGTGGTGGAAACGTGCCTTTTTCAGACCCACAAACGTTGACATTTAATTCGCTTGGTGCAGGACAGTACTTCTTGGAGGTGACAAAAATGGATGGTGCTGTAGCTAGTTGTATTAGCGCCTCCGAAAATGATATTTTACAAGTGTTGGACCAATTGACAGGTACACCTACCGTAGTTCAAGATATTTCTTGTGACCGTCCTGGTCTTATTGAAATTCCGGATATCAATGGTGGTGGAGGAACGTATTTATATACAGTTACCGGTCCAGCACCGTTCACAACAATTACGGGAACTTTAGATAACCCTATTGAGATTCCAGCAAATTCACCTGCGGGAAGCTACAGTGTTACCGTCAATGACCAATATGGTTGTTCAGTAAACTTGGGTAATGTGAACTTAAATCTTTCACCAAACCCAACGATTGATGATATCGCGGTAGCCAACTGTGACGTTCAAGCAGATGTTACCATTACGGCAAGCAGCACTGCTGCGCAGATTTTCTATTCCTTGGATGGTGGTACCACCTACTTAGATAATGGCGGGGCTTTCAACAATGTTGCGCCTGGTACATATGCTGTTAGTATTTTGGACAGTAATGGCTGTTCCGCAACTGGTTCGGTAACCGTTCATCCACAGTTGCAAGCTAACGCGACCCTTACTCGAACTTTAGGTTGTGGTGCAGGTAACGAAGCTCAGATTCTTGTTGAAGTAACTGATGGTTCAGGGTTATATGACTACCAAATCATAGGAACCTCTGGTACGTTGGTGTCCAAACAAGGTTTGGCGACCAATCCAACCACCGTGTTGGCAACGGTAGCCGATACTTATACGGTAACGATTTACGATAGAAGTACAGCTGGACCCGAGTGTTCCAGAACATTCACTATTGAAATTCCAGCAGCAATCAATCCAGATTTCACTGCTGACCCAACCGACGTGAGTTGTTCTGGAGCAAGTGATGGAATCATTGCTATTGCTGAGGTCAATAATGGTATAAGTCCTTTGGCTTATAGTATTAATCCAATAGCAGGTACGTTCAACGCCGCTACAAATAGCTTTGAAGGATTACCTCAAGGCACCTATGAAATTACGGCAACCGGTCAAAACGGATGTACAACAACTGTAAACAATATTGTAGTAGACGAACCGAATACCATTACGTTCGACCCTCCAGCCTTGGATGCCTTTGGTTGTGCGGCCGGGAATGCTGTAGACAACGCTACTATTACCTTGGATGAAACCAGTTTAGCTGGCGGAAGCGGAAACTATATCCGTTATGAGTTCTTGAACAATGCTACAAACGCCATGTTGCAAACCGGTACCAATCCAATTTATACCCATACCAATTATGCCAGTATAGATGTTTTGGTAAGAGTAGTTGACGATGCAGGTTGTACCGGACAAACTGTGATCAATATTCCTGCTTTTGATGAATTATTGAGCGCTTCCATTAGTGTTGATGATATCATTAGCTGTGCAAATGGCGGAGAAGATATTACTATTGATGTAACCGGAAGTTTATCCAACTTTACCACGAATCCTGGAAACTATGAATTCAGATTATTGCCTTCGGCTACCTATCAAGCGAGCAATCAGTTCGTAGACCTTCCGGCCGGCAACCATACCTTTGGTATTCGTAATGTGAATACAGGTTGTGAGTTGACCATCACGCACGTGGTGGATGAACCCAACACTTTTGATGTGACCGTGGAAAAACTGGCGGATGTAGTTTGCTTTGGAGATACAGGAAGCATTCGATTGACTTTGGTGGACGCTACGTATACCGGTGGTTTTAGTTGGAGCATTTTTGATACCAACGGTACCCCAGCCGATAGAACTGACGACGGACCCGCAATACTTACGGGCACTTCGGCTAATGTTGGTCCAACAGGTGCAATTAATGTTCCTGCTGGTGATTATCTCGTGGAGGTCACGCAAGATGCTTTCCCAGATTGTACGCAAGTAAGGGCATTTAATATCACCACGCCTCCTGCGGCCATCACCTTGAGTCCAATTGACTTGACACAGGTAGGTTGTAGTAATAATCAGGGTAGTGCTTTGATTGCTCCTTTAGGAGGAGTGGGACCTTATACCATCGCTTTAACGCACAATGGAACTACAGTAACTACTACAGTTAACAATGTGAGTAGTCATTTGTTCCCGAATTTAACCGCTGGGCAATATTCCGTAAGCATTACTGATGCCCTAGGATGTATCGTACCTTTTGCCAACGCCTTTGAGTTGTTATTGCCTGACCCAATTACAGCATCCATTGCAAATACGAACTTGGTATGTCAAGGGGATACGGATGCATCAGTCACGGCTACAGTCAATCCTAGAAACGTAACCGCACCTTTGCGTTACATTTTGAACACATACAACGATTTGGCCGGCACCACTTTATTGAGTGCTTCAACCTCACAAACCACAGGAATATTTGATAACCTCGGAGCTGGTTTCTATAGCGTTCAGGTATTGGATGACATGGGTTGTGAATTTGAAACGACAATCGTTGAAATTGTAGACCCAACAGATGTGGATGCCCTATTGGTAACACAAAGTAGCTTGAGCTGTCAGTCCGATGCCGAACTTCTTTTGGTGGCAGCTGGCGGAACGGCCCCATATAGCTGGAGTGTAGATGGTGTTACTTTCACCGCGATGAATGAAACCATCGCCTCAGATACGCATTTGTTTACAGGTATTACAGCGGGAAGTTATCAATACTACGTTCGCGATAGCTTTAACTGTGTTTCCGTTGTATCCAATACCATTACGGTAGACCCTATAGTACCATTAACCGTAACGCTGGATACGTCTGCCGCTATGGTAAATTGCAATGGAGAGAGTAATGGTTTGGTAATTGCAGATGCTGACGGTGGTCTTGGAAACTATCAATACGCCCTATTCACGGATTTGGCTTGGACGAATGAAATTCGACCCAACCAATTGGATGGTACCTTTGTTGATTTGCCAGCGGGTACTTTCTACGTCCGAGTACAGAGTGGCGATTGTGAAGTGGCCTCAGAAGCCATTCAAATTGATGAGCCTGCACCTTTGGTGGTCAATCCAATGATTATGGATATTAGTTGTTCTGGTGCTGAAGACGGCAGTATAACCTTGGATGTACAAGGTGGTAGTGGTGCATATCAATATGCGATTTCACCGAACTTGAACCAGTTTGATTCAGAAAATGTTTTCGATGAACTGGCTCCAGGTAGCTATCAGGTTATCGTTCAAGATGAAAACGGTTGTTTCGAACTTATCGAATTTGATATCAGTGAACCAGCTGCCTTGAATGTGGTATCAACGGTTACTGATGAAATCTGTTTCGATAGTGCCGATGGTACGGTCTCCTTGGTAATCTCTGGCGGAACTGCGCCGTACTTTACCGCATTGAACAGCAACTTGGCCACAGACTTTGTACAAGACATTACGGAATACCAAAATTTACCTAGCGGTACGCATGTGGTATTTGTACGTGATGCCAATGGATGTGAATATTCAGAAGTATTTGAGGTACAAAATGGAGTTAACCTAGAAGGAGAGGTTGAGGTGATATATACTTGTGATGGTGGAGGTTTCACTTCCAACTCGGTACAGGTGGTATTTGAAGATACTACCGTGGCAAGTGATGTTTTATATGGACTGGATACCGATGATACGGCTTTGATGCAACTGGAACCTACTTTCGATAACTTGACTGGTGGGGAACATTATATCACTGTCGTTCACAACAATGGTTGTATCAATACCCTAACCTTTGAGGTGACTATTTTTGACCCATTGACCTTGGAAGTACGTCAAGGTGAAATCAATCAGATTGACGCGTTGGCATTGGGTGGTTCAGGGAATTACACCTATACGTATAACGATGGCCCTGAAACCATTGAAAACACCTTCCAAATCCTGGAAACAGGTACATATTCCGTCACCGTGACAGATGAGAATGGTTGTAGCATTACCCAAGAGATTTTTATGGAATTCATCGATATCGATATTCCGAAATTCTTTACCCCTGATGGTGATGGTCTTAATGATACTTGGGCGCCTGATAACATTACACAGTACCCCAATATCTTTATCAAGATTTTTGACCGATACGGAAGAAGCCTGTTCTTCTTTAGTGGAAACCAAGACAGTTGGGATGGACAATACCAACTTCAAGATTTACCTACGGGAGATTACTGGTACATCATTCGACTAAATGGCGAAGCCGACCAACGTGAATTCGTTGGAAACTTCACCTTATATAGATAACAATCAACAGAAACCTAGCCCCATTTGCAGCACTTTTGCGGTAAGTGGGGCTTTTACTACAGTATTGAACGCTTACGCATCAAAAGTTTGGGATAGGTAACCCGATTAAGTTACTTACAAACGATTTATGGAATGGAACCCACTGTATTGATGAAACTAAAAGGTTATTTTTTTCTGTATTTACTGTTCTGTGGAGCGTTTGCCTATGGACAATTGAGTGATTTGCACTATTTGCCGCCCTTAAGACAAGGACAAAACAACGCTGCGATACAGCAACAGGAAATCCACCTTTCTACTCCTGAAACAACCACCTTTACGGTCAATGTGTATCAGGGAACCAATACCACTCCAGTAACTTCATTTAATATCTCCAACACCACCCCAGCCGTATACAGTCTGGGAGATGGAAATAACAATGTTACTTTAGTAAATGATACCAACACAGGTGTTGTTCTTACCAATAGTGGACTCCGTTTTGAAGCACCTGGTGGAAACAACTTCTACGTAAATTATAGAGGTCGTTCCAGTTCACAAGCCGCGTCACTTACCTCAAAGGGTAGGGTGGCTCTAGGTACGAGTTTCAAATGGGGAGGTGTACCCAATTTAGGGAGTCACCCATCCAAATCCAATACCTTGGGTATTATGGCCACGGAAGACAATACGACCATTGACCTATTTGGATATGACCCTGCATGTGAATTCCGTGTGGGTTCCGACCGTGCAGGAATTACAGCGGATACCTATCAAATTGTTCTAGATGCAAACGAATCATTTGTGTTCGAGACATACATTGGAAATGCACCAACCGCTGCTCATGAATCAGGATGGATTGGCGCATCTATTGTTTCTGACAAAGACATTGTAATAAGTAATGGTTCTTTAAACTATGGCCGAGAAGCAGGTGCGAGCAATCGAGACGCAGGGATTGACCAACCAGTACCCGAAAACAGACTGGGTAAAGAATATGTTTTCGTTCGGGGTAATGGAGGCACAAATGGTCTGACCGAATTCCCACTTATTATTGCTACCCAAAACAATACTGAGGTTTATGTTAATGGCGCTGCGACTCCGGTTGCTACGCTGAATAATGGAGATTTTTTCGAGATTCCTAGCAGCAATTATTCCTCAAACACCGTTGGGGCCAATATGTATGTGGAAACCTCAAAAGATGTGTATGCCTATCAATGTATTGCCGGAGCCAGTCAAGTCTATACGCAGGGATTGAATTTTGTAGCACCGGTGAGCTGTTTGCTTCCCGATATTATGGATAACATTCCTGACATAACCAACGCTGCGGGAATTACCTTATCAGGAGGGGTGACTATTATAGCGGCTACAACAACAGATGACAGCAACATTCAAGTGCAGGATGGCTCAGGAACGGTAACCTTACCCGCATCCAGTCCAGTTGCTGGTACTACAGATTGGAAAACTTTTTATATTCCGAATCTTACTGGAAATGTGAGTGTACAATCTACCGGCCCTATCGCCGTAGGTTTTTTCGGATTTAACGGGGCTAGGGGTATTGCAGGATATTTTTCTGGATTTGATACACTTCCAAATATCGATTTGCAGATTACCGGGACGAATTGCCTCCCAGGAGCTACGCTTGAAATCGCTAGTGGCGAATCCTTCGATGCCTATCAATGGTATGGTGATGGAGCCTTGATTCCCGGGGCGACGACCTCTTCCTATAATGCCACTGTAGCTGGGGATTATTTTTTAAGAGTTACCCGCGGACCCTGTACTTACGATTCCAATACCATACAAGTGTATTATTGTAACGCAGATATCATTCTAAACAAAGGCACTACGAATTTGGTGGTGAATGATGGTGATTTAGTCAACTTTGACATTACCGTGGAAAGTAGAGGATTTGACCCAGTGACCAACTTACAGATTTCAGATGTTTTGCCTTTCGGACTCGATTTTGTCTCCGCCACGGTTTCCAAAGGAAGTTTTACCTATCCCAATTGGAACGTAGGCACGCTTACCAGCGGTGAACTGGTCACGATGACTTTGGTGGCTCGTGCGAGAATGACCAATATCTATCTGACAACAATGACGTATACCAACACCATAACCAACAGTCAGGACCAAACGGATGCAAATATCACCACCGATAATCCATCAGTTGATGTTCAGGTCAACTTGGTACCTCCAACCACAGTGATTACCAATCGAAGAATTACTTATCGAGTAAAAAGATTTTAGCGACTTCAATCGCTATATCTTTTCAAGGAATACGTATCAGCAGAGTTTTGCTTTATGAATTCTTAAACTTATTCTATCTATATTGTATCCACTATTGTGATTGCATTGCGGTTGTTTATTCTTGCTTTTTTGTTTGTTACAGGGCTAGCCGGTCAGGAACTACCCCCTGTGTTGAACTATGCACCACAACAATATCATGGTGAGAATCAAAATTGGTCTATTTCGCAAGCCAAGTCCAAAATCATTTATGTAGCCAACAACAAAAGCTTATTGGAATTCAATGGAGCCAAGTGGAAAAGGTATCCTTCGCCAAACGAAACGGTGATTCGGTCAGTCAATGTGATTGACGATAAAATTTATACCGGGGCTTATATGGATTTTGGGTATTGGCAAAAAGACGATACTGGCCTCTTGCGATACCATTCCCTGACTACAAAAACCAAGTCTTCTTTCTTGCCTGATGAAGAATTTTGGAACATATGGGAATTTGAAGGAGGTGTCGTTTTTCAGTCGCTACGACGTTTATATCGGTACAACCCAAATGATGGAACTATTCTTCCCATAGAAGCCGAAACGTTGGTCCCTAGACTTTTTAAGATTGGCCAATCCGTTTACTTTCAAAAAAACAATGCAGGGCTTTTTAAAATTGAAGGTGGGCGACCCGTCTTGGTTTCTGATGACGCAGCGTTCATAAACGATGTGGTCGTTGGAGTTTTTGGCGAAACCGATGCCTTGCTAGTACTTACGCGACATAATGGGTTCTATCAAGTAGATAAAGGCATTGTAAGCAAGAAAGTCACCTCTGCCGATGAGTTGCTGTCTGAAGTGAGCGTATACCGCTGTTTACAACTTACAAACGGTACTTATGTTTTGGGTACCATTTCGCACGGACTTATCCACTTGGATAGTGATGGAAACCTTCTCTTCCATCTAAATCAAATAAATGGACTTCGAAATAACACTGTTTTGTCACTTTTTGAAGATTTGGACAACAACGTCTGGCTCGGATTGAACAATGGAATCGCTCATATTGATTTTGATTCACCCTTCAGGGTGTATCGAGACAATCGCGGAATTTTAGGCACGGTTTACGCCTCTTTAGTGACGGAAGACATCATGTACTTGGGCACGAATCAAGGCCTTTTCTACAAACGACTTGACCAAAGCGCTGATTTTACAATGATTCCCGGTACCCAAGGACAAGTATGGACTTTGACGAAAGTAGGGGAAGCAATTTTTTGCGGACATAACTCAGGTACATTCGAAGTTATTGGAAATCAGGTTCAAAAAGTGGCTGATGTTACAGGAACCTGGCGTATCATCCCTAAACCTGATGACAAAAACATATTATTACAGGGGAATTACGACGGACTTTATGTTTTGGAGAAAACAGGAGGGCAATGGCAACTTCGCGAAAAAGTCAAGGGTTTTGAAAACTCTTCTCGATTTATTGAAGTGCTAAACACAAAAGTTTTTGTGAACCATGAATACAAAGGGGTATATGAAATAGAACTAAATGACGCTTGGACGGAGGCTTTGCAAGTTAAGGTCGACACAACCCTAAAAGGGTATAATTCAAGCTTGATTAAATATCAAAACGAAATATTGTTTGCATATCAAGAAGGGATTCTGCGCTACGAACCAAACCAAGGAAAATTTGAGCGAGATTCCCTATTGAGCCAAGCCTATTCAAAAGCGCAATATGTGTCTGGAAAATTGGTGACGGACAGTGAAAATCGAAATCTCTGGATGTTTTCAAAACCTCGTATCATGTACGCCTCCACTACAGGTTTGGGAACAGATTTGAGAATTAAGTCCATCCCGCTTACTGAAGAAATGCGCGATGGTATCGTTGGATACGAAAATGTTTCTCCTTCAAGCGATACGGATACCTATGTATTTGGGAATACTTCCGGCTATATCACCCTATCCCTAAACCAGATTCATTCCAAAGTATTTTCGGTTCATTTGGGAGCAGTAGATAAAGTAGTTTTAGGACGCACGACTGAATCGCTTCGTCTTACAGGAGAAAATGAATTTGAGCACGATTCAAACTCAATTGAATTGTCCTTTTACACTCCGGAGTACGGAGCTTTGACCCAACCACAATACCAATATAGACTAACGGGGATATACGATGACTGGAGCGTCTGGTCTGAAAAAGCTGAGGTGCGCTTTGAAAACCTTCCGCCCGGAGCGTATGAATTTGCAGTAAGAGCCAAAATGGGAAACGTTCTGTCTAACAACATGGCCAAGTATGCTTTTACCATTAAAAAGCCCTGGTACTTTTCCAATGTTATGTGGTTTTTCTACATCATTGGTGGACTTTTTGTCGGGATTTCAGTACATACCCTTTATCGCGGATATTATCATAAGCGGCAACGCAATATCATCGCTGCAAACCAAAAAGAAATGGAATTGCAACGAGTTCAGAGCGAAAAAGAAATTATCCGTATCAAGAATGAACAGCTTCGCAAGGAATTTCAAGACAAGAGCAATGAATTGGCAGCGTCAACCATGAGCATTATCAAAAAGAATGAACTGCTCTACAAAGCCAAGGAACAGCTCATGGCCAGCGAAGGGGATACCGAAAGCATTCGCCCCATCATTCATACTATTGATAAAAATCTAAACCAAAGTGATGACTGGGAACTTTTCAAGGAAGCCTTTAATAACGCTGATAGAAAGTTTCTGAAAAAGTTGAAAAAAGTACACCCTAATTTATCTCCCAACGATATCAAGTTATGTGCTTATTTACGCTTGAATCTTTCCTCAAAAGAGATAGCACCTTTGCTTAATATTTCAGCCCGAAGTGTTGAAATCAAACGCTATCGTTTGCGTAAAAAGCTAGGTTTGGAACACAATATCAACCTTGTCGACTACATCTTGAAGCTTTAGCACCCCTTTCCAAACATCACAATACCTCAACATTACCTATACAATCCTAAAAATTAAGTAAATCTTCCTTACTTCCATTACCTGGGCTCAGGCCCTGTAATTCCGTACATAATTGAGAATATCGCAAAAAAATGCTGTTTTTTTTGTGATGTATATTTTTTGTAAAGGTTGAAAATGTGGAGTTGGTAAATAATTACGATAAGTTTAACTGTTGCAAAATTCGGTACGCTGTACTTCCTTAATTAAGACGTACCACAAATGCCAAAAAAACTAACAACTATGAAACACAACTTGATGCGATTACTGTTGCTTCTACTTTTTACCTCTGCCTACGCGCAGGACCAAGTAAATGTGGTAAAAAATGAAGAGGGAGCAAAGCTAGTGGTCAATGGAGAGGACTTCATGATCAACGGTATGAATTGGGACTATATTCCTATTGGTACCAACACCGTAAATGCTAAATTTTGGGAAAAGTCTGATGACGTTATCAAAGCGGGCTTGGATACAGAGATGTCCCTTCTGAAAAACATGGGGGTAAACGTTATTCGCCAATACACTGGCGTTCCCGCAAAATGGATTCAGTACATCTATGAAAATTATGGTATCTACACCATGCTGAACCACTCTTTCGGTAGATACGGTTTGACTTTAAAAGGAGTTTGGACGCCAGTAACCATTTACGATGACCCGTACACTGAGGAATTCCTCTTAAATGAGATGAAGGAACTGGTCGAAGGGTATAAGGATACTCCCGGGTTATTATTGTATTTACTTGGAAATGAAAATAACTACGGTTTATTCTGGGCTGGTGCTGAAACAGAAGATTTTCCAGACGATGAGGGAAGAATCAATTTCATAGGTGAAAGCAGGGGGCGTCCCATGTATCGCTTAATGAACGAAGCGGCGAAGATGATGAAATCCATGGACACTTCCCACCCGGTTGCCATCTGTAACGGGGACGTACTGTTCATTGATATCGTCGCAGAGGAATGTAAAGATGTGGATATCTATGGTACCAATACATATCGAGGTGTTTCCTTTGGAGATATGTTCCAAGTGGTTAAGGATAAATTGGACATGCCCGTTATGTTCACCGAATTTGGTGCGGACGCCTTCAACGCAATAGAGAATAAGGAAGACCAATATTCCCAAGCCTATTATATGGTGGGGAATTGGAAGGAAATATATGAAAACGCTGCAGGCCTCGGTAAAGTAGGCAACTCTGTTGGAGGCTTTACATTCCAATTCAGTGATGGATGGTGGAAGTTCGGTTTTGACGACAGAAAAAATGCAGACGTTCATGATAATAATGCTTCTTGGTCCAATGGTGGTTATGCCCGGGATTTGGCCAAAGAAGGCGCCAATAATATGAATGAAGAGTGGTTTGGTATTTGTGCCAAAGGTGCAACCAATCCAAGAGGACTTTACGAGTTGTATCCGAGAGCGGCATATTATGCCTTAAAGGAAGCGCATCAATTGAATCCCTACCAAGAAGGGATTACTATGGATTTTCTTGAAAACCATTTTGACAATATTGAATTGATGGAGGCGGTATTGAAAGCACGTGGCGATAAAGCTGCCTTAGATGGTGCGCAAAGCCAAATGCTCCGCTTGAGTAACCTGTCTGCGCGTTTCGCTACATTCAGTACAGGGGGTAGTTTGATTACCACACCAGATACCCCAGACCCTGACGACCCAAACACTTTTCCCAACCAGTTGGGCTTTGACCACATGCAATCGTATTTCGTAGGCGTCGAAGGAAATCCTGCGCCCAACATGCGCGCGGAGGTTAATGTCAATGTCGTGGGCAACGTAGCGCAAAATCCTATCAACGAGATTTTTTATGAGAATAACTCTCGCCCCATTGATGTGAGCACAGATCAAGGCGATGTCATTGTTTCTGATGTGAACCGAATTCGGGTGTATCAAGCCGAATTTGAATGGAATGCCAAAGAATTTGATTTGCGTGGATTCTATAGAACAGGTCACTACCACTGGGGCTATGAAGGGGACTTCTTTGGATTTTACCCAGAAGCCAATTATGGTCCAAACCTGGACATTTATAATGGTGAGATACTTGGAGCCGAAATGGATGGTAAAGGACCTTTAAAAGGACTAAAAGTTGCCATTGGTCCACAGTTGTGGTGGGGCGCCAATCCAACCATGTTGTTCAAGTACCGCAAGCACATCGGAAAGTTTGATGTTACCGGTATTTACCACCGTGATTTTGAAACCAATGTGGTTTTAGATGATAACGGCCGACGGCTTTTGGACGCGAACCAAGTACGAAGTGGTGTGATTCCTGCATGGCCTACCGAAAGGGCAGCTATCGCTGTAGAACGCGAATTCGGCAAATTTGGATTTGAACTCGGAGGTGTATGGTCCGGCAGTCCGTTAAACGGGATTGCCTTCCAAGACGTGAGAGGAACACCAGGAAATTACGTGGTTTTTGAAGATAGAATCCAAGCAAGTGATAACTGGGGTGGTAAGTTCAAAGTTACCTATGAAGGCGGTAAATTCAACTGGTACGGACAAGGTTCCGCAATGGGCTTGATTGCTAATGGTGGCGCCGACCAAACGCTTACCTTTACCGGATGGAAACTTAGAGACACCGGAAGTGGAAACCTAACCAGTGTGCTATCTGGATTCACGTTCGCTACAGGTAACTTCCAAATCGCACCCAATTTTATGTGGCAAAAGCCTTTGGTGGATGCCATGCCTCAAGATGTGGATGCACCTGGTCGTTTGCGAAACATTATTGATGACCCATTTGCCGTACGCGCCAATCGTGAAACCACCGCAGGTGAACTTTTGATTACCTATGACCCAACTCCGGGTACATGGATGTACGAATGGGATAACGATAGAGCAGAGGATGCGAAGTTTGCCATGAATTTGGGCTTCGTGTACCGTCACCTTCCCACGACCATGGATGCACATATTGGTTTCCAGGCCGACCGTACGTTCTTCGCCTTTCCATATTCCGCGCCTGCCCAAGACCTTTGGGAAGTGCACTCAAGAATGGTTTCCAAGTTGGGTCCAGACCTAGGATTGATAGGAAACTTCTACTACGGCAACGGACAGGCCAATGGGGATAGTGATAGACTAATAAAGCGTTTCGGAGGTGATATTCGTGGAATTTATAAAAACTTCAAGTTGACCACCCATGTTCGAGTGAATGATTGGGGACCTTACGATTACCATCGCGATTTCAACTTGACTTTCCCGCTGCAGTTGATGTTGGATATTTCAACCACTTTAGGAAAACCGGATTGGTTTATTCTACCGAGCACACAAATTGGTATACGAGGCACGTGGAGGTCGCTCAATGAGTTCTCACCTCGTTATTCACCAAACTTTGTTCCGCCAAACACATTCCCACCTGAGCCGATTTTGAGCCCAGTAGGTTTCGATAACGGTCAAGAATGGGAAATCATGACTTATGTACACATCAACATCGGTAAATAAAAAGATTGACAAAATGAAAAATAGAAATTATAAAAACATACGATTCACGATGCTAGTGTGTTTGGGCGTGTTCCTATTCACGGCATGTGATAGAGATTTTTCGGATGATGTGCAGTTTGCTACGTTTTCACAGAATGGCGAAATATTTGTGGAGGCGCCAGTAGGTTTGGGGAGTGATTTTTACTTTCCCTTTTTAAATGCCAAATGATTATGATTCTCATTTGTTTATGTTGTATGGTTTGTAATCAAATCCTCTATCCGTATTTTTGTTCCGTATTCATTCGTTCCTTGTGGGGGTATTGCCGGCGCTATTTTTAGAATTGATGGAGCTGGAAGAAACCTTACTGGTTTTGACGCATTAACCTTTTACGCAAAAGCATCTCGAGGGGTTTCCATTGGGGAATTCGGATTTGGTCAGGACTTTTTAGAAAACAAATATCAAGTAACCACCTTTGGATTGCCACTAACCACAAATTGGGTAAAATACGTAATCCCTATCCCTGACCCATCGAAACTGATTGAAGAGCGGGGAATGTTCTGGTTTTCTGCCGGTTCGCAGACCACCGGAGGGGCAGGATATGTATTTTGGTTGGATGAAGTCCGTTTTGAAAAACTAGGTACAGTTGCCCAACCAAGACCTGGAATCTTCTTTGGACAAGAATTGACCGAGCAGGCGTTTACAGGTTCCAATTTGGTAGTAGATGGATTGCTACAAGACTTTAATCTTGGAAATGGGAATAACATCACACTAGCGGTAGCGCCTTCATACTATGATTTTTCTTCCTCCGATAATTCTGTGGCCACAGTTAGTGAACTAGGAGAAATAAACGTTATAGGCGAATCCGGTACAACCACTATAACTGCGCAGTTGGCAGGTGTGCAGGCACTTGGTTCATTGGAGCTTACTTCAAGTGGGTCATTGGTGGCAGCACCGATACCTACAAGACCGGCGGCCAATGTGAAATCCATTTTTAGTGATACCTATCCCAATGAGACGGAAAGCAACTTCACGCCGAACTTTGGTGGATCGACCACGCAAACGACAATTTCCTCCGCTGGTGGAAACAGCGTCCTAACGTATGCGAACAACAACTTCACCGGAATCGTTTTCGAAAACCCCGTGGATGGTACAGACTTAACCTTCTTGCATATCGATGTATATGTACAAAATGCAGGAACTGAAATTGGAGTACAGATACGGGATGTAGGTGCTAATCAAGTAGTTGATACCGATGTTAACACTGGGTTGCCCATAGTCGACGATGTGGACTTCAGATTTGATGTGACAGGACTTACGGTAGGCGAATGGACCTCTATTGATATTCCATTGGGAGGTGATTTGGCATCCCAGAAAAACAATCTAGGTGCCTTGATTCTAATTGGCGGACCCAATTTCATTTTTGATAATATTTATTTCTACACGGAGTAATCGAAATACCTCACAGTTAAAAAAAAGGATGATGAATAAAAGATATGAACATAAAAATGCAGCTTGGTCTTTCACTGCAAAGTGTATGGCAATACTGGCTATTTGGGCCTTTGCAGGTTGCGAAACAGATGATACTCAAACCGTGGCGACATTTACCAATTTAATTTTAGATGAGAATTTCGATACCGATGGAGCACCAAACGATGCGCTTTGGAGTTTCGATATTGGCAATGGTATCGATGGATGGGGCAACCAAGAGTTGCAATACTACACAGACCGAACCGAGAATGTAACCGTTCAAAATGGTGTGCTCTTGATTACCGCACAACAAGAAGATTTTGAAGGGTCTCAATACACCTCGGGTAGACTATTGACGAAGGACAAATTTGAAGAAGAATATGGGCGTTTTGAAGCACGTATGCGACTTCCTTATGGTCAGGGTATTTGGCCTGCTTTCTGGATGTTGGGTGCTGATATCGATGATAATCCATGGCCTGGTGCTGGTGAAATAGACATTATGGAATATCGTGGTCAAGAGCCTACGGTATTGATAGGTAGTGTGCATGGACCAGGATATTCCGGTGGCGAGGCGGTTTCCAAAGAGTATACTTTGGAAAACGACCGTTTCGATACAGGGTTCCATGTTTTTGGAATTGAATGGGGTCCTAACTACATCAACTATTATGTGGATGATGTCCTATACAATCAGATAACCCCGGAAGACGTACCTGGACAATGGGTTTTCAACAAACCCTTCTATATCCTAGTGAACCTTGCCGTAGGCGGAACATTTGTTGGTCCTCCAAACGCGCAAACTGAGTTTCCACAGACCTTGATTGTGGATTATGTACGGGTATACAAACAATGATTAACTAAACTAACTTTTTTAAGATGAAACTAATTCGAAACAAAACGTGGATATATTCCATTTTGATTTTGGCCATATCCTTTTTTGGATGTGAAGATGATGACGATGCCGGAGGAACGCTACCAACTTTGGTAGCCGGATTTACCCAAACGGTACAAGAGGGTACCGGTGTGGTTACTTTTATCAATATTTCTGAAAATGCCGACAGCTTTGCTTGGGATTTTGGGGATGGTACTACTTCTTCGGTAATAGACCCTGTAAAAACCTATACAACCGGAACCTATACGGTAAGATTGACCGCTTCTAACGCCGCGGGGGCTTCCGATGTTTTCACGGATGAAATTACCATTTCAATCCCCGAGGCAGTCATGTTGCCCATCACATTCGATGGTGCCAATGTTGATTACACTGCTGGTACTTTCTCAGGAGCTAGTTTTGAAGTGGTAGACAATCCTGCACCTGGAGGCAGTAATGATGTTGCTTCTATGGTGGGTGCCATAACGAACAGTGGTGCTGCCTTTGAAGGGATATCCTTCGATGTAGGAACTCCTGTTGATTTGTCTACAAACCAAAGCATTCAAATAGATGTTTGGTCCGAATCCGCATTGGATGTATTGTTGAAGTTTGAGCAAGGTACCGGTGCTGACACCGAAGTAACTGCAGCCCATACCGTCAGCGGATGGGAAGCGTTGACCTTTAATTTTACTTCCACTGACAGTTTTTCAAGAATTACCATTTTCATTGATGGTCCTGGCTCTACGGCAGGTACCTTCTACATCGACAATATTGAGCAAGTGATGACCACGGGGGGTGACATGCCTACTGAAGCTGCACCGACCCCACCAATGCGTGATGCAGGTGATGTGATTTCCTTGTTCAGTAATGCCTACACCGATATCACAGTAGATACGTTCTTTGCAGGATTTAGTATGGGTGGCGGCGTTGCGGATGCTCAAGTCGCTGGTGATGATGTTAAAGTATACACGGATTTGGATTTCGCAGGAATTGAAACCTTAACTGAAACCGTAGATTTATCCAGCATGACCAACTTCCATATTGATGTATGGAGTGCTACTAGTCTTAACTTGTTGGCAGGTGTAGTTGATTTTGCTGGTGATGGCTTTGGTAGTGGCAACGATACCAGAGGAAACACGGCAAACACTGCCTTGACAGAAGGCGAATGGGTATCAATCGATGTTACGATTGCAGACCTTCAAACGGCAGGTCTTACAGCCACGCCAACGGATTTTAGTCAATTAATCCTAGAAGTTATCGATGCGGTGGGAACCATCTATGTAGACAATATTTATTTCTACAATGAAACTGGTGGCGGAGGAGACATGCCAACGGATCCAGCACCAACCCCACCAGCGCGTAATGCAGGCGATGTGATTTCTGTATTCAGTAATGCTTATGCTAATGTCACAGTGGATACTTTCTTTGCTGGATTTGGTGAAGGTGCCGGTGTCGCCGATGCGCAAGTATCAGGTGATGACGTAAAAGTATACGCAGATTTGAACTTTGCTGGAATTGAAACCATGACTGAAACGGTTGATATATCTGGCATGACTACCTTCCATATTGATGTATGGAGCGCGACTGCGCTAAACTTCTTGGCAGGAGTTGTGGATTTCGGAGGCGATGGCTTCGGTAGTGGCAACGACACAAGAGGAAACACTCCAAATATGGCCTTGACGGCTGGTGCTTGGACCTCAATCGATGTGACCATTGCTGACCTTCAAACAGCAGGACTTACCGCTACGCCTACCGATTTCAGCCAATTGATTTTGGATGTCATTGACGTAACAGGAA
>ERZ1740062.400-NODE-400-length-25021-cov-7.470159_pt1 | contig 25021 bp, 14 predicted proteins | sample MGYA00581741_ERZ1740062 | MGnify/ENA primary metagenome ERZ1740062 (study PRJEB43018, sample SAMN04849747) | marine metagenome | isolation source: floating plastic debris | place: Pacific Ocean | collected 2008-09-01 | study: EMG produced TPA metagenomics assembly...
CAAAAAAGTCGCCCGCACGCTCGGGCGCAAAAAAGTCGCCCGCACGCTCGGGCGCAAAAAAGTCGCCCGCACGCTCGGGCGCCGGTAAAATCGCCCGCACGCTCGGGCGTCAGCAAAACCGCCTGTGCGGGGCTTGGCTGATTTCGTCGATATGTGCGCCCCGCGGGCGTGACCGGATGCTCAAAAAATAGGTCAATGGAGGGCGATTGGGCCCGCCTGTGACGTGCCACCCGCGAGCGGCCGGCGTTCTGCACACGGCTTGGTTGTATTTTATCGTTAACGCGATTTATCGCGCAGGATGGGCTGGATCCCCAACGCAAAAAGTCTTAAACACCATTAGGGTTTTAACGATCAACGTCAGGAATGATGATCATGCGCTTCCTCTCTTTTGCCGCGGCCACGTTCGTGATGGCCGGTTTGGCATCTACCATTTCCGCCGAAACTGTTGATTTTGCTGAATTTGCCGATGGCGATCTCGTCTCCGGCCCGACAACCGAGGACATTTCGATCCTGGGTGACACTGTGACTGCCGACATCACTGGAATCGGCGGCACCAATCTGGTCTATGCGCTCGACACCGATATCGCGGCCAACGACCCCGACCTTAAATCGCCTTTCGTCAACATCGACGATGCCAATGACAGTCGTAACTTCGGCACGGCGTTGATCGTGCAGGAAAGCGGCAGCCCGATCCCCGACGACAATGTCGGCGGCACGATCGAGTTCGTCTTTTCCGAAGAAGTGCGCGTGGGCGACATCTTCATCCTCGACGCCGAGGAAGAAGTGACCGTCTTCGCCGATGGGATCGAGGTTGCGACCTCCTCTTCGAACGGCGCGTCCGACGGCCCGAACGGCGGTGCGAACTTCTTCCGCATCCTCGATCTCGGCATGACCGACGTGACTACGCTGACGGTTGTCTTCGACGGGTCCGGGGCGCTTGGCGCGCTTGAAATCACGCCTGTTCCGCTGCCGGCAAGCCTTGGGTTCCTGTTGCTCGGCCTTGGCGGTCTTGGCGCGATGCGTCGCTTCCGCAAAGCCTAAGACAGGCTTCGGCCGACCATAACATCGGCTTCAAAATTTCGTCAGAACCGCCCTCAGATCGATCTGAGGGCGGTTTTGTCATGGAATGGCCATACCGAAGTCGTTAGACCTGTGCGTCGGGACCGAAGTGTTGCGGCCCATCATGAGAGAGGCGCGTTCCATGTCACTCACCCAAAGCCGTCCAAGACGCCGGTATGGCCTGTTTGCCGGGTTTAAGCTCAACCCATTGGGTTTGGCGCTTGGCCTGTCGCTTCTGGCCGTTTCCATCCCGATTTTCTGGATTGGTTTTGTCTCGCTCGGCGACGCATGGCTGACACCGGAATACAGCCATGGGCCGCTGATCCCGATCATCTCGCTTTACCTCTTCCTGCGGGAGATGCGGCGGCTCGGCCCCGCCCCGACCGAGGGTCTGCGCCGCACCCCGGGGCTTGTCCTGATCGGGGTATCGCTTGTTCTGGCGCTGTTTGGAAACCTGACCCGGATCCCCGACATCGTCACCTATGCGATGATCCTTTGGACCGGCGGCGTGGTGTTGACGATTTTTGGCTGGCGTCGGGGGCGGCTGCATTGGGCGCCGGTCTTGCATTTGATCTTCATGCTGCCCTTGCCGCAGGTGCTTTACTGGAAACTGACGATCTGGCTGCAATGGGTGTCGTCCGAACTGGGGGTCTGGTTCGTGGCGCTGGCCGGCGTCCCGGTGTTCTTGGAAGGCAACATCATCGATTTGGGCGTCTTCAAGCTGCAGGTGGCCGAGGCGTGTTCGGGGCTGCGGTATCTTTTCCCGATCCTCAGCTTTTCCTATCTCTTCGCGATCCTCTATCGCGGGCCGATGTGGCATAAGGCGCTGCTTTTGCTGATGGCCGCACCGTTGACCGTCTTTATGAACTCCGTGCGGATCGGCATCGTCGGCATTGTCGTCAACGCCTATGGGATCGAACATGCCGAAGGGTTCATGCATTTCTTCGAAGGCTGGATCATCTTCCTGTCCTGCGTCTTGATCCTGTTTCTGACCGCGATCGGGCTGCAACGGCTTACGCCCGAAAAACGCCCCCTGTCCGAAGCGATCGACCTGGATACCGAGGGGTTCGGCCCGATCGCCGCCCGGGGTCTGGCGCTGGTCCCGTCGCGGGGTCTGGCGCTGGCCGTGGGGCTGACCGCGACGATGAGCGTGGGTTGGATGCTGGTGCAGCCCAGCCCGCCACCCGCGCCGGACCGCGATCCGTTTGCGGTGTTTCCCAACCGGATTGCGGATCGGACGGCGATCCGCCAGACGTTGGAGCCCTCGGTCGCGCGTGTTCTGGCCGCAGATGACTATATCGACGCCACCTACATCGCCCCCGGCGGCGCGGCGCCGATCAATTTCTTTTCCGCCTTCTATGCCGATCAGACCGATGGCGACGGAATCCATTCCCCCGAAGTGTGTCTGCCCGTGGGCGGCTGGGAAATCTTCAGCCTGGAGCCCTACAGCGTCACGCTTCCACAAACGGCCTATGGCACGTTTGAGGTCAACCGCGCGGTCATTCAGAAGGGGACGCAGCACCAGCTGGTCTACTATTGGTTCGAGCAGCGCGGAAAACGGATGACCAACGATGTCGCGGCCAAGGTCAGCGTGATCTGGGACAGTTTCACCATCGGTCGATCGGATGGGGCGCTGGTGCGGTTCATCACCCCGATCGAAGCCGATGAAACCGAGGCGGATGCCGATGCAAGGCTGCAGACGTTCATGAACGATGCGCTTGGCCGGCTGCCCCGTTTCGTTCCGTTGTGATCCCGCGACAGCGGCGCATGCAGGCGGGGTCGAGGGCGATCGCGTAGGACAAAGGGTGCAGGCGAGATGATGCGCATTTTGGTGTTCGGGGCGACGGGCCAAGTGGCCACGGCCCTGGCCCGCGCGGGCGCCGCGCGGCATATGCGCATCGATTGTCTTGGCCGCGATCAGGCCGATCTTGGGGATCTTGGCCGCATCGCCCGGGCGATTGCGGAAACGCCGGCGGCGGTCGTGATCAATGCCGCCGCCTACACCGCCGTCGACCGGGCCGAGAGCGAGGCCGAGACGGCGTTCGCAATTAACGCCGAGGCCCCGGCGGCGATGGCCGCGGCCGCGGCGGCGCGGGGGCTGCCGTTTTTGCACATCTCCACGGATTACGTCTTTCCCGGAACCGGTCAGCGGCCCTGGCGGGAGGATGATCCGACCGACCCGCTCGGCGTTTATGGGTCCAGCAAACGGGCCGGCGAGCTGGCCGTGGCGGCCGCTGGCGGGGCGTATGTCATCCTGCGCACCGCCTGGGTGTTTTCGCCGACAGGCGCCAATTTCGTGAAAACGATGCTGCGTCTTGGCGCCGCGCATGACACGGTGCGCATCGTGGCGGATCAGCATGGCGGGCCGACGCCGGCCGATGCCATCGCGGCCGCCCTTTTGGAGATTGCCGCGGCGTTCGTCGCGGGACGCGGCCAGTCTGGGATCTTTCATTTCTCTGGCGCGCCGGCCACGACCTGGGCCGATTTTGCCGCGCATATTTTTCGCGCCGCCCAACTGTCGCCCAACATAACGCGCATAGCGACGGCCGATTACCCGACCCCGGCTGCCCGTCCGGCAAATTCGGTGCTGGACTGCAGCCGCATTGCCTCCGTATACGGCATCGCACAACCCGATTGGCGGCACGCTTTGGGCGCGGTATTGCGAGAGTTGGAGGCAAAGTGACTGCGCGCAAAGGGATTATTCTGGCGGGAGGCTCGGGCACACGCCTGCACCCGGTCACGCATGCGGTGTCAAAGCAACTTCTGCCGCTTTACGACAAACCGATGATTTACTACCCGCTGTCGGTTCTGATGCTGACCCATATCCGCGAGGTTGCGATCATCTCCACGCCCCGCGATCTGCCGCTGTTCGAAAGCTTGCTCGGCGATGGCGGCCAATGGGGGATGGCGTTTGACTACATCGTGCAGCCCGCGCCCGAGGGGTTGGCGCAGGCCTATCTGCTGGCCGAGACCTTCCTTGGGGACGCGCCCTCGGCAATGGTTCTGGGCGACAATGTCTTTTTTGGGGAGGGTTTGTCGGATCGGCTGAAGGCCGCCGATGCCCGCGACCTTGGCGGCACGGTCTTCGGCTACCGCGTCGCCGACCCCGAGCGCTATGGCGTTGTCGCCTTCGACGCGGACGGTCGCGCCCGGTCCATCGTTGAAAAACCGCCAAAGCCCGCATCGGACTATGCGGTGACCGGGATTTACTTTCTCGACAACACCGCCCCGGCGCGGGCGCGGACGATCCGGCCGTCTGCCCGGGGCGAGCTGGAGATCACCGACCTCTTGGGTCAGTATTTGGACGCGGGCTTGCTGTCGGTCGAGCAACTGGGCCGGGGGCATGCCTGGCTTGACACAGGCACCCATAACAGCCTTTTGGATGCTGCCGAGTTCATTCGCACCATCGAGACACGCCAGAACCTGAAGGTCGGTTGCCCTGAGGAGATCGCGTTTCTCAACGGCTGGATCGATGCGGCGGCGCTGACGGCGCTGGCCGAACCCTATCTCAAAACCGAATACGGCCGCTATCTCGGCCGCGTCGCCGAACGCGGCATCTGACCCGCGGGACCGGCAGCAGAATGGTCCACGACACCCTTTCCCCCCCGGTCGAGCAGACCCGATCCGCCGATCCGCGCGCGGACCGTCTGCCGCGCTACGTGGTCTGGTGCATCGGTCTGTTTTTCGTGGCCTTGCTGACGCCGGTGATCTTCGAAGTGGGCTCGCTCAACATTCCGGCGACGCGGCTTTATCTGCTGATCTTGTTCGTGCCCGCGCTCTTTGCCTGTCTCAGCGGGCGGGCAGGGCGGATCCGGGCTGTCGACCTGCTGATCGTGGCTGCGACGGTCTGGTGGTCGCTTAGCTTTTTTGCCAACCATCCGGTGGGCAGCGTCTACCAGCAAGTGGGCTTCACGGTGCTTGAGACCCTGGGCGGCTACATGCTGGGGCGCTGGCTGATCCGCTCAGCCGGCGCGTTCACGTTTTTTGTCCGCGCCAATTTTCTGGCCGTGCTGTTCACGCTGCCCTTTGCGCTGCTTGAAATGCAGACCGGCGATCCGATCATCATGACCACGCTGCGCCAGGTGGTCAAAACCCCGTTTATCGTCAATCATGAGTTGCGGCTGGGCTTTGAACGGGCTCAGGTCGTTTTCCAACACCCTATTCTCTATGGGGTTTTTTGCGCCGCCGCGTTTGGTCTGGTCGTGCACACGCTGAACCGGACAACAGGGCTTTTCACGGCTGTGTTCCGCGGCGGCGTCGTGGTCGTCACGACATTCTCGTCGCTGTCGACGGGGGCGTTTCTGACATTGCTTGTGCAGATGTGTTTTATGGGCTGGAACCGCGTCCTGGCGCAGTTCGGCGCGCGGTGGAAGTTTTTCGCCGCGGGTGTGGTGACGCTTTACGTCCTGATCGATGTCTTTTCGACCCGAACCCCGTTTCATGTCTTTGTCAGCTATATGACGCTGAATTCCAGCACGGCCTGGAACCGCATCCGCATCTTCGACCACGGTATGAACAATGTCTGGGCCAATCCGATTTTTGGACTGGGTCTGCATGACTGGGTCCGCCCGCATTGGATGGTGTCGAGTGTCGATAATTTTTGGCTGGTTCTGGCCATGCGCCACGGCATCCCGTCGTTTCTGTTTTTTGCCGCGGCCCTTGTTCTGCTGATCGGCCAGCTCAGCTTTGCCCGGCTTGTCTCGGCTGAGGCGCGGGCCGCGCGGACCGGTTATCTGATCTCGCTTGGCGGTTTGATCGTCGCCCTGTCGACGGTTCACATCTGGTCCGAGCCCTATATTTGGTTCATGTTTTTGCTCGGCGCCGGGGTTTGGATGATCGAACCGCAGCCGCAAACGGGCGCGCCCGCGACGCCCGACAGCGCGGCCCAACCCGAAGGGCAGGACAGGGCCTTGCGCTATAGCCGGTTTCCGCTCGACAAGGCCCGGGCGCGGCCAGCCCCCCGCGCCCGGGCCGTTTCCCAAAGGGTGCCTGTGGGCCGCAAAATGCGCTGACGCGCCGTGGGTCGGGCGGTGTCGTTGCTTTTCGCTGCGCCAGATCGGCACCGGAAAACGCCCCCCGGATCCGCGGTTTGCGGATCTTGAGACAGGCGTTCACACGCAGTTTGACCGCAAAATGCGTTACCGGCCCGGTTCGAATACATGCGATAGGCCCGCGGCGTGCACCGCCGCGCGCACGGCATCGGCATTTTCGACCATGTCGTCAAAGCCCTTTTTCAGCACTTTCTGCATTGGTGCTGCAACCGCATGGCTTTCGGTGCCGAGGAATTTGCAGACCCGGTCGATGGTGGCCTGATGCTGGGCGGGGTCGAGCAGATCGGTCTCATAATGCACCCGAATTGGGTCGTAGGGGGCCAGAAGACGGGTTTCGAGCCTTAAAAGCGCTTCGTTCCACCGCACCTGTCGGACAAAGAGATCGGGGTCGAGCGTTGTCGCGTCCTTGCGCACGCCGCCCCGCTCGGCCAGGTAGACACGGGTCGCCTGCGCAATCGACAGGGACATGCATTGCGTCAAGGTCTCGCGCGTGCTGTGGATAAAGCGGAAGCCGTCCTGTGCAAGCCGGGCGAAAAAGCTTTCAGGCGTTTTGATTTTCTGCACCTCGACCAGCTGATAGGATAGCAGCTTGCACCCATAGATCGGCGCGCCGGCGGTGCGCGGCATGGCTTGGCGGAGATAAGTCAGGGGGAACGGAACCCGGTAGTGCAAAACCTCAAGATCGCAATGGATGTCCGGCACCGTGTCGAGCAAGCGGCACAGCAGCGTCGTGCCGGACCGCGCCCGGCCGAAAATCAGGAACTTGGCCTTGGGGTTGGCGCGCTTTCCCATGGCCCGCGCGACGGTGAGGACGCCCTTAACATCGCCGCGCAGCGTGGCGGCATGGGGGTGAAGGCGCCCAAACACGTAAGGGTCGCCCACCGGGGACACGCCCGCAATTTCGTCTAAAGCGCCAGACATCCGCGTCTCCCCTTGAGTTGGCTGCGGCACGCCGGGACAATGGGCGCGGGACACCCCGTCATCCGTTGCCGCCGGTCCCTTTGTCAACCGCGCGCCGATACGCCGCGATCAGTCGGTCGACCTGGTGATCCCAGCTGAAGGTTGTGCGCACCCGGCTTCTTCCGATCTGACCCATCTCCGCCCGCAGCGCGGGGGCCTCAAGCAAGGCTGCGATCTTTGCGGCCAAATCCGCGGTGTCGTTGGGGGCTGCATAAAGCGACGCCTCGCTGGCTGAAACGCGCCCCTCGGTCACATCGAACTGCACGATGGGTTTGGAAAACGCCATGTATTCCAAAATCTTATTCATCGTGGAAAGATCGTTCATCGGATTGACCCGGTCGGGGTTCACGCAAACATCTGCGGTCGAGAGCACCTCGAAAAGCTCCCGGTCGGGCGCGCGGCCGGTGAAGGTGACATGGCCCTCCAGCCCCATGTCGCGGGCCATGGCGCGCAGATCCTCAAGCTCGGGCCCGCCGCCCACCAGCACGAACTGGATGTCGTGTTCCTGCCGCAGCACAAGCTCGGCGGCCGCTTCCAGCAGCAGATCCAGCCCCTCCTGTGCGCCCATGACGCCGACATAGCCAACCATATGGCGGCGCCCGTTGCGCCAGGTGTCGCTCGGCGGCAGCACTTCAAGCCGGGTGAGATCAGGGCCGGAGCGGACGACGAAGACATCCGCGGGGTCCTTTCCGCCGCGCTCCCGCGCGATGCGGGCATAGCTGTCATTGGTCGAGATCACGACATCGGCGGCGCGGAAGGTCCAGCGTTCGAACAGCACCATCAGTTTCCAGAAAAACCCGCGGCGCCCGAACTTCGCCTCATAGAGCTCGGGGTTGATGTCGTGATGGTCGAAGATAAAGCGCGTGCCCGCGAACCATTTGAAGGGCAGGGCGACCAGAAAGATCAGATCGGGGGGGTTACAGGCCTGGATCGTGTCAAAGCCGTGCCGGCGGCGGATCTTCAGCGCCAGGCGCATCTCGTGCCAAAGGGCGGCGCTGTATTCGAGAAGATATCCCAGCGCCCCTTTGGCATCGAGCGGCAGGGGATGGCGGTAGATGTGGATCCCCTCGACCGCCTCATACGTCGCCTCATGGCCTTTGCCCGTGGGGCAGATCACGGCCACTTCGGCGCCCGCGGCCTTGAGCGTCCGACACTCCTGCATCACGCGCCGGTCGAAGGGCAGCGGCAGGTTTTCCACGATCATGAGAACGCGCCGCCCGGCCAAAGGCTGCGCCGCGCGGACGGCGTCGAGCTTGGGGGTCGCGGTGTCCGGGTCGCCGTTTTCGCGCGCTGTTTCAAGGTCGCGCCCTTGGCGCGCGGGGTCTGTGTCGCGCCCTTGGCGCGCGGGGTCTGTGTCGCGCCCTTGGCGCGCTGTTTCCAGATCACGCCCTTGGCGCGCTGTTTCCAGATCACGCCCCTGGCGCGCGGGGTCCTGTCCGGCGGGCGGGGTTGGGTGTTCCGCTTGGATGCGCGCGCCGGCTGCGGCGTCTTCCGCGGGCTGGGGGGCGGCGGGCTCCCTCATGGCAGGTTTTGTCATGGCAGGCTCCCGATATCGCAAAGATCCGTGCCGGCGGGCAGATTGAGCGCGCGCACAGTCGCGTTGGTGGCGATGACGCGGGCAAAGCCGCCGGCCTCGGCGGTGGGTTTGTCGATCAAAAGCCGCTCAAGCTCGGGCAGTTGGCTAAAGGCATAGCCCAGGTTCTTGCCCACCAGCGCCTCTGGCGTAATCGCGGGATCGAAGATTTTCAATTCATAGCCCGCGGTCAAAAGCTTGCGCGCCAGGTCCACATTCGGGCTTTCGCGCAGATCGTCGGTCTCGGCCTTGAAGGCAAGCCCGGCCATCAGCACCGACGCGCCGGGCGCTAGCCCTTCTGTGGCATGTTCAAAAAGCCGGTGTTTATGCGCCTCGTTCGAGCGCAACAGACTGTCGATCAGATGCAGATTGGCGCCGGTGTCGGCGCCGATATATTGCAGCGCGCGCACATCCTTGGGCAGGCAAGAGCCGCCAAAGGCGCCGCCCGGCCGCAGATAATAGGGCGAGATGTTCAGCTTGTCGTCGGCCACGAAAATCTGGTGAACGGCCTTGGCCGAGACGCCAAGCCCAAGACAGGCGCGCCCGATTTCATTGGCGAACGCCACCTTCACCGCGTGCCAGGAATTGTCGACGAATTTGGTGATTTCAGCCTCGCGGAACCCGACCAGAAAGCGCGGCGCATCGAGGTTGGCATTCAGCGTCTCCATCGCGGCCGAGGGGCGCGCGCCCTCGGTGCCGATAACGATCTTGGGCGGCGCGAAATAGTCCTGCACGGCCGAGCCTTCGCGCAGAAACTCGGGGTTGTAGACAAGCTCCACACGGTGGGCGAAAGCGGGCCCCAGCGCGGTTTCGAAGATCGGGCGCACCAACTCCTCCATCGTGCCGGGCCGCACGGTGGAGCGATAGGCGATGGCCAGCGGCGCGCCTGTGCCCGGTTCCGTCTTCGGTCCCGCCTCTGGATCCGCGGCCAGCGCTTGCGCGATCTCGCGCGTGACATTGGCGATATAGCCCATGTCATGGGCGCCATCGACGGCCGAGGGCGTGCCGACGCAGACGATCGCCAGGTCCGCGCCCCGGAGATGATCGCCGATTTCCGTGTCGGCCCGAAGCCGGCCGGCCGCGCGCGCCGCGGTCAGCATCGCGGCCACCCGAGGCTCGATGATCGGCGCCTTGCCCGCGTTGATCTGGGCGACTTTGGCCGGGCTGACATCGATGCCGATGACGGTGTGCCCCTCCTCGGCAATACAGCAGGCGGCGGTGAAGCCGACGTAACCAAGACCGAAAATGACGGTTTTCATGGGGCGAGGCCTTTCGGGACACACGGGACACGGGGCACAAAACTGCCTCTCTGCTGGCATGGGCGGGGCCATATTTCAACTGCCGAGCCCCGCGATGCGTCGCATCCTATGCAGATTCTCGATATGGTCAGAATGTTGCCGGACAAGGGCCATGGGGCGGTCGCAAACCCGCCATCTGCGGCCCATGGCCCGCGGCGCCGGGCCGCCTTTCGCCCCCGCCCCGGTCCCGCCCCCGCCCCGGTCCCGCCCCCGCCCGATGCGCGCCGTCTCTTTCCGCATCGCCCACGGTCCGCGCCTCTGCCGGCCATCCCCCTGCCACAGTGTTGCGACAAACCCCACTATGCCCTAAGCGCAGGGTCGATTTCTCGCGGCAGGAGAGCGTTTTCATGATCACCCCCGTCATTTTGTGCGGCGGCTCCGGCACCCGGCTTTGGCCTGTGTCGCGGAAAGCCTTCCCAAAGCAGTTCTCGCCGCTGTTGGGGGCGGAGAGCCTGTTTCAAACCACGCTCCGGCGGCTTTCCGGGCCGCTGTTCGGGGCGCCCATCCTGATGACCGGCGCCGATTTCCGGTTCCTTGCCACCGATCAGGCGCGCACGCTTGGCCTGGCCGATGCGACCACGCTGATCGAGCCCTGCCCCCGCAACACCGCGCCTGCGGTCTTGACGGCGGCGCTGCATCTCGCCGGCCGCGACGGGGCAGAGGCCCTGATGCTGGTGGCCCCTTCGGACCATGTGCTGGGCGACAGGCAGGCCTTCGGCGAGGCGCTTGCGGCGGGGGCGGAGGCTGCGCGGGCGGGCCGGCTTGTGACCTTCGGGATCACGCCGGACCGGGCCGAGACCGGCTATGGCTATCTCGCGCTCGAAAGCGCGCCGGAAGCGGGCCGCGCCACCCCCCTTACGGGTTTTGTCGAGAAACCCGAGGCGGCGCGCGCCGCCGAGATGCTTGCGGCGGGCACCTTCCTTTGGAATGCCGGGATCTTTCTGTTTCGCGCAGGCGACATCATCGCGGCCTTCGAGGCCCATGCCCCCGATCTTGTTGCGCCCTGCCGCGCGGCGCTTGACACCGCCACCCCCGATCTCGACTTTTTGCGCCTTGGCGGGGCGGCGTGGGACACGCTGCCCGACATCAGCGTCGATTATGCGGTGATGGAGAAGGCCGAGACCCTTTCGGTGGTGCCCTATGCGGGGGGCTGGTCCGATCTTGGGGCCTGGGACGCGCTTTGGGCGCTGGGTGAGAAAGACGCGGACGGGGTGGTTGCGACCGGTCCTGCCGCCGCACTTGGCTGTCGCAACACGCTTCTGCGCGCCGAGGATCCCGACCAGGCGCTGGTCGGGCTCGGGCTCGACGGTATTGTGGCTGTTGCCATGCGCGATGCGGTGCTGGTGGCCGATATGGGCGCCAGTCAGAAGGTCAAAGAGGTGGTGACAGCGCTGCGCCGGGCCGACGCGCCGCAAGCCGATGCCGTGCCCCGCCACCACCGCCCCTGGGGCTGGTACGAGACGCTTTGTCTTGGGGCCCGGTTTCAGGTCAAACGGATCATGGTCAAGCCCGGCGGTGTCTTGTCGCTGCAATCCCACCACCACCGCTCAGAACATTGGGTGGTGGTCGAGGGCACGGCCAAGGTCACGCTGGGTGAGGAGGCCCGCCTGCTGACCGAAAACCAGTCGATCTATATTCCCCTCGGTGCCGTCCACCGGATGGAGAACCCCGGGAAACTGGACATGTATCTGATCGAGGTGCAGACCGGCAGTTACCTCGGCGAAGACGATATTGTGCGCTATGAGGACATCTATGCCCGCGCAAGCGACGATTGACGCCGGGCCACGGCCCGGCGCTGTCTGGGATCTGCGCTCTCCGGGATCTGCGCTGCTGGGGATCTGCGCTGCTGGGGATCTGTCAGGCGCGCAGGGCGCGCCCGGCAATCGCGGGTTCGGGGCGGGTTTGAGGATCTGCCCGGCAACGGCGGCGCCGGGCCAAAGGCGATCCGTCTAGAGCAATTTCCGTTCACATTGGATCAGAAATCGCCGTCTCATACCAATGCTCATTGATTGCAACCTATTGCGATCAATGAGCCCACGCGCATGCGCGCGGCTCGCCGTCGCTCGCTCCAAAGCTCAATGAGTCAAGCTCATTGAGCTTTGGTATCAGGATCAGCATGCCTCTGATCCTGAACGCGTTTTCTGATGCAGCGTGGGTCTCATTAAACGGAAAATGCTCTAGCCGCGATCCGGGTCCCGCGGCTCAGCGATAGCCGAAGCGGTAGGCCTGCTGGCGCGTCGCGTCCGAGAAAAGCTCCTCCGGCGCCCAGTCGAGCGGGCCGTCCAGCGACGGATCGGGGATGCTGGCCAGCCGGTCGAAATCGAGGCTCGGGTCCTTTAGAAAATCGGTGTTGGCGCCGTATTTGGCCTTCGCGGGGCCAAGACAGGCATAGGGGCTCGCCTCCGGTTTCATCATCTCGGCCATCGCGGCATCGTCGCAAGGAATGCCAAGCCAGTCGCAGATCTGGGGCAGATAGAATTTGAGGTCGCGCATCAGATCCTCGCCCCGGATCCACATCAGCTGACCCAGCGCCAGCTTCGGGCCGAGGGCCGAGATCATCGCGTGCGTGCCCTGCCATTTGAACTCCGCATCCGGGGGCGGTTTGGCGGTGCCGTCCATCACCCGGCGGGCCTGGGTCTTTTCCCAATGCTTCATCTGGCTTTTGCCGCGGCTGCGGGGATGGCGCATGAGTTGCAGGTAATTGGCCTTCGGAAATGCCTTCACCACGCCGCCCAAGACGCGGGGATGGACGACATTGGCCGGGCTTTTGTCGACCAGGATGCGGTCGCCGGCCCGGTCTTGGATATGGTCCATCATCCGGCGCGCGGTCCAATCCTTGCGCGCCTCGATCCAGGCGATGGCCTCATCGACGGTCTCGTCGGTCTGGGCGCCGTAGTTCAGCTCGGCGATCGTGCGTTTCAGCCCCTGCATCGGATAACCGCCGCGGGTCGCGTCGTTGGACCAGGCGTCGCCGATGGTTTCGCCCAAGAAAAGGTTCAGTTCAGGCAGGCCATAACAGCGGGGATGCTGGCCGATGACGGCGGCGACCACGGAGGAGAACGAGCGTCCGGGGCAGAGGATGAAAAGCGGCTCTGGCATCGGGGTGTCCTTTAGGCAAGCGCGTGGAGATGGAGCGCGGCACCCGCGTCCCCTGCCACCGCCAGAACGCCGCCCTCGGGCGTGGCGAGGGCTGCGAGAACCGGGCCCGGCGCCGGCACTTCGGCAAAGCTTTCGCCGCCGTCAAGGGAGCGCCAGAGCCGGCTTGCGCCCAGCCCCGGCTGGCCGAACGGGCCGGGTGTCGCGCCCGTGACGGCGGTGACGACGACGGTCAGCGCGCCGCCCGGCCCGGTCAGGATCGCCGTGACACAGGCGGTTTCGCGCTGCCCGAACCCCGCGGCCTGCAGCGCGAAGGGCACTTTGAACCCCTCTGGCGAGAAGCGCGGCTCGCCCACCAGCGTCTCCCAAGCGCCGCCATCGTCGAGCGCGATGACCTCGGGCGCCGCGGGCCCGGCCGCGTCCTCCGCCTCGGGCCGGGCGGGCGCGCCGGTGCCGATCAAAAGCTCGCCCTCGCCAGCGCTCAGCGCGGTGGCGGCGGGGTTCATCGAAAAGCGCGCAGCGCCATCGGTCAGCCGCCGGGTCCAGCCGCCGCCCGGATCCATCTGCCAAAGCTGAAAGCCGCGCAGCGGGTTGGCGGTGGCCGCGACAAGCCCCGCGCCGGTGGCCAGAAGCGCGGCGATGGCGCTGTTTTCCGCGTCGCCGAACCCCGGTTCGGCCAGCGCCGTCCAGACAGCGCTTTCCGGATCGGGGCTGGCCAGAAGCCGCGCGCCGCTGGCCTCGGGGTCAAGCGGCGCGGCGCTGCCCGCGGCCACGACCAGCCGCCCGCCGGCGATGGCCAGCGGCCCAAGCCAAAGATTGCCCGACTGCCCCAGCCCCGCGGGCGCCACCGGACCAAAGCCCCGCCCGTCGCGGGAGGCCAGCAAAAGCCCGCCGCCAAGCGCTGCTGTGGCGGCATAAAGCACGGGCGTGCCCTGGCTTTCGAAGACGGCGAAATCGGTGACGGCACTGCCATCGGCGCCTTCATAGACGATTTCGGCCGCACCGCCGGCGGGCCAGGGCATCCGCCAGATCCGGCCGCGGCCCATCGGGTCGGGGGCGGCTGTGCCGACATAAAGCGCGTCGCCAAACCGGACGAGCGCCACGGGTTTGTCGGGGCCAGGCAGCGTGGCCAGGGCGGCGGGGGCGGGACGGGTTTCAACGAGGGTCACGGGGAGGGGCCTCCGGTCGGTCTGGCCCGGCGGCGGCGCCGGGCGGGATGGGGGATGCGCCTTAGCGGTAGCCGAAGGCGTGCGCAAGGCGGCGGGTTTGGGGCGTGAACTCGGCGGTTTCGTCCCAGTCGAGCGGTCCGTCGCGGCTGGCCTCGGGCATCGTGGCCAGCCGCTCGAAATCGAGCGCGGGACCTTTCAGGAATTTGCCGTTATTGCCGTGCTGGGCCTTCACCGGGCCCAGCGTGGCATAGGGGGAGCGTTCGGGATGGCGCATCGCCTCGATCGCCTCTGCATCGTCGCGGATGCCGAGCCACTGGCAGATCTGGGGCAGGTAAAGATCCATCTCGCGCAAGAGATCCTCGCCCTTGATGTGCATGAACTGGCCAAGCGCGAGATCCTGGCCAAGCTGGCGCGCCATGATGTTGGTGCCGGTCCATTTCCATTCGACATCCGGCTCGAACCCCATGCCGCCGATGCCGTTTTTGTCGAGCACTTTGGAGATCGTGGAATATTGCGATTTGCCGCGCGGGCGGGGGTGGCGCAGCAGCAGCAGGAAATTGGCGCGCGGGAACGCCTTGACGATGCGGCCCAGATTGGCGCCGTTCTCGGTGTTGGCGGGGCTTTTGTCGAGCAGGATGCGGTCGCCGACCTGCTCTTGAAACCAGTCCATCATCTGCCGGCCCGACCAGTCGAACCGCTCCCGGATCCAGGCCTCGGCGGCGTCGACGGTCTTGTCGGTCTGTTCGCCGAATTGCAGCTCGGCCACAGTGCGTTTCAGCCCCTGCATCGGCCAGGAGCCCGGGCGGCTTTCCTTCTCCCAACTCGCGCCGATGGTGTCGGCGGAGAAGATTTTCAGCTCGGGCAGCCCATAGCATTGCGGATGCTCGCCGATCATTGTCGAGACGACCGACGAGAAGGAGCGTCCGGGGCTGAGCAAAAACAGGGGTTCGGGCATGGGATCAGGCTCCGATCAAGGCAGCAAGGGGCGGGGGCGCAGATGACAGGGGTGCAGATGACAGGGGTGCAGATGTCAGGGGTGCGGGGCGCCGGGCAAACTGCCCAACAGCAGCACCCCGCCAAACTGCAAACCGCCTTTGGCCGGGTCTAGGGCTAGGGCTGGGCGCCTGCGGGCTCATGGCAGCCAGGACCACAGCTCGACCTCGAAGAAGCGCACGATGATGCGGGTGAAGACCTGCCAGACCGGGCGTTCCTCGACCGCGATCTTGCCGTGCCCGGTCATATTGGCGGCGAGTTTCGCCTCTTCGTTCGGCACTTCGACCAGGACGCGGATGACGCGGCCGAACTCCCGCTCCTCGGCCTTGGGCGCGAGGCGCTGGACGGTGCCGTAAAAGCTGAACCCGGTATCGGCCCAGGAGCGCAGTTCGACCTCGGCGCCAAGCTTGACCTCCTCGATCGAGGTCTCGGGCACTTCGATCTCGGCGATCACGGTGCGGTTGTCTTCGAGCTCGGCGAAAAGCCCGCCCTCGGGCAGATAGGTGCCGATGGGCGCCAGCGGCTGGTCTTCGGGGCGCACCACCTGGCCTTGGCTGGTCGCGGTCACGAAGGTCTGGTCGAGCTTGAGCCGCGCGAAGGCCAGGTCCTCCTGGTGTTTGGCGATCTCGGCGCGGGCGGCGGCAATCTCGGAGGGCGTCGCCTCGGCCCGGGCGAGGTCGAGCTCGGCGATGGCCTCGTTGACCCCCGCCTCGGCCAGGCGCAGGTCGGCGCGGGCATCCTCGACCGCCGTGCCCGTTGTCGTGCCGGCAGAGAAGAGCCGCTCGGCCTGGGCCAGATCGGCGGCCTCGATCTCGGCGCGCACCTGGGCGGAGGCGAGCTTTTTCTCGGCCACCGCGATGGTCTGCGCCGAGGGTCCGTCAAGAAGGCCCTGAAGCTCGGCATTCAATTGCAGGATCTCGGCCTCGCGCACGGCGATGTCGCGTTTTTCGTCCCAGTTCGAGAGCACGGCCATGACAGCGCCGGTCTCGACCCAGTCGCCCTCGGCGACGCGCAGCTCGGTGATCTCGCCATCGGTGCGGGTGCGCACCTCGGCGCGGTCGAGCGGCTGGATCACGAACTCCCCGCCCACCTCGAAGGCCCAGGGGCGGAAGGCGAGCCAGATCAGCCCCGCCAGGATCAAGAGCCAGACAAAGCGGCGGATCCAGCGGCCGCGGCGGCGCGGGCGGTGGGTGCCCATCTGCAGGACGCGGTCCAGATCGTCCGAGCCGCCGGGGTTCGGGTTCACCTCGCGCGGGGGTTTCTTGCGCCGCGCGGGCCGGTTGCCGGAGGCCGGGGCCAGCGGCTGGCCCGGCGCGTAGATATCGTCTGGGGTGCGGGGCTCGGCGGCCATATGGGTCACCTCCGGTTTGGGGGGGATGGGCGCGGACGTCTCGCCAGAGGCGCGCATGATGGACGTCTCGCCAGAGGCGCGCGCGGGCGTGTCGAGGCGCAGCGGTGCTGCAGTTTGGGCCGCAGGTTTGCGGCGCCCGAACAACGCGGCCAGCCAGCCGCGCCGCGGCGCGGCCAGCGCAGCGCTGCCATCCCGCGCCGTCCCGGCATGATTATCATAAAGCGCCGTTCCGGCGCGGTCATTATAGAGCGCCGTTCCGGCGCGGCGCGCGGTGTTGGGGTCGTCGGTGTCGGGCAGCGGGGCCAGCACATCGTCAAGCCCCGGCGACCGCGGCGCGTTGGGATCGGCGGGGCGGGCCTTGCCCCCCGACAGCGCATCGAGGAAATCGGCGTCCTCCTCGGCCTCTTCGGCGGCGGGGTCGGCATCGTCCGAGAGAAGATCGTCCAACTCATCGGCAAAAGGATCGCGTGGGGTGCCGCCTTCGCCACTGCTTTCCACAGTCTGGGTGGGGTCGAGGCGCAGCACCGGCGGCTCCACCGGCGCGTCGAGCAGGCTTTTGAGGAAGCTTTCGTGATCGTCTTCCTCGGTGCTCTCTGCGATGTCGTCCTCGGTCAGATCGTCGCCGAGCAGCGCGTCGAGCGCGGCGGCATCCTCGTCATCGGCGCTGCCGTCGGACGGGGCTGGCGCGCCCGGTTTATCGGCCTTGCTCATCGCCGCCGTTTGGGGGGTTACGGTGCCTGAAATGCCAGTATCTGCAGTGCCAGCGTTTGTGATCACGGTGTCGGGCGTGGCCGCGCGGGGTGTCGCGTCTGCGTCAGCAGACGCGCGCGGTGTTGCGGTGTCGTCTGCGTCAGCAGACGCGCGCGGTGTTGCGGTGTCGTCTGCGTCAGCAGACGCGCGCGGTGTTGCGGTGTCGTCTGCGTCAACAGACGCGCGGGGTGTCGCGGTGTCGTCTGCGTCAGCGGACGCGCGAAGTGTTGCGTCCTCGTCGGCGGATGCGCGCAGCGTCGCATCGGCGGTTTTGACGGTTTTGGCGACCGAACTTGAAATCGGGCCGGACGCCGCAGCTGGGGCGGGGCGGGGCGAATTGGTGCGGGGCGTGTCGGTGCGGTCGTCTGTCATCGCCTCTTTTCCGACCTCTTGATGCCCATCCGCGCCGGTCCCCTCTCTGTCATACCCACTTGCGGCCCCTCTTGAGGCCCCACTTGCGGCCCCTCTTGAGGCATCGTCCGCCGCCTCCCCGGCGGTGCGCTGCGTCCGGGCATCCGTCAGCGCCGGGGCCACCAGACCGGGGCTCGCCCAACCGGGAGCCACCAGACCGGCGGCCGGGGCGATCGGCGCTGCCGGGCCTGCTGGCGGCCGCTTGGGTGCCATCGGGCGGGGGCGTGATTTTGTCCGCTTTGCGGCCACCTGATGCCGCCGGTTCCGCAAGCTGAGGAAGAAATACACCAGCATCGCAAGCACGAGGCAGAACAGAACAACCCCCGTGCCCTGGAACTGACGCTCCAACGCGAAGGCCACACCGCTGAGAATCGAATAAACCAAAACCGCGATAAAGGCGACTGACAGCACCACATAAAGCACCATCAAACCGCCCTCGACCGGGCCGAGACCGGCGGGAATCGGCCGCCGGGTGATCAAAAGTTCCGTCAATTTGAACGCATGTTCGCGCAAATGCGGCCGGCCAAGCCGCGCCGACAGCCATTTGCACCCATCCATCGGCAACAGCGGATTGGCCACGAACAGAAACGAGGTCAGCCCGGTCAGCCCGAAGGCCAGGCAAACATCCGCCAGCCCCGATCCGGTGCGCCGCAGCATCGACCAGCAGAAGATGCCGATGGCAAACAGCGCCAGCTTGGCCAAAAGCGAGGTCGCATAACAGATCCGCCGGTCATGCAGGTCGAGCGTGCGGATCGGGCTGCGGTCGACATAGAATTTGGGGATGATGCCGAATTTGAGCTTAAAGCCGAACTCGCGGGAATCAGCGCGGTAATAGCCCATGACGGTGCCAAGCGAGAGCTTGGTGACCAGATTGGCGGTGAACATGCCGACCAAAACCGCCTGCCAGAACCCCAAACTGGCGAAAACCCGCCCAACATGATCGGTCAGCGCATGCCAGTTGAACAGGACCGAGGCCAGCGCCACCAGCGCCAGCGGCACGATCAAATGGCTGAGAAACCGCACCGGGGCCAGAAAATCGGCCCAAGCGCGGAACATCGCGGCCGGATCGAAGAACGGATAGGTGAAAGGCGCGCGCGGGCGATCGGGCGGCGGACCGATGGGGCGGTCGAAATCGGGGCCGAAATCTTTGCCGCGGCGCAGGCTGCGGCTCTCGGCATCTCGATCGGCAAATGTGCTTAAATCCATTTCACCCTGCACTTTCTTCCGCCAAATTTACGACACTCTTCCAGCCTAGTGCCTTGTGACAAGACACCCAGACTGTTAGCATTTGCAACGTAAACGCCCAAGCAGAAAGCACGTCCATGATGTCCGATCCTGTATCTTCCTCCACTGAACCGAAAACTGCGGCATCGGTAGGGCAGGACGCACATGCTGCGCCGCAAAATAATTCCACGCCTCCGCCGGCAGGGGACGCCCCCGCCTCCTCCGCGCCGACAGGCGCGCGCAGCCGTCGGGCCGGCAAGTCGGATGCTTTAAAGGAGATGCGTGGACAAAATGTGTCCACCGAAGAAATCGAAGGCAATTTGACCGAAGCCAAGGGGCGGGCGCGCAAGGTCAAAAGCCAGATGACGGCATCCGAAGGCGACAGCCAGGACCGCCGCGTCCAGATGATGGCCAAGCTGCGGACGCTGCTGGTCAAAACCCCCGCCGACGACAATGGCATGGTGCCGGGCACGCCCTTCACCCAGGCCGGCGTCGCGCGGATGATGACCATGCTCGGCAAACGCTCGGGCGAGGGCGGCAGCGGCAAGCTTGCGGCGGGCATGGAGAAGTTCCTTTCCCCCGACAGCCCCGACGAAGAAACGATCTCCGGCGCGAGCGTGAAGAAGTTGCAAGCCCTCGCCAAACGCACGGAGGCGATGAAGGACCAGGTGAAGAAGCGTCAAAAAGGCTAGCGTATTTTGGTGCGGGTGTTCCCATTCCCGCGGTGACGGATGTCACAGGGCGCGCGTAATCGGTCGCGTATTGTGAAGTCGGAAACCTGAAAGCAGTAGGTATATCGCCGATGACCCTTGATCAGCGCTCTCCCGGCGCGCCATCCGCTATTGCATTTTCCGCCTCGGTGCTGGCGCCGGTGGGCTTGGCGCCGGTGCGCGTGTTGCGCAGCGCCGCCCGCGCGGGCGCGCTCGGCGTCTTTACCGCCCGCGTTCCGGATCCGTCCGCTGGGCAAAGCGCCGATGCAGGCACCGACGCAGCAACCGTCGCAGCAACCGATCCTGGGACCGTTCTGGCCGCGCTGGCCGCTGCCGGGGTGGCGCAGTACGGCATCCGGGTTGAGACGGCGGCGGCGCTGAAGGCGGTTTCCGCCGCAATTTCAGGGGCAATCTCGGCGGCGGGTCCCGCGCCCGCGCAACTGATCGCCGCGCCTGCCGCGCTTCTTGGGGCGGCGGCGGCGGTGACGCGGCTGAAAAAGGCCGGGGTCGCGATTTACGCCGAAATCCTGCGCTGGGACGCGGCGGCCGAGAAGCTGGCGCCGAAACTCGCGGGCTATGTGTTGAAGGGCCATGAATGCGGCGGGCTGGTCAGCGAGCAGACCACCTTCGTGCTGTTGCAGGAGGCGCGCGCCAAGACCGATTTGCCCTTGCTGGTCCAGGGCGGGATCACGCCCGAGACGGCGGCGGCGGCTTATGTCGGCGGGGCCGCTGGGGTCGTGCTCGACGATCAGATCCTGTTGATGGACGAGGCGGGGTTCGACGACCCCGCGCTGCGCCGCCGGATCCAGGGTTTCTCGGGCTCTGAGACGCTGCAGGTGGAGCATCCCGAAGGGGTGTTCTATCTGCGCGGGCTCGACCGGCCGGGCGCCAAGATGACCGAGCGGTTCACCGATATCCTGCGCGAGACGCCCGAGGCGATGGCCGGGATCGCGGCCGGGTTTTCCTGGGCGACGGGGTCGGCGGTGATGCCGGGCGGGCAGGGGCTGGCGCTGGCCGCGCCGCTGGCCGCGCGTCACCGCACCGTCGGGCGGTTTCTGGCCGCGATCCGCACGGCCGTGATCGATCTGCCGCCCGCAGCCCAGGCCCGCAAAGCCTTTGCCGAGGATGCGCCGCTGGCGCGCAGCTTCGGCACCCGCTATCCGATCATGCAGGGGCCGATGACGCGGGTCTCGGACGTGTCGGATTTCTCGGCCCGCGTGGCCGAGGGCGGCGCGCTGCCCTTCACAGCCTTGGCGCTGCTGCGCGGCGCGCAGGTCGAAAAGCTTTTGGAGACGACCCGCGATCAGATCGGCGGCCGGCCCTGGGGCGTCGGCATGCTGGGCTTTGCCGCGACCGAGGTCCTAAAACCGCAATTCGATGCGGTCGACCGGATCCGGCCCGATTTCGCCATCGTCGCGGGCGGGCGGATCAACCAGGTCAATTGGTTCGAGGAGCGCGGCATCCCCGCCTTCGTCCATGCCTCGACCGCGGGCATCATCACCCATTACCTCGAAGAGGGCGCGCGCTGTTTCATCATCGAGGGGCGCGAATGCGGCGGCCATATCGGCCCGCTCTCGTCTTTCACGCTCTGGGGTTCGGTCGTCGAGGCGCTTCGCGACAACCCGGTGATCCGGCGCGATGGCAAACGGGTGCGCATCGTCTTCGCCGGCGGCATCCACGACCGGGTGTCCGCCGCGATGGCCGCCACGATCGGTGAGCCTTTGGCCGCCCAAGGCGTCGAGATCGGCGTTCTGATGGGTACGGGCTATCTTTTCACCCGCGAAATCGTCGAGGCCGGCGCCATTGTGCCCGATTACCAGGCGGTGGCGCTGGCCTGCGACGGCACGCAGGCGCTTTGGGAGGGACCGGGTTTCGCCAGCCGCTGTGCGGTGACGCCGATCACCGAAGAGTTTCGCGCCAAGAAACGGACGATGGAGGCCTCCGGCGCCTCCGTGCCCGAGGTGCGCGAGGCGTTGGAGGAGATTTCCCTCGGCCGGCTTCGCATGGCCACCAAGGGGCTGGCGCGGACTGGCCCTGAGAAAAAGCTGACTGAAATCGGGCCCGAGCAGCGCCAGGAAGAGGGCATGTATATGATCGGCCAGGTCGCGGCGCTCCGCGACCAGGTTGGCACCATCGCCGAATTTCACGAGGAGGTCTCGGCAGGCTCCGGCGCGCATCTTGACGCCTTCGCCGTCCAAAAGGTGCCCGCCGCCGCCGCCGAGCCGGCGCCGCCCCCCGCCGATATCGCGATTGTCGGCATGGGCAGCCTGCTGCCGGGATCCGAGACGCTGGCGCAATACTGGCGCCGGATCCTGTCGGGGCAGAGCGCGATTCGCGAAATCCCCGAGGACCGCTGGGATCTCGACGCCTATTTCGACGCCGACCGCAGCGTCCGCGACCGGGTCTATTCGCGCCGGGGCGGGTTTTTGTCGGACATCCCCTTCGATCCCTTGGCCTACGGCATCCCGCCGACGACGCTGGGCTCGGTCGATCCGATGCAGCTTTTGTCGCTGGAACTGGTCAAGGACGTGCTGGCCGACAGCGGCGAGGCGGAGCGGGCGGACCGCAACCGCGTTTCGGTCATGCTGGGTTTTTCGGGCGGCATCGGCGAGACCGGCGGGCATTACGTCGCGCGGTCCGAGCTTTTGCGTCTTTTCGGCGACAGCATCCCCGAGGAGATCCTGGCCAAGCTGCCGGAATGGACCGAGGACAGTTTCGCCGGCACGCTGCCCAATGTCTCGGCTGGCCGCGCGGCCAACCGGTTCGATTTCGGCGGCACCAATGTGACGGTCGATGCGGCCTGCGGCTCATCGCTCGCCGCGATCTACCAGGGCGTGATGGAGCTGGAGAGCCGGCGCGCCGATTTCGTGATCGCGGGCGGGATCGACACGCAACAGGCGCCCTTTGGCTATCTGTGCTTTGCCAAGACCGGCGCGCTCAGCCCGCGCGGCGTCTGCAACACCTTCGACAAGCGCGCCGATGGGATCGTGATTTCCGAAGGGCTGGCGGCCATCGGGTTGAAGCGGCTCGGCGATGCCGAGGCCGCGGGCGACCGGATCTATGCCGTCATCAAGGGCGTCGGCGCGTCCTCGGACGGCCGCGCCAAGGGGCTGACCGCGCCCTTGCCCGCGGGCCAGCAGCGCGCGGTTTGGCGCGCCTATACCCAAGCCGGGTTCTCGCCGGCCTCGGTTGAGCTTTTCGAGGCGCATGGCACCGGCACGGTCGCCGGCGACAAGGCGGAGTTGGAGACCGTGGGCCGGGTGCTGGAAACCTCGGGCGCCGCCCCGGGCTCGGCGGCCATCGGCTCGGTCAAGACGCTGATCGGCCACACCAAGGCTGCGGCGGGCGTCGCGGGGCTGATGAAGATCGCGCTGGGGCTGCACCACAAGGTGCTGCCGCCCCATGCCCTGGTCGAGGATCCGAACGCGGTGTTCGAGGGCGAGGCGGGGCCGCTTTACCTCAGCCAGCTGCCGCGGCCCTGGACGGCGCGCGCGGGCGGGGCCCGGCGCGCGGGCGTCTCGGCCTTCGGCTTTGGCGGCACGAATTTCCATGTGGCATTGGAGGAATACGTCGATCCCCTGGCGCCCGCGCCCTTGGCCGATCTCGGCCAGGATCTGGTGCCGGTGGCGGTGGCCGCACCTGACCGGGCGGCGCTTCTGAAACGGATCGAGGCGCTGCTTGGCTTTGACGGTCCGCTCCCGGCCTTGGGGGCGAAGGCCGCCGGCGCCAACACGCCCGGCGCGCCCTGCCGGCTGGGCTTTGTCGCGGCCAGTGCGGCGGAGGCCGCCGAAAGCCTGGCGGCCGCGCGCGCGCATCTCGCCGAGGGCACGCCGCTGCCCCGGGGCGTGCATCTGACCGAGGCGCCGGTGCTTTTGGACGGGCAAGCCAAGCTGGCCTTCGTCTTCCCCGGCCAGGGCTCCCAATACCCCGATATGCACCGCCAGGCGGGGCTGCTTGACGCGGGCTTCATTGACCGGCTCGACCGGGCCGAGGCGGTGCTGGCCGAGACGCCGAGCTTTACCGCGCGGGGCAAGAAACTGTCGCAACTCCTTTATCCCGGCGATGCGTTCTCGAAAGACGCGCGCCGCGCGCAGATGACCGCGCTGACCGAGACCGAGATCGCGCAGCCCGCCTTGGGCGCGGTCGAGGCGGGGCTTCTGGCGATCCTAGAGGGGTTGGGTCTGGCCCCCGATATGGTCGCGGGCCACAGCTATGGGGAGTTTGTCGCGCTCCACGCCGCTGGGGCCTTCGGCTATGAGGATCTGATCCGGCTTTCCGAGGCGCGGGGCCGGGCGATGGTGACCAATGGCGATCCCGAAAAGCCCGGCGCGATGGCGGCGGTCAGCGCGGACCGGGCGGCGACCGAGGCGGTGATCGCATCCCTTGAAGGTGTGACGGTGGCCAATCTCAACAGCCCCAATCAGACGGTGATCGCGGGCGCGAAGGCCGCTGTCGCTGCGGCGTCCGAGGCGCTTGCGGCGGCCGGGCTCGACGTGCGCCAGGTGCCGGTCAGCCAGGCGTTCCATTCGCCGCTGATGGCGGCGGCGCGGGCGGATTTCGATGCGGTGCTCGATAGCGTTGCCTGGGAAAAACCGGCGCTGCCGGTCTATTCCAACACCCGTGGCGGGCTCCATGCCAAGACGCTGAAGGCGATCCGCGAGACGATGAGCGCGCATCTGGTCAGCCCGGTCGATTTTGTCGAGATGGCCAAGGCGATGGCCGCCGACGGCGCGCGGGTTTTTGTCGAGGTGGGGCCGAAATCGGTGCTGTCCAACCGGCTGGGCGAGATCCTGGGCGACGGGGTGACGGCGATCGCGCTCGACCGGTCGGGCGGTGATGCGGCGGCGCTGATGGACGGGCTTTTGCAGCTCTTCGTCGCCGGGGCAGAGCCCGATTTCGCGGCGCTGACGGGGCGGCTGGCCCAGCCGCAGCCGCGGGCGCTGGCGACACCGGCGAAACAGGCTTGGGTGCTGAACGGCGCTTATGCGCGGCGCGCGGATGCCCCGCGGCGCGACGTCAAGGCGCCGGGTGGCAGCCCGTTCGCACAGGTCCAGTCGGCGGTCCAGCCGGTGGCGGCAACCGCCGCCCCTGGCGCGAACGGGGCTGCGACACCCCTGGCCGCTGCCCCTTTGGAAACGGGCCCCCACGACCCGCACCCTTCGCCGTCTGTGCCGGCGCTTTCGGCGCAGACTTCTTCCCCGACTGCAATAGAGGAACTTGAGTTCATGGATATCTCTCCAGAGAGCTTGGGGACGCCGGGCCATGCGCCCGACCGCTCTGACGTTCTCACCAATTTCCACAGCATGATGCGTGAGTTCCTGCAGGTGCAGGAAAGCGTGATGCTGGCCTATCTCGGCCAGGCCGCCCCGGCCCGCG